>Ga0335075_10008043_pt1 | contig 16203 bp, 13 predicted proteins | sample Lox_Sample_24_FD_206723 | JGI IMG/M metagenome (GOLD analysis project Ga0335075, IMG submission 206723) | Soil microbial communities from Loxahatchee National Wildlife Refuge, Florida, United States - Lox_Sample_2.4 | ecosystem: Environmental > Terrestrial > Soil > Wetlands | place: USA... | reverse complement strand
GTGAGGGAGCGGTTGGCTCCATCGCTCCCTCATCGTCGCGGCTTTATTCCCGTTCGTGTTCTGTCTTTTTGTCGTGTTATTGGTGTGATTCGTGGTGGCTCTCTTCTCAGCTCACCTCCATAGAGGCGATGAGCGCGCGAGCGTGGTCGGCGCCGAGCCGATGGCAGTAATCGCCGAAGCTCTCGCCGGGCCGGCGCTCTTCCTTGAAGCGGCGCAGCAACGGTTCCAGCGTGGTGATAATCTCGGTGCGCGGCACCAGATCCTTGAGCTCGAAATTCATGCGGTCGCCCTCGATCCGACCGCCGACATACACGACATATTTGTCCCCGCTGCGGCCGACGATGCCGATGTCGCTCTGATACGGACGCACGCAACCGTTGGGGCACCCCGTCATGCGGACGCCGAGCGTCTCGCGCTCTAGGCCCAGATCCCGGAGCAGCGATTCCAGCTCGTCGATGATGCCGGGTAGAGCGCGCTCCGCCTCGGAGATGGCGAGGCCGCACGTCGGTATCGCGGGGCAGGCCATGCTGTGACGGCGGACGCTGCTGACCTGATCGGGACGAACGATACCGTGCTCGTCAAGGATGCGTTCCAGAGTCGGCAAGGCAATGCTATCGAGGTTGCACAGAAGCACGTCCTGCATGCCGGTAAGACGCAGCTCCGGCCGGAAGCGTTCGACGATGGCCCGGAGGCCCGAACGCAAACGGAGCGAGGCGTCATCCTTGATCCGGCCATTCTCGACGCTGAGGCCGTAGAACCACTTGCCGTCGCCCTGCGGATGCCAGCCGAGATGTAGATCGAACGCGCTGACCGTGATGGACCGCGGCTGCGCCGGCATGCCGCCGAGATAGCCGGCCAGCACGTCGCGGAACTTCTCGACGCCCCAATCGTGGACAATGTATTTGATGCGCGCCCGCTTGCGGTTGGCGCGATTGCCGTGATCGCGGAACAGCTTCACGACCGCCTCGGACGATTCGATGATGTCATCGGCCGGGACGTAGCAGATCGGCCGGGCCAACGCGGGGAAAGTATTGGGATTGCCGTGCGTCATGCCCATGCCGCCGCCGACGAGCAGATTGTAACCGACAATCTGTTCATTCTCGACGATGGCCAGCAGACCGAGATCCTGAGCGTACAGGTCGATGCAATTGTCGTCAGGAAGCGCCAGGCCGATCTTGAACTTGCGCGGCAGATAGACCTTGCCGTAAATCGGCTCCTCTCCCTCCGCAGGCGGCGTTTTACCCTGATGTTGACCCAGATGGCCGATGGCTTGCCCATTGAGCCAGATTTCGTGATAGGCGCCGCTCCGCGGAGCGAAGTGCAGGGCCAGCCGTTGGGCCGTCTCTTGCATCTGGTCGCGGACGCCGCTCTGACGCACCGGCGCGGGACAGCACATGACATTGCGGCACACGTCGCCGCAGGCGCCGAGCGTGGTCAACAAGGTTTCGTTGATGCCGGCAATGGTCTCCTTCAGATGCGTCTTGAGAACGCCGTGAAACTGGATGCCTTGACGACTGGTGATGCGCAGCGTACCGTTGCCGTGCGCATCGGCGAGCTTGTCCAAGGCGAGATATTGCTCCGCCGTCACGCGGCCGCCGGGGATCTTGCAGCGGACCATGAACATGTAATGCTTGCCCAGTCCCTCGCCGCGGCGAGCCTTGCGGGCGTCGCGATCCTCTTGCTGATAGGTGCCGTGAAACTTCAGGAGCTGCTTTTCCTGCTCGGCGAAATGATCGCTGTCCTTACACAGCTCCTCGGTGATCGAGCCGCGCAAGGCGTGGCTGTTCTCCTTGAAGCCTTCCACGGCCGAACGGCCCGGCTTCTGTGTTCCCGTTTCGACCGTCCCATTCGTGCCCTGCCGCGCTTCGCCGGACATACGCTCACCCTTGTCGCGGAACCGGAGGAATCTTCACTAATCCGATCAATTTACATATACTCGATTCGCGGAATCCGACAAGTCTGTATCGGTGAAACCGACTCCTTCGCCCCAGTGGAAGACGACTCTCGACAAAGCTCAAGTTGCCGGGACGTACCGTCCGAATAAGAAGGAATGCTGGTTGATCCTGTCTGGTGCGTACCTGCGCCGAATGTCCTCTGGGTTTGAGCAACTGAGGAGGTCTCAGGGTGGTCCCAACTCCCGCGCTCGCTGGTTCGCCCGAACGAAACACCGTCTTGACAAACCTGGGCTTTCTGACGGTGCTGCATGAGGCAAGCGGTTACCTGGGCGGTTATCTCGTGACCAACGTCTGGGGCCGGCCGCTGGAGTTTCGTCTCAGCAGCGCCGTGCAGCCCAATCGGGTGCAGCACATCCTCTACGCCGGCACCCTGGAGTCGTACATATGCGCCGACCTGATCGGCAAAACGCTGGTGGACAAGGCCGCCGTGCCGGTGCAGTTGATCGTCACCGATCGCGAGACGCTGCTGGATCTGCGGCTCAAGCTGGAATGTCCTGTTTTGTGGTTGGCGGCCCCGGACGACGCCCGCGGGAAGGAGATGGCGGAACAAGGGACGGCAATCATGCCCGCGCAATCAGGGCATGGCCCGCTTCTGAGCCATCCCCGGTTTGCCGATGATGTGGCCCTGACACGCGAGCTGCTCAGCCGCCTCGATGCCGGTTTCGATTTGGCCGAACCGTTTGTCCGCATCCGCGAAGCCATCGGCGAGGCGCGCAAGATGGGAGTTCACAAGTGAAGTGAATCAGCGCAGGGTGTCCCCGGGTCTGGCAAGAGCTTTCGAGAAACTTCTCTGCCTGTCGCGTTAACTCGTTGCCGCTAATATTCGCGACCAGAGCGGCAGAGTTCTCAGATCGCAAATCCCCGAAAAACACTAAACAGGATAAAGAGCGAATACGTGTCGAGTCCGGTGATGTCGAAGGGCAAGGCCAGCGAATCGAGGCTGTGCTGCCGTAGGGTTTTGCCGTTGTCGGTGGTGACGGAGAGGTTGGGGAACAGGTGCCTCGTCACTTCCTGCGTGGCCGGCAGGCTGCCAACCTCGAAATTCAGCGTCGGATTGAAGCTGCTGACCGAGCCGGAGATGAGCGGAGCAATCGACATCAGCTGCTTCAGCGACGGCCGCGGATCGGTGTAGCTGATCGAGATGAACTCCTTCGGCAGCTTGGCCAGTGTTTCCTTGACCTGAGGCGACGGCTTCCAGACCGTCAGTCCGCCCTTGCTCCGCTGCACGAACCCTTGCACCGCCTGGGGATACCAGCCGATCGCCAGCCAACCTTTGTGGATGGCGTACGACGGCACAAAGATGAAGCCCTGTGCCTGGACGTGAACCTCACGAATCATAACATCTTGATATTTATACTTCTTGATGCGTACTTGCTTGCCCGCCGCGGCGCCCAGGTTCTTAATGATCTGCTCCAGCGCGTCTTGCAGCTTGTCGGCGTCCTTGACCTTGAACAGCACGGTCTGACCCAGCGTGAAGGGACCATCGGCCGGTGAGCCGTAATAGGCGAATCGGTCGCTCAGCGAAGCGAGCAGATCTTTGCGCAAATCGACGCCGAGCAGATCGTTGGCCTGCTTGACGAAGTCCTTGAGCTTCGGCAAATCGTCGGGCGACACCAGGGCGACAATCTGCTCGGCGGCCTGGTAGGCGGTGTCGTAGAAGGCGGCGGCGTCGAAGTTGGTCATGGTCCAGCTGACCACGTCAGGCGGCAGCGGCGGCACGTCGCCGAGCTGGAATGGCTTGCCGCTGAGCAGCTTCAGCAGCCCCTTGCGCGGGCCCGGCATGTCAACCTCGATCAGACCGCGCTCGGCCCGGCCCTCGAACCCCGAATACAGCACCAGGCTGGGCAGCCCCATCAACCCCAGGTCATCGAGCAGCTTGGCCACTTTCTTGTCGCGCCCGGCTCCCATCTTGACGAAGGCCGCCACGTCCACGAAAGCGCGGGCGTTGGTTTCAAACTTCTTGAAGCCGGTAAGGCGTTGGAACAGCGGGCTGCCGGTCAACGCCTCACGCTTGCCGGCCATCTTCTTGACGACGGCCTCCGGCGGATCCGTACTGAGAGCAAGGATGGCGTGCTGGCCCTCGACCCACCAGGCCAGGTGCAGAGGCGGAAGGGACAGGCTGGCGACCGTGCGTCCGGCCACCTTTTTCTCCTCGATCTTGCCCTCTCCTAGCCCTATGGCCAGCCGCAGCGCGCCAAAGAGCGGATCGGGATCGCCGCCCATGCCGGGCAGAATGAGGAACAGGTCGCCCTCCGGCGGATCGAGCTGCCGCAGCTCGCCGGCGAGAATGAAGCCGTGCTTGCCCAGCTGCGAAAAGAGCGTGGCGGCAGCCCTAGCATCGGCCTGCATCTTTTTCAGCGTCTTCGGTTCCAGGCCGCGCCGCAGCGAATCGACGGTCAGCAGCGCGGCGGCGCTGGTTTGCAGCTTGTCGAATACGCCGGTAATGAAGGAGCCGGTATCGCCCTTCATCATCTGGCCGAGACCGGTTTTGGCATAGGCTTCCTTGTGGGCGTCGATCCCATCCCAGCGCAGATAAATCTGCGTCGAGGCGGGCAACAGCTGTTCGGGAACGTCCTCGGCGGCGACACTGAGGCCGGGGAGCAGCAGCACGAAGGCCAACGCATGTGGATGCCGCATCGACAAGGCTCCTTACAGATGTAGACGGCCATCGCCCCAGGCAGGCACCAAGCACCCGGCGATGGCCGAGAAGTCCACTTTCCGAGAGACGTGCGCATACCGGAAAACTCTCCTCAGTATGTCCGCACCCGCCGCACTTGGCAAGCAAGAAGTCGCCGAAAAGCTTGACGAAAGCCTGCTGCCGGCATTGCCCGTGAAATCCGATGATGGACACATAATTACTTTTGCGTAAGGCTCTTGACATGCTATTGGTTACTTCTCATAGTGGAGAGGATGGAGTAAACCTGTTTCCCTTGACAACTGTCACTCGACGGCTTCCCCCATCACCTTTCGGGAACCTCGCCTAAAGATTCGTTGCCGCGAGGCGATCGGATCAACCAGAGCTATCCTCGCCCGACAACCTTTTCTCCGAGGATTGCCATGCTCGCACTTTCTCTCTCCCGTGTGCTGAAAGTCACATACGTCCTGATTCTGGGGGGTGTGGTTTTGCTTCTCTCCAAGCCGGCGCCGGCTCCTGCGCAGCGAGCTATGATGGCGCCGATGCTTCCGATGGCCATGATGAACGAGATGCCGTATCTCATGCAAGCGCGCATGATGCTCATGATGGCCGGATCGAGCGGTATGATGATGGGCGGTATGAGCGGTATGGGCGGTATGGGCGGTATGATGATGGGCGGCATGTCCATGATGGGCATGGGCGGCATGGGCATGGGCATGATGGGTGGCATGTCCATGATGGGTATGGGTGGCATGATGAGGGGTCGCATGGGAATGATGGGCATGGGCGGCATGATGGGCATGGGCGGCATGTCCATGATGGGCATGGGCGGCATGAACATGATGGGTGGCATGGGCGGCTTCGCCGGCAAGGGTTTCGGCGGATTTAACGGTAAAAAAGCTCTGCAAAGTCTTTAATAGAAGCCGCTGACATCCTCTTGTCAACGACGACGGGAGGTCGGGGGCTTTTCAAGTCAAACCTGGGGATCGCGCTCCACGTAAGCGAGAGGGCGCCTCGATCATTTCGTTAATAATCCGTAAGCTTGCCCTCTTCTTCTTGACGAGGCTCTCACTTCTCCTCATACTTGGATGGAGATGCGTTTGCCTCAATACGAACAATCAAGCTCGTTTTTCGGGGTTGTCATGCCAAATGCGTCCTTCCGCGCGATCTCCAGTGCGAAGCGAGCTGGTGTGACTCCGCTCAACGTGTACGGATTGTCGTGACATTGTCATGTCATGAAGGGATCCCGAGAAGCTCGATTTTTTCTCTCTTTCGAGGTCCGCCATGTTTTCCTTGTCCCGCCTCCTGAAGCTCTCTTACATCTTGGTACTGGGGACTTCGGTCCTCGTACTGTCTCGCCCCGCGCCGGTTCGGGCGCAGCGGGCTCTCATGGCCCCTATGCTTTCGATGACCATGATGAACGAGATGACGTATATCATGGAAGCAGAGATGATGCTCATGATGGCCGGCTCGGGCATGGGCATGATGGGCGGCATGGGCATGATGGGCGGCGGCATGATGGGCGGCGGCATGATGGGCGGCGGCATGATGGGCGGCGGCATGATGGGCATGGGTGGTATGGGCATGGGTGGTATGGGCATGGGCGGCATGATGATGGGCGGCATGTCCATGATGGGCATGCGCGGCGGCATGATGGGCATGGGCGGCATGATGATGGGCGGCATGGGTATGCGCGGCGGCATGATGGGGCGCATGGGTATGATGGGCGGCTTTGCCGGCAAGGGCATGGGGGGCTTCAGCGGCAAGAAGGCGCTCTGAGCCGCGCGCGATCGATCGCCCGGTCAATTCTCGTAATAGCGCCGGCACCGCTTCGCCGGCGCGACGCTTGCAGTCTCCGGACCATGCATGCAGCCTGGGACAATCGTTGAAGTACGCGAGTACGCGCAAACGCCTCCCGGGTTCTTGACACTTCCTTACGTTTCCGTCATACTAACGAGAATGATTAAACGGCGTTTATCGTCTCGTTTGGTACGTTCCTGTCTGCGGTCGCCGCGAAGGGAATCAACACGACCACCGGCGTGAAACGTCTTCGAAGATTGCTGTTGAGTCTGGGAAACTGTTCCGGACAGGTTTCAGCAGCTTTCCTTCAGCCCGCTTGGCGGGCCAACGAGGCGAGGAGCGTTTCATCAGGGTCTTGTTCCCAGCACTCGCTGAGACACGGTTCAAGCAGTCACTATCCAGCTCACTGAAGGGAACTCTAGATGTTCTGTGGCACTCGTTGGTTGAAGGTCGGTTACCTCCTGATTCTGGCGACGGTTGTCGTAGCGTTGCTGTGTCCTCGCCGCAGCCAGGCGCAGCGGGCCATCATGGCTCCCATGCTATCGTCGGCCTCGATGACCGAGATGCAGTATCTCATGCAAGCGCAGATGATGCTCATGATGGCCGGATCGGGCGGCGGCATGATGGGCGGCGGCATGATGGGCGGCGGCATGATGGGCGGCGGCATGATGGGCGGCGGCATGATGGGCGGCATGTCCATGATGGGCGGCATGTCCATGATGGGCGGCATGTCCATGATGGGCGGCATGTCCATGATGGGCGGCATGGGCATGGGCGGTATGATGATGGGTGGTATGGGCATGGGCGGCATGAGAGGTATGGGCATGGGCGGCATGAGAGGTATGGGCATGGGCGGCATGGGCATGGGCATGCCGATGATGGGCGGCATGGGCGGCTTCGCCGGCAAGGGCTTCGGTGGCTTCAACGGCAAGAAGGCGCTCTAACACGCGGACGCCCGACAGACAGATTCGGCCCTTCGGTTGTTCCACCGGCGACACCGAGGGGTCTCGCCTTGACAGTCTGCCGGGATTGTGCGACTTTCTTCGACCGTCCTGTCGTCCGGACCCTCAGGAGGGCCATTCATGGACGGTCGATCTGCTTTGCTTTCTCTCTCCTCCGCACCTCTTCTCGACGAACCTTGTGCATTAACGGCTGCCGCCCAGCCCTCCTCGCCGGCTCGTTGCTGGCGCTTGTCCCTGGTGCTGCCCGCCTACAACGAGGAGGCCGGCATCCGTCAGGCAGTGGTCGAGGCGTGCGAAGCGTTGGCGGAGCTGACCAGCGAATATGAGATCCTGGTTGTGGACGACGGCAGCCGCGACGGCACCGCTGCGATCGTCGCCGAGCTGGCGGCGGAGCGACGGCAAGTGCGTCTGCTGTGTCACGACATCAATCGCGGCTACGGCGCCGCCCTGCGCACCGGTTTCGCCGCCGCTCGCTTCGAGCGCGTCGCCTTTACCGACGCCGATTGTCAGTTTTATCTCGCCGATCTCGGCCGGCTGTTACCGCTGTCCGACCGTTATCCGCTGGTGGTCGGCTGGCGCCAGGGACGGCAGGATTGTTGGCGGCGCCGCTTTCTCTCGCGCGGCTTCAATCTGTTGACCGGCGCGCTTCTGGGCACGCGCGTTCGCGATTGCGATTGTGCCCTGAAGGTGTTTCAACGCGATGTCCTACCCGATCTGCTGCCGGAGACCAACACTTTCTTCGTCAATGCCGAGATGCTGACAAAGGCCCGTCAGCGAGGGCTGCCGATCGTGGAAGTGGGCGTGCGTCATCGTCCGCGACTGCGCGGCGAGAGCAAGGTATCGCTGCGGGAGGTGCCGCGCGTCTTCGCGACGCTGTTGCCGTTCTGGTGGTCGCGCGTGCTGTTTGCCGGCGACGCCGCTCGCGGCTTAGCATCGCCCCGCAAACACAGCGGCATCCCCGTCATCCTCCTCGCTCTGATCGCACTGACGCTCTTCTTCCTGCGTCTACGGGCGCCGCTGCTTGAGCCGCAGGAGCCGCGCTACGCCGAAATCCCGCGGCAAATGCTCAGCGAGGGGCATTGGCTGGTCCCCGTGCTGCACGGCGAGCCGTATCTCGACAAGCCGCCGCTGTTGTACTGGCTGGTCATGGGCAGCTACAGCGTCTTCGGCGTCCACGACTGGGCCGCGCGTCTGGTTCCTGGGCTGGCCGGCTTCCTGACGGTGCTGCTGACCTACTGGTGGGGACGCCGCGTCCTGGGCGAGCGAGCGGGCCTGTGCGGAGCGCTGGTACTGTGCCTGTCGGCCGGCTTCGTCTATCGCCAGCGCATGCTCAACATGGATAGCTTGCTGTGCCTGTGGGTGACGGCGTCGCTGGCGTCGGCGCATGCGGCGTTGACGGCCGGACCCCTCTTGCAACGACGCTGGTGGCTGTTGGCGGCATTGGCCTGCGGGCTGGGGCTGTTGACGAAGGGTCCGGTGGCACTGGTGCTGATCCTGACGCCGCTGATTTTCTACAAGTGCCTTGACCCACGCTCCGCTCGCGTCCGGCTGCGCGACTGGTCGTTCTTCCTGTTGCTGTCCGTGGCACTGGCCGCGCCGTGGTACGTCGCCGTGATGATGCAGGTGCCGGACTTCGCCTCTACGTTCTTCTGGAGGCACCACGTCGAACGTTTTCTGACGCCGTTCGATCACGCCAAACCGGCCTGGTTCTATGTGCCCGGCCTGCTCGCCGGCCTGCTGCCGTGGACGCTGCTGTTGCCTGGCTTCCTTCGTTTTCTCAGCCGCCGCTCGTTGCGGGCGGCGCGGCGCCGCCCGCCGGCCCTGGGCTTTTTCCTCTTGGCGTCTCTTCTTTGTCTGGTTTTCTTTTCGGCATCCGGCTGCAAGCGTCCCGCTTACATTCTGCCGGCGCTGCCGCCCTTGGCCCTGGCCCTGGGCTGTTATGTACACCTGCTCGTCCCGCGTGCTCGGCGGCGGGCGGACGCGGGGTTACGGCTGTTGTGGCAATGGCGTTCGCGCCTGGCCGGGCCGGCCATCCTGCTTGTCCTGACGTTGGCCGTCGCCATCCTCGCCCTGGCCGGCTTGCAGGGCATGCTCCGGCCAGGGCCGACGCTGCTGATGGAGATGTTAGCCCTTGCCGGTTTGGGCTGGTTCGCCGTCCGCCGCGTCTCCTGGGGCGTCTGCGCCGCCGTCACGTTTGTCGTGCTGGCCCTCGGCGTCTATCACTTGCAGCCCGCCTACAATCGCCGCTTTGCGCTGCGCGGACCGCTGCGCTCGCGCACCGTCCTCGCCGAGAAGGGGGATCTGTCGATCGCGTGTTATCCGCAGCGCTGGGACTCGGTCAGCTTCTATCAGCCTCATGCCGACGTGCGCGTCTACACCCGCGACCAACGACGGCAATTGCTGGCCGACCTGTGTACGCGACCGCGAACGCTGTTGCTGATCAAGTCCGGCAAGGCGCTCGAGGAGCTGCTGCGCGATCTGCCGGAGTCGGTCGAATTCATTCCCCACGGCCAGCCGGGACTCGTCACCGCCGGCTGGGTGCGTCCACGAAAGCTCGTCGCACGCCGCTAGGCAATAAAAAAAGAACCTCACGCAAAGGCGCAAAGACGCCAAGGATAAATAAGAAGAACACCGTTGGCTCTGTGTTCTCTCTTGTTTTTCTTTGCGTCTTCGCGCCTTTGCGTGAGGCTGTGTTTCCACCTTAACAGGAGATCCGCGCCATGACTGCTCCGCATCATCGTTTTATCCCGAACCGCCGCGCCGTCCTCGCGGGAGGTCTCGCCGGCCTGGGTTTGTCCATGCTGTCCGGCGCCGAGTGTGCCGAGGAACGCGCCAAGGATGCCCCTGTCGCGCGCAAGGATCCGCTCAAGATCACCAAGCTCGAAACGTTCCTCGTCAAGCCGCGCTGGCTTTTTTTGAAAATCCACACCAACGCCGGCATCACCGGCCTGGGCGAGCCGATCCTCGAAGGTCGGGCCAGGACCTGCGCCGAGGCCGTCAAGGAGATCGCGCCGTACCTGATCGGTAAAGATCCGCGGCAGGTCGCGCATCACTGGCAGGCCATCTATCGCCATGCCTTCTATCGCGGCGGACCGCTCCTTACCAGCGCGCTGAGCGGCATTGACATCGCCTTGTGGGACATCACGGGCAAGGCGCTGGGCGTGCCGGTCTATGAGCTGTTCGGCGGTCCGACGCGGCAGCGCGTCCGCGTCTATGCCCACGCCCGCACTCCCGAAAAGCTCCGGGAGCTGAAGGGCAAAGGCTTCATGGCTTTCAAGACCGGTCCGGCCAAACGGCGGCCGGCGCGCTACGTCGAGACGCCGGCCGAGGTCCACCGCATCGCCGACAAGTTCGCCGAGCTGCGCAAGGCCGGCGGCGACGATGTGGATATCGCCATCGATTTCCACGGCGCCATCAGCCCCGCCACGGCCAAGCTGCTCATCAAGGCGCTGGAGCCGTATCAGCCGATGTTCATCGAAGAGCCGTGCCAGGCCCAGAACCACGACATCATGGCTGAGATCGCTCGCGGCACGCACCTGCCGATCGCTACCGGCGAGCGCGTCTTCACCAAGTGGGGCTTCCGCGAAGTGCTGGAGAAGAAGGCCGCGACGATCTTGCAGCCCGACCTGTGCCACGCCGGCGGCATCACCGAATGTCGCCTGATCGCCGGCATGGCCGAGGCCTACTACGCCGCCATTGCGCCGCACTGCCCGCTCGGCCCCATCGCCGTCGCCGCCGGCGTGCAGCTGGCCGCGTCCATCCCCAACTTCCTGGCTCAGGAACAGGTAACGCTCGGCGACGGTTATCTCAAACAGCCGTTCGTCGTGCGCAAGGGCTATCTCGATTTGCCGAAGAGACCGGGACTCGGTATCGAGCTGGATGAACATGCGCTGGCGGACAAGATCGATCACGACTGGAAGAACCGCGAGGAGTACGACGCGGACGATGGCTCGGTGGTGGATTGGTGAGACAGTGTCACCACGAATCACACGAATAACACGAATACAAGACAAATAAATGATGAAAAGGGATATAATCTACTAATAATCTCTTTGTTATTCCTTTTATTCCTTTTATTCGTGTTATTCGTGGTGACTCTCTTCTTCATCCATACGCTTCCGGCCGGCGATTTGCCAGGCTCGGCAATTGCGCCCGCATGCGGTCCTGCTCGGCGAAATCGACATCGGCGACGATGTAACATTCGCGATCCGGCGCCTGCGCCAGCACGACGCCCCACGGATCGACGATCATTGAGCGGCCAAACCAGCGAAGCTTCGGCGTGCTGGCTCCAACCTGATTCCCGGCGATGAGGAACACCTGATTCTCGATGGCCCGTGCCCGCACCAGCACTTCCCAGTGATCGCGTCCGGTGCGCTCGGTGAAAGCTGAGGCCAACGCGATTAGGCGCGCGCCGCCCAGGGCGAGGTGACGAAACAGCTCCGGGAAGCGCAAATCAAAACAGATCGACAGTCCCAGCGGCACGCCGTCGGCCTCAGCGCGAACGATGTCGTGGCCCGGCATTACTGTCGCCGATTCGTGATAGCTCGCTCCCGGCACGTCGCAGTCGAACAGGTGGATCTTGCGATACATCGCGCGCCGCTCGCCCTTAGGATCGAAGAGACAAGAGGTGTTAAAAAGCCGCGATTCGCCCGACACCCGCTCCATGATGCTGCCGGCCACGAGCCAGACGCCATGACGGCGGGCCTGATCGCCGGCCCAGCGAAGGCTCGGCCCGTCGAGCGGCTCGGCGCCGGCGCGCAGCACCTCGGCATCGCCAAGGACGTTAAACATCTCCGGCAAGACGATCAACCGAGCGCCATCGTGGGCCGACGCAGTGACAAGCTTCTCCGCCATTTCGAGGTTCCGCGCTCGATCCACGGTGGAGGTGAGCTGAATTGCTGCGACGCGCATGACTCGTTCTCCAGTTTCTATTCTCTCCCCATTGTACAAGGCATCGCCGCGTGCTGCCCGGAGCATGAAACCTTGACCTGACTGGCTGAGACGCCTAATATATCGTATAGCGATATATCTGCGGACGATGGAGAGAAAGGAGGTTGGTATGGCTTCGCACCCATCCAGGCAGCTGTCGCTCAGCCTGCCGGAGTTCCAGATTTTGCTGGCGTTGGCCGACGGTGAGAAGCACGGTTACGCCATCATGCAGGAGGTCCACAAGCGCACGGAGGGACGCACGCGCCTCGGACCGGGCACCCTGTACGGCGCCATCAAACGCATGCTCGGCGACGGTCTGATCGAGGAAACGGAGGAACGGCCCGATCCGCAGCTCGACGATCAGCGGCGGCGCTACTATCGCCTCACGGACGCCGGCCGTCGCTTGGCAGTGGCCGAGGCGGAGCGTTTGGCCGACCTGGTCCGCACCGCTCACGCCAAACGATTGCTGAGGGGACGCATCATCCTTGGCCGAGTAGGAGGATAAATCATGTCTACGATTGTCCCCCTGATTACCTTGTCCGCGGTCGTCTACGCCGTTGTCATCCTCATCATCGCTCTGGTCCGTCACACCCCGCGTTTCGTAGACTTGATTAACCTGTCGGTGGACTTCTATCGGCTGCTCGTCGCCGCGTATCCGGCGCCTTTTCGCAACGAGTACGGCGAAGCGATGGTCCAGCTGTTTCGCGACTCGGCTCGGGAGGCTTATCGACGGCGCGGCCTACTCGGGCTGCTGGCGGTCTGGCTACGAACGCTGAGGGATTTCACGGTTAGTGTTATCCAGCAACATCGGGACAAGCCGGTACCTGTGAGTAGTGAATCTGTTTTGCTGAAGGTTCTGTTGCAAAAGTGGCAACGTCTCGGCGCCGAGGCGCTGTCCGTGACCGCCTTCTCGACGTGGTACGGCTGGCACCTTCTTCGTCTGTATTTCCAGCGCGCCGTTCTGGTCTGGACCAGCTTTACCGCCATCGCCTTTGGGATAGAGTTTGCGAGCTTCTTCGACTCATTTACCTGGATGAGGGAACGAGGAACACGGATTGACATCGGTGCCGGGACCGTGCAGATCTGGCATGTCTACGAAGTGGAAGAGCCGATTTCGGATGACCAATCGAACCGCGACATCCGCGCTTGGCTGGAAAGGAATCCGGGCCTGTTTGACCGTATCCATTCCCCCGCTCGACCGTGGGAGTTCAGCTTTTTCTCCGACATCCCGGGAGGGACCGTCGTTCAATGGAGAACCATCGAGAACGGACCGGCCCACGGCCGTCGTCGTCAGAACGCGCGCCAAGAGCCGGTGCTCACTCGGCCGAATAAATCCTGGTGGCTTCGCATCCCCTTTGGGGTTCTTCCGGCGCTTCTGCTGATCTGGACAATTCGCGCGTATCTGCGACGAAAAACAGGTTCCGTGGCAGCGATGCAATCGGCATGAGGTAGTGGAAGGTGAGGACCACAATGCAAAGCAATCCTCCGCCGTTTGACAGCGTGCGCGGCCAATTCGGAACGATCCTCATCGATCCCCCCTGGCGCTTCGTCAACCGCACCGGCAAAATGGCCCCGGAGCACAAACGCCTGCGCCGCTATCCGACGATGAGCTTCGACGAGATCGTCGCTTTGCCCGTCGGCGCCCTGGCTGCGCCGCAGTCGCATCTGTATCTGTGGTGTCCCAACGCCCTGCTCGCCGAAGCGCTGGGCATCATGCAGGCATGGGGTTTCACCTACAAAACAAATCTGGTTTGGTATAAAACCCGCAAGGACGGTGGGCCGGATGGCCGCGGTGTCGGATTTTACTTCCGCAACGTCACCGAGCTGTTGCTGTTCGGCATCAGGGGAAAGCTACGAACGAAACAGGCCGGACGCAGACAGGTGAACATACTCCTCGCCCGCAAGCAGGAGCATTCCTGGAAGCCGGAGGAGCAGTACGGTCTCATCGAGGCATGCAGCCCTGGTCCCTACATTGAGCTATTTGCACGCCGCCGGCGACAAGGATGGACCTGCTGGGGCGATCAGGCAGAAAGCTACGAAGAAACGCGGCCCCTCATCGCGTCGTACAACGGTTTCGCTATCCAGGCCGAAGAAAAGGGCGCGAACGAGAAACAGACGAGCCGTTGACGTGTCTGAAGCAGAAGTCTCTCAGTCATCCTTCCCGGCCAACGGCTCGCGGACCTTCTCCAGCAGTCGGATCAATTCCTTCAGCTCGCCCTGGGAAAGATGGCCCAGTAGATTGCGGTGCAGAGAGTCGAGCGGCTCGTCAAGGGCAGCCAAGGTCGTCGAGCCGCGCTCGGCGAGGACGACGTGGATGACCCGGCGGTCCTCCTCGCAGCGTACTCGGCGGACGAAACCGGCCTGTTCCAGCCGGTCGATCAGCCCGGTGATGCCGGGGACGACCGTGATGGTGCGGCTGGCGATCTCCAGAATGGGCAGCGGCTTGCCCTCGCCCCGCAGGATGCGCAGAATGTTGTACTGCGAGGGTGTCAAACCATGTTCGCGCAACAAGCGAGCCAGGCGAATCTGAAGCTGATCGCCGGTGCGCAGGATGCTCAGCGCCGCTTCCTGTTCGGGCAGCTCGAAAGGCCGCTTCTTTTTCAGCTCGTGCTGCAATTTCGGGGTCGTCATTGCCAAATCCGTCCTTGTTCGTTTAGCTGTCATTAGTTTATATGCCAAGTGTTGTCCTGTCTAGCGAAAACTTGACGGAGACGCCGTTCCTGTGAGAATGAAATGAACCGCCAAGACGCCAAGGACGCCAAGAAAAGAAAGAGAGAAAAAGAACAGAAAGAGGGAAAAAGTACGTGGCGATCAGGAGCGGCCTTGTTCAGCGCTCCTCTCTTTTCTCTTCCTTTCCTTGGCGTCTTGGCGGTTCATTCGGTTGGTGTTCCCTGAAACCCGGCGCGGCTCTATCGGGTACAGGCTCGGTGTGCTCGCTCCTTGTTGCTGTTTGAGACGATTTATGAAACGCTTCCTCACGTTTGGCTTGGTGATCTTTCTGCTCGTCGCCGCCGACAGGAAGTCGGCGGAGAAAACGCCGCACCGAGTGCAACCCTTCACTCTCAAGGACACGGGCGGAAAGAGCTGGTCGTTGAAGGACCAGCAGAAAAAGAAAGCGCTGGTCGTCGTTTTCGTCGGCACGGAATGCGCCATCAACAACGCGTACATGCCGCGATTGGCTGAGCTGCACAAGGAGTATTCGCCGCGCGGCGTGGGCTTCGTCGGCATCAACGCCAACAGCACCGACACACCGGACCGCGTCGCCGCTCATGCCAGGGACCACGGCATCCCCTTCCCCGTGCTCAAGGACACCGCCAACGTCATCGCCGATCGCTTCGGCGCCCGCCGTACTCCGGAAGCGTTCGTTCTCGACAGCTCCGGCAAGATCCTCTACCAGGGACGCATCGACGATCAAATCGGCATCGGCATCCGGCGGACGGAGCCGTCGCGCCGCGATCTGGCCAAGGCGCTGGAGGAGGTGCTGGCCGGCAAGCCCGTCTCCAAGCCGCGCACCGCCGTGGCCGGCTGTGCCATCGCCCGTACCATCAAACCAAAGGCCGACGGTACGGTCACGTACAGCAAGCACGTCGCGCCCATTCTGCAAAAGAGCTGCCAGCAATGTCATCGTTCCGGCCAGGTTGCGCCGATGGCGCTATTGAGCTACGAGGACGCCCTCGGTTGGGCGGAGACCATCCGCGAGGTTGTACAGGAGGGCCGCATGCCGCCCTGGCACGCCGATCCGAAAATCGGCCATTTCACCAACGATCGCCGTCTGTCCAAGGAGGACCGCGCCACGCTGCTGGCCTGGATCAAACAGGATTGTCCCAAGGGCGATCCGCGCGATTTGCCGCCGCCGCGCCGCTTTCCCAAGGACTGGAGTATCGGCAAGCCGGATGTCGTCCTGTCCATGCCGCAGGAGTTC
>Ga0335075_10008042_pt1 | contig 16203 bp, 15 predicted proteins | sample Lox_Sample_24_FD_206723 | JGI IMG/M metagenome (GOLD analysis project Ga0335075, IMG submission 206723) | Soil microbial communities from Loxahatchee National Wildlife Refuge, Florida, United States - Lox_Sample_2.4 | ecosystem: Environmental > Terrestrial > Soil > Wetlands | place: USA... | reverse complement strand
GCGATAGAGAAGGCCCGACATCCGTTGCTGAGTGCGCCGAGAAAACGCGGCAATTCATGACTTTCCACAGAACCGGGTAATTTATGACCAACGTAATGGTAAATTTCGCTTATTTACTTGACTCTTCGCCTACCTTGAGAACCGCTAGAAAAGCCTCCTGAGGGATGTCCACTTTCCCGATACGCTTCATACGCTTCTTCCCTTCTTTTTGCTTTTCCAACAGCTTGCGCTTGCGGCTGATGTCGCCTCCATAACATTTGGCGATGACATTTTTGCGCAGGGCGGGGACTGTCTCCCGAGAAACGATTTTGGCTCCAATAGCCGCCTGAATTGCTACCTCGAACATCTGCCTGGGAATGAGCTCACGCATTTTCGAGACCAAAGCCTTGCCCCGCTCGTAGGCAAAATCGCGATGGACAATGATGGAGAGCGCGTCGACGGGTTCACCTGAGACCAGGATGTCGAGCTTGACCATGGGTGATTCCCACATCCCTGCCAGCTGGTAGTCCAGAGAGGCGTAGCCGCGTGAAACTGATTTCAAGCGGTCATAGAAGTCGAGGACAATTTCATTGAGCGGCAATTCATAGCTCAACATGACCCGCGTGGGGGTCACATATTCGAAGTTTTTTTGCCGCCCGCGCTTCTCCTCCACCAGCTTAAGAATGCCACCAACGTACTCTTCGCTGGTGAGGATGCTGGCGATGATCACGGGCTCTTCGATTTTTTCTATATCGGTGGGATCGGGCCAGCGGGAGGGATTCTCTACCTCGAGGACCGAGCCGCCGGTAAGAGTGATTTTGTAGCGGACCCCGGGGGCTGTAGTGATGAGATCCAGGTTGAACTCCCGCTCCAGCCGTTCCTGGATAATTTCCATGTGCAGCAGGCCGAGGAAGCCGCAACGAAACCCGAAGCCGAGCGCGGCGGAGCTTTCGGGTTCGAAGAAGAAAGAGGAGTCATTCAGGCGTAGTTTCTCGAGCGCATCCCGGAGCAGGGTGTGCTCATGCGAATCCACGGTGTAGAGGCCGGCAAACACCATAGACTGGATGTCCTTGAACCCGGGCAGGGGCGCGGCAGCGGGCCGGGCGTCGTCGGTGATCGTATCGCCGATCTTGGTATCGACGACGTTCTTGATGGTGGCGGCGAAAAAACCGACTTCCCCGGCCGAGAGCTGCTCCATTTCGACGGGCTTTGGGGTGAGGACGCCGATCGCTTCGACATCGAACACGCGATCGTTCGACATTAGCCGGATTTTCATTCCCCTACGCAAAACGCCATTCACTACGCGACACAAGACGATTACACCGCGATAGGGATCAAAGTGGCAGTCGAAGATCAGTGCCTGCAAAGGAGCCTCGACGTCACCGGAAGGCGGAGGTAAACGATGCACGATGGCTTCGAGCACTTCAGGAACGCCGAGTCCCGTTTTAGCACTGACGGGCAGTGCATCGGTGGCGTCCAACCCTACTGCGGACTCGATCATCTCCTGGGTTCGCAAAACATCGGCGCTGGGCAGATCGATTTTGTTGATGACCGGGATCATGTCCAGGCCGTTGTTGATGGCCAGGTAGGCATTGGCGAGGGTTTGGGCCTCCACGCCCTGCGAGGCATCCACCACGAGCAAGGCGCCCTCACAGCAAGCCAGAGAACGCGAGACCTCATAGGAGAAGTCAACATGCCCAGGGGTATCCAGCAGATTCAACTGGTACAACTCGCCATCCTGGGCGCGATAGTTCATGCGCACGGCATGAGCCTTGATAGTGATACCCCGTTCGCGCTCCAGATCCATCGCATCGAGCACCTGGGCCTGCATCTCACGCGCCGTCAGGGACCCAGTCAGTTCCAGCAAGCGGTCCGAGAGCGTGGATTTGCCGTGGTCGATGTGGGCGATAATAGCGAAATTGCGAATGTGGCTGCTATCCATGCGGGGGTGCCGATCGGAGGGCGACTCAGTTAGCTAACGTGAGGAAGGTCTCTCCCCCGATCTTATCATTCACAATGACGTGGCCTGAGCAATACAATCAAGGTCATCGAGATGATGTCGAGCAGCAAAAGGATTGAATAGTGGAGGGTTGACTATCGCTTCGCGAGTATTTGTTCTCGTGGTGGCCGCGGCCCCGCTGCTGCTCACCGGTTGTGTCCCCGAAACCGGGTTGACCAAGGCGCCGACGAAATCGGCTCAGGCTACGGCTCCCGTTCTCAAGCCCTCCGAACCCTCTGCTAACCCGGAAAAGGCATCCGCCACGCCGCCAACTCCTCCAGCCAGTCCTGAGGTGCAGTCGCTGATCGATAGCGTGGAAGCCGCATATCAGAACGGCGTCACGAACTATCACGCGGGCAAATTGCAGAAGGCCAAGGCTGACTTCGACCGGGCTGTCGACCTGATGCTGACCAGCAATTTCGACCTGAAGACGCAGCCTCAGCTGCATGATGAATTCGAGCGGGTGGTCGATGCTGTTAATACGCTGGAGATGGAGGCGCTCAAGCAAGGAAACGGGTTTGCTCCGAAGATCGAACCGGCGCCGGTGGACATAGCCAACGACGTTACCTTCCCTGTTGACCCCAATGTAAAGGCGCAGGCAATCGCAGAACTCAAGACAACGCAGTCCGACTTGCCTCTGGTGATTAACGATCCGGTGGCAGGTTACATCAGCTATTTCTCTTCGAAGGGGCGGGGTACGCTCATGCGTTCGCTGGAGCGTGCGGGGCGCTATCGCTCGATGATTTCGGCGGTGCTGGCCGATGAGAAAGTCCCGCAGGACCTGATTTACCAGGCGGTGGCAGAGTCCGGGTTCCAACCGCAAATTGTGAACGCCCGTTCTGGTGCCGGCGGCATGTGGCAGTTCATGCCCTATGGAGTTTACGGTCTCAGCCGCAATGGCTGGTACGATGAGCGCTTCGATCCGGAGAAGTCGACCCATGCCTACGCTCGCTATATGAAAGAGCTTTACGAGCAGTTGGGTGATTGGTACCTGGCGATGGCGGCCTACGACTGGGGTCCGGGAAACGTGCAGCGGGCAGTGGAACGTACTGGCTATGCCGATTTCTGGGAACTGTACCGGCGCAATGTACTTCCGCAGGAAACGAAGAATTACGTTCCGATCATCATCGCCGCGGCGATCATGGCGAAGAATCCGGAGCAGTATGGCCTGCAATCGGTAACGCCCGATCCCCCGGTTGTGACGGATACGGTCACCACCAATTACAGCGTGGACCTGCGGCTGGTTTCCGACGTGGTAGGAGCGCCGGTGCAAGAGATAGCAGATCTCAATCCGAGCCTGCTGCGAATGAGCACACCGGCCGACGCTCCCTTCGAGCTGCATCTACCGGCAGGCAGCAAAGATTTGTTTGAGAAGCGGATTGCGGAAATTCCTGTCGATAAGCGGAATCAATGGCGGTTTCACAAGGTGGCAGCCGGCGATACCGTGGAAACGGTGGCACGCGATTACCATGTGAGCGCATCGGAGATTGTCTTTGTGAACCAACTCGAACCCGGCGACGATCTGTCCTCGACGGACTCCCTGATCATTCCCGTGCCTCCCGCGCCATCCAGCAAGTCGCGGCTCACACTTTACAAGGTCGAGCATGGCGACACACTCGTGACGGTAGCCGATCGTTTCAACATCACCGTGCAACAGCTGCGACGGTGGAATCATCTGACCGTATCCAGACTAGTACCGGGGCGCCGTCTCTATGTGGCCGAACCGGCTCATGTGACGCGCGCCAGCAAATCGAGCAGACATCGGGTATCTTCGAGAAAGACGCCGGCAAGGACGGCATCGGGCGCGCATACCAACGCGAAGAATGGAAAAGAAACTTAATTCGCACTTGCGTTCGTTGGCATACCGTTGCATGCTGTTGCTATAATCCGCGCCGCAGGCAAGTATTATGGAAAGCGGTTCTCTGCGATCCGAATCCGTAGCCAACAACGCCTTGGAGGCATAAGAATGCAGGATGAAAGCAAGCTGTACGCACACGCTGAGAATGAGTTTGAAGCCGAGGCGGACGAGTACCCCGAAGCAATGGAAGATGTTTTCGATGATGACGATGAAGATGAGGAAGAAGTAAGCGTCATCGTCTCCTCCACACCGATCATCGCCGAGATACTCGAGCCCGTAAGCGTGGCGCCGGCACAGCCACCCGTGAAAGCTCCGGCCAAGAAGGCGGTCAAGAAAGCGCCAGCCAAAAAGGCTGCCGCGCCGGCTGCCAAAAAGGCGGCGAAGAAGGCTCCGGCCAAAAAGGCCGCAACGAAATCTGCCGCTAAGAAGAGCAGTAAAGGCGCAAAAAGCGGCAGTAAGGCGGCGAAAGCAGCCAGCACCAAAAAAGGCGCCAGCAGCAAAAAATCTACGAGTAAACGAGGTACTCCTTTGGCAGTTAAGAAAGCAGCAAAAAAGGCAACAAAGAAAGCAGCTAAGAAGACGTCGGCCAAAAAGGCAGCTAAGAAGGCTCCGGCGAAGAAGGCAGCTAAGAAAAAGTCAGCCAAGAAGTAAATTCAACACAACAGGCAAGCAAAAGAGCCCGGCTGGGAGCCGGGCTTTTTTGCGTCTCAAATTGCCTTAATGGCAAGCTCACCAAGCCGATCGGCTGTGGGCAGACGACGATCCCCAAAAGAAGCTACTTCTTCTCGAAGCCGTTGAGAGCTGCCAAAACCTGGGCGCTATGCTCCTGAGGGTTAACGGCAGTCCAGACGTGGACGATTTTGCCTTGGGGATTGATTAAAAACGTATTACGTTTGGCCATCGTGACACCGTTGTGGTCGGCCGTCGAGCCGTACAAAGCCACGACTTTCTTGTCCTGATCACTCAGCAGCTTGAAGCTGAGCCCCTCTTTAGCACAGAACTCCTTGTGACTGCCGGTTGAGTCAACGCTGACACCCACGACCACGGCATCCAACTTCCGATACTTGTCCATGTCCTGCTGGAAATTGTGGGCCTCAATGGTGCAGCCGGTAGTCATATCCTTGGGGTAGAAGTAGAGCACTACCCATTTGCCACGAAAACTGTCGAGACTGATGTCGGAACCATCCTGCGAGGGGAGCGTGAAGTTGGGGGCCATCTGGCCGGTTTGCGGCATGGCCGTGTCATCCGCTCTTCCGCGGACACTCAAAGTGGCACACGCGAGCAGGACCACCAGGACTGTGACGAACGCGACTCTCGATGATTTCATGGGGATCTCCGGCTCGATTAGACCCTGTTTCGACTTAGGCTGTCTAGTTTAGCCAGCAACGACGGCGATGCCTGCAGCGTCGGCCAAACGGCGGACTGCTTCCTGATCGAAAATGAGGGTGCGGCCAGCTTCGACGGAAAGGCAGGTGGCCCCTGCTTGACGCATAGCCTCGATGGTGGCGGAGCCAATCACGGGGACATCGAAGCGCATGTCCTGGTTGGGCTTGGCTACCTTGACCACGGTCAGTCGCCTGGGCAGCGTAGAGGCATCGCCGCCGGCCTCCAGGGTGCGCAGGATGGCTCCGGCGCGGGAAATGGTAGCGTCGGTACCCTCCATGGCTTCGACCGCCACACAGGCCTGCCCAGCGACGACCACGGTCTGGCCTATGTCGAAGCCGGCGATATTTGTGGCGACTTCGCGTCCATAAGCGATATCCTCCTGTTCCTCTGCAGTAGGTACGCGGGAGGTCAGGATTCCTGGCCGGGCCAACAAGGGCTCGAGGTAGGCGGTTGAGGAGATCAACTCGATTCCTTCGTCGCTGAGAACCTTCGCGACGGCGCCAAGCAGCATGTCTGAATTGCGGGTACGCAGGCTCAGAAGCAGTTTGGCCAATCGCCAGTCCGGACGAATGCTGGAAAAGATCTGCTTGTGCTTCACCTGACCGGCCATGACCGCCCTGGTCACGCCTTCCTGCTGAAAGGTTTCGATCAACCGAGAGAGCTCGCCCAGCGAGAGCCAGTGCACGCGAACGCCCGGGTCTGCAGCCGCCCTCGTGTTCATCTCAGGTTCGGTCTCCTCCTTGATGGCGGCAACCACCACCCGGACCCCTTGTGCGCGGGCAGCGTCGAGCAGCAGAAATGGAAATCGCCCATTGCCTGCAATGAGGCCCAGGTTTTGAATCGCGTCAGGTTCCACGGCGCCCCTACTTGATGACGCCCCGCTGGGAGCGTTCGACGAAGGAAAGAAGATAGGCCACACAATCCTCCGGCTCACCCTCGGCGCGCAAGCGCTCCAGTGCCTGCGAAGTGTTTAATTTGCCTGCCAGCAGAACCCTGTATGCATGATGCAGAGCGCGAACCTGCTGCTCACTGAAACCCGAGCGCTGGAGGCCAATGCGATTCAGGCTGTAGGCGTGCGTCTCGCGCTTCGCCGAGGTCAGCGAGAAGGGAAGAACGTCCTGAGTGATGGTGGTGCCGCCACCGATGTAGGCATATTTCCCGATGGTGCAATATTGGTGCACTGGGCAGAGTGCGCCGACACTGGCAAAGTCTTCTACGGTCACGTGGCCTGCCAGCGTGGCGCCATTGGCCAGGATGCAGTGGTTTCCGATGGTGCTGTCGTGGCCTATATGGGTATAGGCCATGATCAGGCAGTGGTCACCGACCCGGGTGGCGCCGCCACCCCCATCGGTTCCCCGGGAAATCGTGACACATTCACGAAAAGTATTGTCGTCGCCAATTTCGAGCGCCGTCGCTTCCCCACGATATTTCAAGTCCTGAGGCGCGACGCCCAGGGCGGCAAAGGAGTAGACCCGATTGCGAGCTCCCAGACGAGTCTTTCCGTCGAGAACGACGTGGGAAACCAGTTCGCAGTCTTCGCCGAGCTGGACATCAGGGCCTATGGTGCAATAAGGGCCCACTTTACAAGATTCAGGAATCCAAGCCGTAGCAGCCACGATGGCTGTTGGGTGAATGCTCACTCGTGAGTCACCGGCTCCAAAGCCGGAGCCACGGGAGCAGCAACAATACCCGGCTCCGTACCCGAGACGGCGGTTTCTTGTGACCCGATTTTGGAGGGGCGGGGCACCACTGCGCACATGATCCCGGCTTCGCACACCAGCTTGCCATCCACGTAGACCTTCCCCTCCAACTTAGCAGCCAGAGGTCTCCAGTTCAGCACGTCGACTTCGATGCGGAGCTGATCGCCAGGGACAACCGGGCGGCGGAAGCGGGCCCGATCAATTCCTGAAAAGACCAAGAGCTTGGTTTCATAATCCGGTACCTCGGGGAGCAGCAATACCCCCCCAGCCTGGGCGATGGCTTCCACCATCAACACTCCGGGCATGATGGCGTAGTCGGGAAAATGGCCCTGGAAGAAAGGCTCGTTGATGGTCACATTTTTGACGGCCACGATGCGTTTCTTGGGGGTGCTTTCAAGCACGCGGTCAATCAGGAGGAAGGGATAACGGTGGGGTAGGATGGCCATGATCTGGCGTATGTCCAGAACACGCTCCGACTCCTGCCTGGGATTGTCGTCTGCCATAGTCGCAGGGCATATTGTAGAGCATCCCCCGGGCTATTTCTTGATTTTGGCCGCTGTCTGGTCAGGATTGAACATGTCGGGCGTAAGGGGGATGTTGTAAGCAGCCCGGTAGAGAAAGCGCTGATTGGTCATGTCGCCATTGTGGAAGCGCGTGGTCGAAAAAGGAGTCGGGAGGCCATCGACGGTGTGGTAATCGTCATACTCTTCCGCGTCGGTATTCTTGTCCTTGTAGAGCGGATCGCGCCACTGATAGCTACGGCGCAGCGGAAGGTGGGTTTCGGCATCAGTTTGAATGGTGACGCTGTCATTTTCCGAATTGATAAGCGTCACCTGGTCGGCCAGATGGCGCTCCACAAGGCTCTGGCCACCATAGATGAGGACCGTTTTGGGGTCATTAAGCCACGTGGTGATGACGGTCCGGATGGAGTGGTCCCGGCGCCGCAAGAGCTCCTGCACCTGATCCTTGGGGAGTTCTCTTTTGCCCTTATAGGTGATCTCCCAAGCGTCGTTTCCCGAAATGATCTCCACGACGTTGCGTTTTTTACCGATCTCGATGCGGGTCTGGTCTGGAAATTTCTGGAATTCGTAAAAGTCTGCCGTGGCTCCAGTTGGCTTTCCCTGGTAAAAGCCGGCGGTCCGGCCCTGCCCCATGGAACTGGCAAGTGTAAGCCATCGTTGGCCGCCCAAAGCCGCCACCATAGCGTCCAGAGTCGCCTTGGCCTTCTTCTGGTTCGCAATCGCGTCGGCGTCCTGCGCTGGGGCCGGGTGGAATGCGGCGAAGGTCAGCACCAGGCAAACCAGCCGCAGAGCCCAAAGTCGCGCCGACAGTTTCATCAGACTCAATTGTACAAAGCGGCGCCGAATTCAACGAAAAACAGCTTCAGCGGTGTGCGGATCGCGCTGCTAGCAGCTTCCTCTGTTCCTTCACCAGTTTTTGCTGAGCCGCCGGCGGCATAGAAAGCATGGTTCTCGTTCGCCGGGGGAGTTTTTCATAAACCAGGCGCCGCCCCGACTCGAGTAACTCCTGGAGCTCGGTGGTTTGCAAAACGCCCCAATGCTGAAGCGCAACCCAGTAGGCCCGGGCCAGATAAGGCGCGGGGAAAATACCGTCGATCTCCAGCAGTTCGGCATACCGTTCCGGCCCAGCGGCGAAGGAAAGTACAGCCCTAGCATCTTCATCGAGGTTGAGGACTGCAAACATCTTGCCACCAATCGCCTTATCGCCCACCCAGAAGACCAGGTTCGCGCCCCACTGCATGGTCTCTACCACATGGGGCAGGCGCAGCAGGTATTCCCGAAGACTTTCCGCGTCCATAAGTTGGTCCTCAAAGCTTCATGATTGCCCGCAGGCTCTCGCAGAGGCGCTCAATTTCCAATTCCGTGTTGTAGTAATGGACGGACGCCCGCACCAGCTGGTCGATGTTTCTCTGCTCCATATCGATGAGGGTGGCTGACCGTTCCACGACCCGAACCACGATGGCGTCAGCTCGCAATCGCTGGACTACGTCGCCGGCCTCACGTCCCTCGCAGGTGAAGGTGACGATGCCGGAGCGAACCCGGCCGAGGTCGCGCACTGTGACGCCTCGGATCTCACCCAGATGGTCACGCAATTGTGCGGCCAAAGCCTGAATTCGTCCCTCAATCCGGTCGAGGCCAAGCGACAGGGCATATTCAATTGCTACGCCCATTCCCAGCCGTATGGCTGCTGAGGATTCCCAGCTTTCGAATTTTCGAGCACCCCTTTGGATTTCAAATTGATCGCGGGCAGTCCAGGTAGCCGCGTGCAGATCGAGCATGGGGGGTTCCATCTTCTCCAACATCGACCGGCGTACGTACAGGAAGCCGGTGCCGCGCGGGCCCCGGAGGTATTTGCGGCCGGTGGCCGATAACATGTCGCAACCCACGTCATCCACGCTGAGGGGAATCTGTCCGGCCGACTGGGTGGCATCGAGCAGGAACGGAATGCCGGCTCGCCGGGCCAATTCACCAACTTGGGCAGCCGGCTGAACCAGACCTCCATTTGTGGGAACGTGGGTGAGCGCAATCAGCTTTACCCGTTGGTCGAGGAGCTTGCGCAGCGCCTCCAGATCCACTTCACCGGTTTGATCGCTTTCCACCACGCAAATTTCTGCTCGGGTCTGCCGCGCGACCTGAAGCAACGCGATGTAGTTGCTGGCGTATTCGTTGGCGGCCGTGACGATGCGATCGCCGGCGGAGAAGCGCATGGAGTAAAAAGCCATGTCCCAGGCGCGGGTGGAATTTTCCTGCAGAGCGATTTCTTCGGGAGCGCACTGCAAAAGCCGTGCCAAGCTAACGTAGACTTCGGCGAGTTCGGCAGCTACGCGGTCGGCCGCCTCATAGCCGCCGATCTGTTCTTCCAGGCGAAGATGCTGGATCACCCGGGCTACGACGCTCCGCGGCTGCAAGCTGGCACCGGCGTTGTTAAAGAAAATCAGGTGTTCGCAGCCTGGCGTATCGGCTCGCAGGCGCTGGATTTCAGAATCGTCGAGCATGCCCTCTCATTTTGCATGAAACTTTATACTGCTGATGACATGGACTTTCCGCCAGTAGACGAGCAATTGGAGTACCTGCAGAAGGGCGCGGCTGAGATCATCCGCGTCTCAGATTTGCGCGAGCGCCTTGAGGCTTCCCGCAAAGATGGGCGTCCCATGCGGGTTAAGGCAGGGTTCGACCCCACCGCACCCGACCTGCATCTGGGCCACACCGTTCTAATGCGAAAGCTTAAGCATTTTCAAGATTTGGGGCACCAGGTCATTTTTCTGGTCGGTGACTTTACGTCGCTCATCGGCGATCCCACAGGGCGCTCAGTCACACGCAAGCCGCTCACCCGCGAAGAGATCACGCAAAATGCGAAAACCTATACGGAGCAGGTTTTCAAAATTCTCAACCGGGATAGAACTGAGGTTCGTTTCAATTCGGAATGGCTATCGACGCTGGGCTTCGAAGGGATCATTCGCCTAGCCGCGCATTTCACGGTGTCCCAGATGCTGGAGCGAGAGGAATTTCATCGGCGGTTCAACAACGAACAGCCTATCTCCCTGCATGAGCTGCTGTATCCGCTGTCGCAGGGATATGATTCGGTGGCTCTGCGCGCGGACGTGGAACTTGGAGGCACAGACCAGAAATTCAACCTGCTCATTGGGCGTGAACTGCAGCGACACTACCATCAGCCCTCCCAAATCGTGCTGATGACGCCGATTATCGAAGGCTTAGATGGGGTCCAGAAGATGTCGAAATCTCTGGGCAATGCGATCGGTATTCACGAGCCAGCGCAAGAGATGTATGGGAAGCTGATGTCCATCTCTGACGAGTTGATGTGGCGGTACTGGATCTTCCTGACCGATTTGCGGCAGAGCGAGATCGAGCGGATGAAAACTGACGTTGCCAGCGGCATCCTGCATCCGATGGAGGCGAAGAAGAGGTTGGCGCGAACCATTGTCGCAGGTTTTCATTCCGAAGCGGCTGCGCGCACAGCGGATGAGAATTGGGCTCTGCAATTTCAGAAGCGGGATGTTGAGGCGGTGGCGGAAGAAGTGTCAGTGGATCTGCGGCAGGTTGCCGTGGCTAGTTCGCTCGAAGCAGCTCTGACGGATGTTGATTCCCCTGTCGACATTTACGTAGCGAAATTGCTGGTTGCTCTTGGTCTCAAGGCCTCTCGAACGGAAGCCGAGCGGCAAGTGACAGCGGGCGTGAATATCGACGGGGTTACGTCGTCAGAGAAAGTACTTCGGCTGGAAAAGCGCCCAGCGCGAATTGCTGTTCGTGTCGGCAAGCAGGCCAGAATTGCGGTGATCTGAGAAGCGCCTACGAGCCCTCCGAACCAACAAATGGGTTTGGACGAAAACAGGGACTAAAAACCCAAGTCTTGAGCGGGCTGTTAAGGCCCGGCTTTAGGCTGTGCCCTGATGAAAACCACACGATGGTCCTCGTCGATTGCGCACCTACTTTCTGGTATTCAAGTCACGCAGTCATCGTTCTACGGACGCGCGTAGCCCAGTAACTCTTCGGCCGTTTGTCCTTCGCATTTGGGGTCGGTGCTGACGAAGTGGTCGTGGCCGGTGGTGCAGCGGTACAAGGCTACCAGGCTCAGACCAGCAACGGGCGCCGGATAGGCATAACCATCGATGCCGAGGATGCGAGCGCCTTCGCAGCCACTGTCAAGGGAGACGAAATAATCCAAAGACCCATTTTTACAGCCGTACAAAGGCACCGTGGCTCCTTGCTGAGGGCTTTGGTAGAGATGCCCCAAAGACATTTGCAAAGAAAAACCGCCATTGGGGTCAACCCAGCCGGTGGTGACTTCATGCACGGACTGATTGAAATATCGTTTGAATGGAAGCGACGAGTTGCCCGGTGTCCAGGTGAAGGGAGAGATATTCCAATTTCCGATGCTGCCCGACATTCCTGCATCCGTAGGAGAGGCATTCCATGGTGGAGGCGGGTCGGATATCGAATTGAACATTTGAATGCCGGGGCCGGAGATGATATTGCCATAAAGGTCTCGCACGAACCCCGGAATGAAGTTGGATTCATATCCGGTCAAGTTCGTATCGACCGGCGTCAGCAACTCCCACGGCGTAGCTCCAGTTAACAGGGATGCGTCCGGAATTCGGTACAGCTTAACGCCGTACTGGCCTCGCTCCACAACGCCACCGGTCGTCGAAGGATCACGGAAGGCGCAGTTGTAGACCGCGTACCAATAAGCGGTCTGGGGATCATAAGCCATATCTCCCCAAGTCTGGCTATCCGGATCAAGGCCGTTTCTGGTCAACGTCCCAACGATGGTAAAGTGCACAGCATCGTTGGAAGTTGCTTCCACGTGGTGTTCGCCGAAAGAGGTGTCTTCATAGAACATTCGGATCCCGGCGCGGTGGTCAGTGTTGTAAAGTGCCGGTTGCCCTACGCCGTAACCATCAGAAGTCTCGGGAGCGATGATCGGCCGAGGATATTTTTTCCAGGAAAGTCCATCATTGGAAAAGGCCACTCCGATGAAGTTATTTTCCGTGGCTCCAAGTGCGACGTAGTACATGGCGTAGGTGAAGCTTTCGCCATCGCCCAAGGGATTCGAGAATTGCCCCATGATTACTTTGGGATTACAAACGAAGTTGGAGTCCCATGCGCCCTGGGTTTCTGCCAGCACCGGGAAGGGTCCAACACGAACGCCGGTAGTCAAGTTGATGGACTGGTACTGAATAGTGTCAGAGAACTGGGTCACATCAGTGGGGTTCACTCCGGCGCCGCACCACCATATCTGCTGCAGACTTCCCGACTGTATGACGGTAGGGGAATAGTCATAGAGCTGGTCTCGTCCCGCAACCGCGCCGGCGGGCAGAGGAGCATAGGTGACACCACAACCGGACATCAGAAGTCCCAGTTGAGCCAGCAGTATGGTTTGCCCGAACACCCGCAACCGAGCCATAGCACGCTGAACGAGATTGCAGCGAAGCTGCACCTCGATCCCTTCATAATGGCCTTTCAAGTAAATTCAGGCGACAGTGTAGCACCGCTTGAGCGCCCTGAAGGACCGCTTCCAGCATCATTCTTGACGTGGGAGCACCAGATCTTTGACTGCGCTGGCCAAGCCTGACGCATGAATTTGGTACTGAGCATATTTTTTGAGAATTGGCCCGAGCCGTCCCAGACGGTTAACAGAGAGGCTTGAGCGGAAGGCAAGAAACTTCAAGTGCCGGTGATACGCAGGCAAGACGCCTCGATGGTCGTCCCGCTCCATGGTCGATAATGTGTCACACATTTGCTGAAGTTCCCGGACTGATTCCTCCAGGCGCGCCCAGTGCCTTTCCGCGCGCGTCTTCTTTGGGACTCGCTGCTCAAGCTTATTTTTCAGACCTACCTGCTGCAGGCTATGGATGCGGTAGCGGATTAGCGGCTGATCGATTGGTTTGAGATCACAGAATGCCGCGCTGATCAAAGCGATCCACTCATCATGTATCCAGCCGTCCTGCATGGGCAGAAACCGATCCCGCAAATCTGCCCGGAACATGACCGTCGCTCCGGTTACGAATCTCTGCTTCGCCAGAATGACAAAATTATGGTCGAGCAGATCCTGTTTAGGCTTTCCAATAAAGCGCAGCCTCTGCCAAAGCGTCTCGCCAGTCAGGCGACCCTCATCATCAATGATGTCGGCGTCTGAGAAGACAAGCCCGGCGCGAGGATCGGACGCCAACGCTTGTTCGGAGCGCTCAAGACGATTGGGATACCAAATGTCATCCTGGTCGCTCAGAGCGATCAGATCCCCACTGCAGAGGCGAACGGCCTGTTCAAAATTCCTGCTTGAACCCAGAGTCGTGTCATTGCGAATAATTTTTACCGGAAACTGGGCCGCTTCAGTGAATTTGTAAACGATATCCAACGTGCGATCTGACGAACCGTCATCGCAGATGACCACTTCATCTGGCAATCTAGTTTGCCCGCGGATGCTTTCCAATTGTTGGGGAAGGAAATGCTCTCCATTGTAGGTGCACAGGGCAACGGAAATCCGGCTCGTCGTAGAGGCTAACATGGGTAAGCGGGTTCACAGAACGCTAAGACAATTTTAGAGCAACCCTGCCGGGCACAATGACCAAGGGTAGTTGAGCGACGAACAGCACCTACGCCCGACGTTCGTCTGCTATAAAGATCACGAGACCCGCTTCCTTGAGAAGGAAGGTTTCAACCAGGTGCGCGCGGTGCAAGCCCGCGCAGCAGATTCATCATTCCAGTTGAGGTAGTGGATGGGCAACCTGCCCGCAGTTGAAGTTCTTCTCGCGACGTATAACGGCGCGTGTTTTTTGAAGGAACAGGTTGATTCGATCCTGGGGCAGGACTATGGAAACATCCGCATTCTTGCGAGAGATGATGGCTCAAGCGACAAGACGGTCCAGATCCTGGAGCAGTATTCGCAACGATTTCCTGATCGTTTTCGAGTTATGCCTTCAGGCCCTTCCACGGGTAGTCCCAAAAACAACTTTTTGATCCTTATGAAAGCCGCCACGGCTGACTACGTCTGCTTCTGTGATCAGGACGACGTGTGGCTTCCGGACAAGGTCAGCAGAACCAAGCAGAACATGGATCGACTGCAGCAAAGGTGGGGAGAGAAAGTCCCATTGCTGGTTTTTACCGACCTCCATCTCACCGACGACAAACTCGAGATCGTTCACGACTCCTTTTGGGCCTACATGAGTATCGACCCCGAACGCATCTATCGGTTACCTCAACTGATGGTACAAAGCGTAGTCACGGGGTGCACCGTAATGCTGAATCGCGCCCTGCTTGAACTGGCGCTGCGAATGCCAGAGGACGCATATATGCATGACCGGTGGGTCTCATGGCTTGCATCGTTCATGGGAAAGGTTGGGATAGAGCGAACCCAAACCGTTTACTACAGACAACACGATCGCAATGCCGTCGGCACGGGAAGTGATATTCGGGGTGACAATCGCGAGCGGTCTCAACGATCTCTTTGGCAAAAGATTCGCCAGCCGAGAATCGCACCGGCCCACGTCATCCGTTGGGACATCAGCCAGCGGCAGGCACGCGCATTTCTGAGAGAGCACAGAGAAGAGCTGCCGCCCAAAAAGCTCGCTCTGGTAAGAGGTTTCCTACGATGCCAGACAAGCAGAAATCGACTGACTAGGATCGCAACTTTTATCCGTTACAGATTTTTCTATGTCGGCGTGAAAGCGAATGTCGCCCTAATAATTCATTTGTGGAAGATGAAGCCGGACAAGAACCAGGCTGGATGATCCCACGAGATGATCCCACGAGACAACCGCCTTTCTCGCAACGGTATACTGGCAACACCCATGAGTTATCGACTTCCCGAGTGTCCGCTGTGCGGTGGACAGGAGTTTTTGCCGCTGCTGCGCGCCCGAGATTACCACTACGGAAATCCAGACGAATACCAACAGTCGCAATGCAAAGAGTGCGAGCTTGCATTTCTGGACCCGATGTACGACGAGGAGGAACTTGCCGCCTTCTATCCCAAAAGCTATTACGCTTTCGCCGATCGGTTCTCTGTTCCAAGCCCCACGTTGTCGTGGAAAGAGAAAGTGTGGAGATTCGCAGGCCGCCGGGAACATCCAACTAAGGATCCACATTTTGAGCGCCCGGGCAAATTGCTGGATATTGGTTGCGGATCCGGCTGGTTTATCGATCAGATGAGAGACCAAGGCTGGGATGTCACAGGGGTCGAGCCAAACGCCGCGGCGGCCAATTTTGGCAAAACCGAACGGGGACTCAACATCATTCCCGGCTCATTACTCGATGCGAATTTCCCCTCGAACTTCTTTGACTACGTACGCATGAACCATTCCCTGGAGCACATGGGGAATCCCAACGAGGTTTTGGAGGAAGCTCATCGCATTTTGTCCGATAGCGGAAAACTTATGATTGGTGTTCCCAATCGGGATAGCCTGAACGCTCGCGTTTTCGGCCAATATTGGCATCATCTGGCGCTGCCGGTGCATACGTTCACCTATTCCAGCAGAACACTGTCGAGGATGTTGCGCAAGCACGCCTTTGAGGTGAAGCAGGTTGTCTTCAACACCAATGTGACCTCGCTACAGGAAAGCATACAGATGTACCTCAATCGGAACGATGGCCGCCTCACCCCGCAAGGGCGTTTCACCGCGAGCCTGACAGCAACTTTTCTCTGCCATTGCGCCTCAAAGCTGCAAAACATTCTCCACATCGCGGATGTAATTGAGGTGACGGCAGTGAAGCTACCAGACCGGACCTAATCGCTGACGGAATCGACGG
>Ga0335075_10008041_pt1 | contig 16205 bp, 15 predicted proteins | sample Lox_Sample_24_FD_206723 | JGI IMG/M metagenome (GOLD analysis project Ga0335075, IMG submission 206723) | Soil microbial communities from Loxahatchee National Wildlife Refuge, Florida, United States - Lox_Sample_2.4 | ecosystem: Environmental > Terrestrial > Soil > Wetlands | place: USA... | reverse complement strand
AAGCAGCACTTCGAGCTGCGGACGCCAGCGCTTCCATGGATTCTCTGCGAATGCCTCAGGGGTTGACGATGTAATTTGAAATGGCTGTCCAGTCACGCGGTGCTGCCTTCCTGCAACGGCGAACGGACGCGGCTAGAGCCATTCTCCTGAAGGTGTATAGCGGGGAAAACAAGTCTACGCAGCTTTTCCTTAAAGAAAAGCTGCCGAAAAGAGTCTTCGCCACTACATAGCGCCAGGAGAATCGCTCTATTGGCCGGCGTGATCATACTTGTCTAACCATAGAAGCTCGTCCTGCACTTTGATATAGCCGTGCCAGGGATTGTTGGCCAACCCGTGCCCTTCCCCTGGAAAGACAAGAAATTGATGTGGAATCTTCTCGGTTTCGAGTGCCCGCTCAAACAAATATCCCTCTTCAGCCGCGACCCGAATATCCGCGCCCCCGATCACGTCATGGACTGGTGTCTTCACCTTATCGAACTGGAACAGTGCCGCTTCGCTTTGATAGCGCGCCGGGTTCTGCCACGGAGTTCCCCCGAGCATCCAAGCATCGTCGAAGGACATGTCGTCATTGCCCCAGTTGGCGGCATGTTCCACCGCGCCCGCGCCCGAAACCGCTGAACGGAACCGCGTCGTTTGCGTGATCAGCCAGTTGGTCATATAGCCGCCGTAGCTGTAGCCGCCGACTGCCAGATGGTCAGGATCGGCAATGCCGTCCGCGATCAACTTATCAACGCCAGCAAGAATATCTTTTCCGGGCAGCGACACGATCACCGGCGAAATCTCCAGCTGAAATTTGTCGCCGTAGCCGCTCGAACCGCGATAATTCGGCCGAAACACCAGCCAGTTATTGTCCGCGGCAAGAATTGCCCAGTCGTACCAGTCCGCACCAAATCGATCGCCGTCTGCATCGGCAGGGCCACCGTGAATCAGCGTGAACATACGCAAATGTTTTTGCCCGAACTTTCCCGGCGGATACAACAGCACCCCCTCCACCATCGTGCCATCCGGCGATTTCCAACGGTACGGTGTCCACTTCGGCAGGGCCCGCTCTGTAAATAGTTTGTTCAACTGCGTAATCGGTTTTGCCTGGTCAAGATGCGCGGAATCTTCCGCCAGGTACACTTCCGTCGGTTCATCGATTGCCGAGTGAGTGAACACTAGTCGTGGCGAATGGAGCGCGGTATGCACATTGCCGTAGCTGCCTTCGATACCAGCGAGCTTGGTCACCTTCGCGCCATGCACGCCATAGATCTGCGTTTGCAGCCCGCTCATGCCGCGTCCCAACATGCTTCCGTCGGCCTGGATCGCGTAGCCCTCCCAGCTACCGGTGTAATCGCCACCCAGGCGAGTGATCTTTCCGCTCGCCGAATCCATACCATAGAGCCGGCCCTGCACATCCTGATACGCCTGCTCCGCCGATCCCGCAGCTGCGGGCACAGAAAAGTATAGCGTCTTGCTATCCCGGCTCCAGCGCAGACCTTCTTCATACGCCTGGTTGTGCGTCAGTTGACGCGGCGTGGCACCGTTCCCGTCGGCCGCAACCGAAAAGATTTCATAATCAGCCGGATTTTCCTGCCGATTCAACAGCGAGCGGCTCTCGAAGGCCAGCAGGCTACTATCGGGCGCGGCGACTAGCTCCGTGATGGCCAGCGGGAATTGCGCGACTACGGTCGCATCGGCCGGTAATTGCGGTTTCTTGTCGGCATCGGGTTTCGGCTCGCTGTCAGAAGCCATCAGTAGCGCGGGTTGCGGAATCGCAGACGCAATCGGCACGCGCAGGATGTCATCCCCACGCCGTTGTTCGCGCCACCGCACCGTATCCTTCCATGCCTTCTTTTCCGCTGTTTTCGCATCCTCAGAAATCGGCTGCTGCGTCGCTACAAAAATCGCCTTGCCATCCCCCGACCAGGTAAAGGCGTCCACGCTCAATGGCTCCTTATAGAGAGGAAACGCGCCGCCTCCATAGGCCGGCAGAATCCAAACGCGCTCGACGGCAGCCTTGGCGGCTTCTCCCTCGGCGATCAATGGACGGTTCGAGAGAAACGCAATATATTTTCCATCGGGCGAGAAATGTGGATCGCTGTCATGCCCGGTGGTAGTCAGCGGAGTGATGGAATTGTCTGCCGCGCGCCACATCCACAAATCATCGCGGAAACGATTCTGCTTCCAATCCGCCCGCTCGGTGCCGATGACGGCCGTATTGCCATCCGGGGCAAGATCCAGTCCTTGAATCTCGACGAAGCTAAAAAACTCATCCAGAGTTAACGGGCGCTGGTCGGCGGGGCTCGCAGACCGCGCCAGCGGCGAGTACGCGAGTGCAACCAACACTATCAGGACACATGCAGAAGAAGACGTTCGACGGCCATTCATAGAGTGGAAAAAATCGTATCATAAGTCGCGTCTGTTGCCGGTGGACTACGATCCGCCAGCATCCATCGCGACTTCCGAAGTGTCTTTTTGTCCGCAAAAGACGCGAGAAATGCCGCGCAAAATCCGCGATAGCGGAAACGGCTTCTCCTCCGATGAATCCGCGGAAGTTGTTTCCTCGCGGAAGAAGATTTCTCCCACCCGTCGATTGGCTGGCCGATAATACCACCGGGCCAGCAACGATAGGTGTTCACTCAACTGTTCCGGTGATGCTTTTTCCGAGCGCGCCCGCGCTTCCAATTCGTCCAAGACCACCTGCAGCCGCTGTTCCAGTTGACCCCTGGCCACCTTCGCGCCTGCTGGTTGCGCGTTGGAATCTGCGCTCTGGGTCACCGGAGGAACTTCGAGCGGCGTCGGTTCCAGCAGCGTGGGATGAGCAAACAGCGATGTGGAACCGGCTCGCTCGTTGGGATGACGCATCCCTTCCACTGAGAAAAATCCCGGGCCAAATATTCTGCCGCCACGAACCAGATAAACCGCGACGTGCGTGGCCTCCGTTCGCAGCGCGCGGTTCGACATCTTCTCCGGCTTTGCGTCGGCTGCAAAGATCGGCTGCGCAACCGCTGGTTGCAAAATCACCGCGTCGAGGTCTGCCAGAGGATGTACCAGCGGCGCGGCCTGCGCGGCCACTGTTTTCATCTTTTGAATTTTCTGGTGCAGGCGAGCCGCCTTTTCGAAATCCAACGTCGTTGACGCTGCATCGCGTTCTTTTTCCAGCCGCGCCATCGTCCGCGCACCGCGCGACGCGAAATATTCGCGCACCTGTTCCGCCTCCTCGGCATAGCGCTCATCGCTGCAGCCCTTGAAACACGGTGCCAGGCACATTTTCATTTCAGAGTAGACGCAGCCCGGAAATGCGGGGTCAGGATTCAGTTCTTCCGTACACCGGCGCAACTCAAAAAAATTCAACGAGTCATCGAGAAATCGTTCGGCCGCCGCACGGGACTGGAACGGTCCATAGGTTGTCGCCAGCGCGCGCTGGGTGACGCGATTGGTGACATACACGCGCGGATAACGGTTTTCCCATGCCAGCCGCAACAATGAAGGAGACCGCAAATGCAGATGCTTCCGAACCCGCTCGCCGCAGTATCGCCGCACCGCCTGCAGCATCAGCAGAGCTGTCGCGAACTCCGATCCCACTTCGGAATAATCCAACCGAACCGCGGTCCCGCCCAGATGCAGCCGCTTGCCTCCTGCGGACGACGGAGCCAGCAATCGATGCATTCGACGGCGAAGATTGGCGGTTTTTGAAATATATGGCTCGAGCGCGGGACTGTCCTCGGACGCCTCCGGACCAAACAGGGCGAATACCGCGGGTCGCGCAGGCAGGTCATGCAACCACGCTTCCAGGTCGTTCGCCGGGATCGGGAGAGAGATATCCAGCACACGCTGATTGTAGTCAATCTGTGCGGATGAAATTAATCAGGAATGCGGATGCTGCCATCCGCGGCAATCGGGAACGAAGGATTCCACACAACCTCCCAAGCAAACCCATCCGGGTCGGAGAAGTAGCCGGAATACCCGCCCCAGAATGCTTCTTCCGCGGGCTTCAAAATTCTCGCGCCTGCGGCCAAAGCCTCCGCCAGCACCGCATCCACTTCTTCCCGGCTGCGCGCGTTGTACGCCAGCGTGATGCCGCCGTAGCCGCTGCCATCCGCCGAGAGATTCGCATCCTTCGCGAGCTCGTCGCGTGGGTATAAAGCCAGCGCCATACCGCCAGCTTGAAAGAAAACAACACCCTTGGCTTGCGCCATCGAGCGACGCCATCCAAGACGCTGATAAAAATCATGGCTGCGTGCGAGATCTGCAACGCCTAGGGTAATCAGACTAACGCGCTGTTCCATGCTGGATTCTCCGTCGAAGAAGAATCAGAAGCTCTGCCGCCCACACGGCCAGCCCTTCTCAACACTTTCCTATGACGACTTCGAACTGCTGGAACTTCCCGCACTTGATTTACCAGAGCCCGAATCGCTCGACGACGTGGTTGTGGAGGAAGACGAAGAAGAGTCTGACGTCGAAGCCGCAGGCTTGCTGCCACTCGAATCTGACTTTCCGTCGGATGCGGCCGCGGAAATGTCCGCCTTGCCGTCGGACTTGCCGGCCGAATCGGACTTGGCCGGCTTGCTTCCCGACTTGGCGTAGTCGTTCACATACCAGCCCGCACCTTTGAACTGAATCGCAGGCGCGGAAATCACACGCTCCAGCTCGCCGCCGCATTTCGGGCAGATCGTTTCATGCGGCGCACTGAAGCTTTGAATTTTTTCCAGACGCTGGTGGCACTGTTTACATTCGTACTCGTATAACGGCATGCAAGAAAAACCCTTCTACCAAACAAGCTCTCGAATCACCGCTTCCGATCCGCAATAAGCTCGTGCGCTGCAGTTGAGATGCTACTGCAGGCGCGCTCGATGCTGCAAGATTGTTCTTGCTTCGCGGATCACCTTATGTCAGTTTGACCAGCCGGACACTTGTAATCGCTTTCAGATTACCTAACGCTTCCATAGCCTTCTGCATTTGAGCCAGCGTTGTCTCGACGTCCATGTGGATTACAGCCAGCGCCTGCCGCACCCCATTGCCATCATGGCTGTCGGCGCGGCCTAACGCGAAATTGGCGATGTTTACATTGTGATCGCCCAGCGTCGTACCGATTTTGCCGATCACGCCGGGAACATCCTGGTTGCGCAGGAACAGTAGTGTTCCTTCCAGCGGCGCTTCGATATCGATGCCGTCGCACGACAGCAGCCGGGGAAATCTTCCATGGCGCGCCGTCCCGCTGACCGTCATACTTTGATTGGCAGCATGTAATGTCAGTTTCAGCACGTTGCCGGCACCGCCGATCAGAGCCTCCGCCTTTTGCTCGTGCACCCGGATACCATGCTCCGCGGCAACAGATGCTGCATTGATGCGATTCACGTGTTCTGATCGGCTGAGAATTCCACACAGTGCTGCCCCGCGAACCAATTCCGTGCGCATCTCGGCCAATTGGCCGGAGTAGGCGAGATCGACACTCTCCACACTGGCTCCGAAGGTCGCCGTCAGGAATTTTCCCAGCCGTTCTCCTAGTTCGATATAGGGTGCCAACGCCGTATATTCCTCATACGAGAGCGACGGGAAATTCACTGCGTTCTGCACCACACCAGTGCTGAGGTAGGCCCGAACCTGCTCCGCGATCTGGATTCCAACCGCCTCTTGCGCTTCCGCGGTTGAGCCAGCAATATGCGGCGTCAGAATCACATTGTCGAGCCCGAAAAACGGTGAATCTTTGAGCGGCTCCTTGCGGAAAACATCGAGCGCCGCACCTGCGACTTGGCCGCTTTTCAGTGCCGCCACCAGGTCTTCCTCAACAATCAGCTCGCCGCGTGCGCAATTGACCAATCGCACACCCTTCTTCATGGTGGCAAAGGTCGCAGCGTTCAACATGCCTTCGGTGTCCGCTGTCAAACCTACGTGCAGCGTCAGGTAGTCTGCCTGGCGAAACACCTCGTCGCGGCTCGCGAGGCGCACGCCATTTTCGCGCGCAATTGCTGCGGAAACAAAAGGATCGTTGCCGACAAGCTCCATTCCAAAGCCGCGCGCACGCCGCGCGACTTCTAGCCCGACGCGACCCAGCCCTACAATGCCCAACGTCTTTCCGCGCAACTCGGTCCCTTGCAGCGATTTCTTTTCCCAGCTTCCCGCATGCATCGTGGTATTCGCGCGCGGAACCATGCGAGCCAGATCGATCATCAGCGCCAGGGTCAGTTCTGCAACCGCGACCGCATTCGCTCCCGGAGTGTTCATCACCACAATTCCGTTGCGCGTCGCGGCTTCTGCGTCGATATTGTCCACGCCTACGCCGGCGCGTCCAATCACGCGCAGCTTGGGAGCTTTTTCCAGCAGCGCCGCGTCAACCTGCACTGCGGAGCGAACCACCAGTGCATCAGCATCCGCCAGCTCGGCGGGCAGACCGTTCTTGATCTGATCGTGCGTGACAACTTTCCAATCGGCAGCGTCGGCAAAGACAGCAATCGTAGCTGGAGACACCTTTTCTGCGAGGACGACTTTCATGGCTGATTTCCTATCGTTGGTTCTGAAGCAACCTTCCCAAGGCGCGGGGCAAAGGGCGCTCCGCATCCCTGTGGAAAGGGAGCACCCGCAGGAAAACGGCTATCGGCCAACCCCGGCGGGTTCGGCGGCAGCACTGGTTTTTGGCGAATTTGTAGAAGCGGAGTTGTCGAGACTGCGGCTGCGCTTGGCGAATACGCGTTGCGCGGCGGTAAGCGCATCGCCTAGCTGAAATTTCGAGGGCGGCAGTGCATCGACTGTCACCTGTTCCAGCGCGCCAATCACCGCCAGCGTGTCCAACGGATCGAAAAATCCAAGATGCGCCACACGGAACAGCTGGCCCTTCATCTCTCCCTGTCCATTGGCGACAATCGTTCCAAAGCGCGCCTTCAACTGCTTCACAATGATGCCGGAATCAACGCCCTCCGGCGGCATCACGGCCGTCACCGCGGCAGCGGGAGCATCTGGCGCGAACAGGCGCATTCCCATGGTGGGAACAGCCGCACGCATCATGGCAGCGCAGGTTTCAGCATTTTCCACTAGCGCCACGCGACCCTTAGCCAAATCGCCATCCGCCTGCGCGGCAATGTAATCGAATGCTGCACCCAGCGCGGCGATTAAGGCGACTCCAGGCGTGTATGCGGACTCGCCCTTGGCGGCCACTTTCCGCTCTTTGCGCAGGTCAAAGTAGTAACGCGGATTTTTCGTCGTCTCCATCCGCTTCCATGCGCGCTCGCTGACGGCCAGATACGCCAGACCCGGAGGAATCATGACCGCTTTTTGCGAACCTCCAATCAGCACATCGATACCCCAGGCATCCATATCCAGATGGGTTGTTCCCAGGCCAGTAATGGCATCGACCACCAGCAATGCATCGCTCCCCGCTGAGCGCAACATCTCCGCCACAGCTTGCACGTCGTGGCGAACGCCGGTCGAGGTCTCCGTCGCCTGCATCAGCACCAGCTTTGTATCGCTGCGCAGTGCAGCCTTGGCAGCTTCAAGCGACAAGGTCTGTCCATAGGGCGCACTCACGACATCCGGCTGGCAGCCAAACGCCTTCGCCAAGCCAGTCCAGCGCTCGCCGAATTTACCGGCTGTCAGCACCAGCACACGGTCGCCCGGCGAGGTCAGATTAGAGATCGAAGCCTCCATCGCTCCAGTGCCGGAACTGGTCAGCAGAATCACGTCGTTCTTGGTGCCGACAAATGCCTGGAGCTGTTCCAGCACGCGCTGATACAGGGCGCGAAATTCCGGAGTGCGATGGTGCAGATCAGCGGCAGCCATGGCAAACTGCGCCGCTGGCAGCAAAGGAGTCGGGCCGGGAGTAAAGAGACGCGTCTTATGGAACATGCTTCCATTCTAGAGAAAAAACAAGTGTTTTGCTGCGCGCCTATAATTAGAGGATTGCGGTCTTTTTTAGCAAAAAAGTGGAGAGGCGGTGGTTTTAGTGAGCTTGACGGACAAAGTGCAGCAGGACATGGTGGCGGCAATGAAGTCTCGTGAGGCAGACCGCCTGTCGACCCTCCGCATGATGAAATCTGCGCTCAAGAACAAGGAAATCGACAAGCGCGCGCCGCTCACCGATGCCGAAGCCGAGCAGGTGCTGGTCACTATGGTGAAGCAGCGGAGGGATTCTATTGAGCAGTTCACCAAGGGCAACCGCATGGACCTGGTGGAGAAGGAAGCCGCCGAAATTCCGATCATTGAGAGCTATCTGCCTAAGTCCGCCTCGCCAGAAGATATCCGCAGCAACGTCGACGCAGTCATCGCAGAGATGTCCGCCGCTGGCTCCAAGCCAACCCCACGAGATATGGGCAGCGTGATGAAGGCTGTGCAGGCCAAGTTCCAGTCCGCCGGATTGCGCGCCGATGGCAAGCTGGTCAGCGAGCAAGTGAAAGCCGCGCTGGCTGGCTGAATCGAGCCCGCCTTCGCATCACCGACAACTGGATAGGCTTCTTAGGGTTTGCCCGCTCTCATTCCCAGCGCCTTTTCCGGCATGACCACCACGATGGTTCCCTCTGGAATTGATCCTTCCAGCAGGTTGATTTTCCCTTCCTTGACGATGCCGCGCAGCGGTCGAACCGGTGGTGCTTCCGTCGCACCCGGCGAGCTGGGCGAGCTGGCTTTCGCCTCCGGCTTCCGGCGCATCCCTCGATCCATAGCCTGATTCGCCAACTCATCCGCTTTCTTGTTCTTGCCTCGCAGCACATGCTCAATCTGGAACGCCTCCAGTTTCGCGATGCGGCGCTTGGCTTCCTCATATAGCGGACGCAGATCTGAACTCTGAACGCGATATTGCCCGTGGATCTGCTTCACCATCAACTCCGAGTCGGAAACCACGCGCAGCCGTGGGTGACCTTTTGCCAATGCAAATTCCAGTGCTGCCAGCAAACCCGAATATTCCGCGACATTGTTGGTGCGCATTCCCAGAAATTCGCTCAGCTCGCCGAGAACCGTCCCGTCTTCCCCCAGAATCACCACCCCGTAACCGGAGGGACCAGGATTGCCGCGCGATCCCCCATCGGTATAGGCGACGGCCCAGTTGCCGGCGGCAGGCTTTCGGCCAGAATCATTGGGAAAAAACGAGGATTGCGCCTCGCCGGAGGGTCGATGGGTAACAGGAGTCATGAGGCCCAGTGTAGAGCAAAATCGGGCACACCATTTCCCTCTCCACCAAGCTTCTCCCCAGCCAGACGCCTGCCGCGCCTGCGCGAACCATAGCAAAAGAAAGGAGAACGACGCCGCAATGGTGGGATTTCACCAACCTAGCCTGGCCGCCGAACGCCGGATTGGCTCACGTTTGGCGGAAAATGGCGTCAAAACGATTGGAGACATACCCGATGGAGCCGCAGCGATTCGCCATCCTTATGCAAGATACCCTCGCTTCCCCACAAATCAGTGCGCCCTCACGGATACAATCAAAACCAAGGATGTACGCCGATAGTTCAGCGCGGCTGCAGGACGCGGAACTGATCCGCGAGGCGCAGAAAGGCTCTCGTGTGGCCTTTGATGCGCTGGTGCGCCAGTACGATCAGGCCGTATTGCGCCTCGCCATGCATCTCACCGGATCCGAACAGGATGCGCAGGACATTCATCAGGAAGCTTTCCTGAAGGCCTATCGACATATTGGAAGCTTTCGCTTCGAGTGCTCCTTCTATACATGGATCTATCGCATCGTCACCAATCTGTGCCTGGACCTGCTGCGCCGTCGCAAGACACGCCGTGAAGATCCGGCGGTGATCGTCGACGCTACCGGCGAGGAACACGACACCATGATCAATGTGTCGGACGATCGCGCCATGGCCAATCCTGGACGGGAACTCGATCGAAAAATATTGGCGGAGAAAATTCAGACCGCGTTAGCGACGTTAACTCCCCGCGAGCGCACTGTATTTGAGTTGAAGCATTACCAGGGTCTGCGGTTGCGGACCATTGGCGAGATGTTAAACACAACGGAAGAGACGGCCAAGAACACGCTCTTTCGTGCTACCCGGAAACTGCGGACACAGTTATCAGTCGTGCGATAAAAGACGGTAAAAGATGATGTACTTTTTCACCTTCAGGAGCAGGCCATGAAATGCGATCACGCACAACAGTTGATTGTGCAATACATCTATGGAGAGCTGTCTGACGAGCACAGCCACAGCCTGGAACTGCACATAGCGGGTTGTGAAATTTGCCGAGCGGAGTTGCAGGCGTACCAGGCGCTTCGGCAAACTATGTCCCTGGCGCCTGTCGAAGAACTCTCTCCAAATTTTTTAGCTCAAAGCCGTGTCCGGTTGGATGACGCTCTCGATCTATTGCCGCCTCCCAGCCTGTGGATGCGACTCGAAATCGGATGGCAGGGATTTCTTGCCCAGCTGCACGCCGCACCTGGCATGGCCATGGCAGTCGCCGTTGTAGGACTTGGCATCGGCGCTTCGGCTGGACACTACTGGAAGCATTCGAAAGAGCACCTCCCAGCCACGTCACTAGCTTCTGCAGTCATACCCGCGGAAAGCACTGCGGCTCCGTCGGTCTATAACGTAAGCGAAATTGTGCAACACCCGAATACCGACATGGTGGAGGTCCACTTCAACACCATGGTACCTGCCACAATTGAGGGATCGATCGACGACCCCGAGGTGCAGAAGCTGCTGTTGATGGCCACCCAGAATGCCGTGGATCCAAATGTCCAAAGCAATTCTGTCGCGCTGCTGGCTGCGCAATGCAAGGCAGGTCACTTCTGTGAGGATGGACCGGTACGGACAGCCATGATGGTCGCATTGCGCTATGACCGTGACCCGGCGGTGCGGTTGAAAGCGCTTGAAGGGCTCAAGCCGTATGTGGGCCAGGATGTTCGGGTGCGAGACGCTGTGCTCGAATCTCTGATGCATGACCCCAGCCAGTTGGTTCGCAGCCATGCCTTGCAAATGTTGGAGCCGGTTCAGGCGGACAGCAGTGTACGGGTGGTGTTGCAAACCGTCTCCACTGGAGATGACAATCCGGCCATTCGTCAAGCGTCGCTCAAAGTACTGCAGGCAATTCCCCCCACGGAATAGTCGCGCCCAATTCAACGCGGATCCGATGAGGCAGCAATGGCCCAAACGGCTCTGCGGGAGTTGATCCTGTGGGTCCGGAAACGTCTCAACCAATGGGAATTGATTCGCTCTGAAGCGACGTCCTGATACAGTAAGGCGCGGAGCCGGGTTGCGGATCGGACATGAAAGAAGCCGCCAAGGCGCATCGAACCACCGAAGTGAATCTATGAAACATCGATCGTTTCCATGGAGTCTTGCCTGCCTTGCCCTGCTGGTCTTGCCGGCCGCAGCGGGCACGCATCCCATGGAACCGATGGTTGGCATGAGCAGTTTTCACCACCACGGCGGATACCTTGGCGTAGATTTCGAAAACATGAGCAAGCAGCAACGGCAGAAACTTCATCTGGCTCCAAATGAAGGCGTAGAGATCGCCGCTGTAGATCACGATGCGCCGGCGGGAAAAGCAGGGCTGCATGCGAATGATGTGATCGTGAAGTTCGCCGGGAAAAAAGCCGAAAGCGCCGAAGGACTGACTGACGCGCTGCACAAAATGAATCCCGGAGAATCTGTCGCGTTGAACATTGTGCGCGACGGCAAACCCATGGAGATGACAGTTGTGCTGGCCGACCGCGATACGGTAGAAAAGGAAGCCTGGTCGCAGCACTACACCGTTCCCGATCCCAGCGCGCAGGCGGCACAAGCTGTCGTTCAGCCTCCGCCGCCCAGTGGATTCTTCGGCGTGGCATCCTCCGATATCGGAAAGACGTTCAGCTCTAACGGCGGCCTGATGAGCTACATTCCCGGCACGCCTCCGTATACCGGCATCACGCTGGATGTGTTAAATCCACAGCTGGCACGTTATTTCGGACTGAAGAATTCGACCGGCCTGCTGGTCAAGAGCATCGATCCCAACAGTCCTGGCCTACGCGCTGGAGTGCAGGCAGGTGACGTGATCTGCAAGGCCGACGATGTGCCGATGACCTCTCGCAGTAAATGGAACCATGCGCTGCGGCAAAATAAGAAGGCGTCGATCAAGCTGCAAATCTTGCGCGACCGTCAACCGCAGACATTGATCCTCACTCTAGCCGCCAGCAAATCCTAAGCACTGTAGCGAGTGCATACGCGTGGAATTCTTCTCAGGCCTTCACCGCAGTCACCGATGGCGCAGGCCTGCTTAATCCATACATCAGTCCAGCACCGAGGGCCAGCGTGATCGCTGCGGCCAGCAACCCGGCCGAAAAGAAATGTGTACGGTCCACCAGCCATCCCATCCAGAACGGACCGACAAAACCTCCCAGGTTGCCGATCGCGTTGATGACCGCTATGCCGGCCACTCGGTTTTCTCCCAGATGTTCGGTGGAAACAGCCCAGAAAAGAGGCATCGCGGCGCAGATACCCAATCCGGCAATGGAAAAGCCCGCCACGCTAATCGCAACCACCTGCGTAGCCGAGGCAACATACAGCCCCAGCCCGCCCGCGAGGAACGCCCCGACCAGATGCCAGGTCCGCTCTCCCGTTTTATCGGAGTGCCTGCCCCACGCCACCATGCCCACCGTGCTGATGACATACGGCAGCGCCGTCATCCAGCCCGTCTGCGCGAAAGGAAGACCCTCCGAGTTGAGAATCCGCGGAATCCAGAAGCTCAGCCCGTACAGTCCAATCATCAGGATGAAGTAGCCGAGTGCAAAACCGAGCACAGTGCGGCTGCGAAATAAATGGATCCACGAAGCGTGCGCGGTCGTCGGTCGCGATTCAGCCGAGATGGCAGTCACCAGCCAGGTCGACTCCTGCGATGAAAGCCAACTTGCTTTCTTTGGTGAATCTGCAAGAATTTTCGGAATCATCAGACCCACCACAACGGCGAGTCCGCCTTCCAGAACAAACAACCACTGCCATCCTCTCAGTCCGGCAATGCCATTCATTTTCAGGATGGTCATCGACAGCGGCGCGCCTACCACTGTCGAGAGTGGAATCGACACGATGAATAACGACATGAGGCCCCCGCGCACCGAAGCCGGCAGCCAGAAGGTGAGATACAGCACGACGCCCGGAAAAAATCCGGACTCCGCCGCTCCCAGCAGAAAGCGCATCACCATATAGGAGGTACTGTTGTGTACGAAGGCGAATCCTGCCGACACCAATCCCATCAGAACCAGCAGCACCGTGAGCCACAATCGCGCGCCGACTTTCGCCAGCATAAAGTTGCTGGGCACCTCAAACGGAACGTAGCCCAGGAAGAAAATTCCCGCTCCAATGCCGAACAGCGTATTACTCAGGCCCAAATCGCTGTTCATGGTGAGTGCCGCGAAGCTGACATTCACGCGATTCAGGAATGTGACCAGATACAGCAACATCAGAAACGGAATCAGCCGCAGGGTAATGCGGCGATAGATTCGCTTCAGGTCGAGTGCGGTATGTATGGAATCGGTCGCAGCGAGTGAGGGATTGGATAGAGTCATGGTCGTCTCGCCACTGGGACGTCAGGCTTCCCCAAGTATAAGCAGACCCGCTCATCGGCGGCATAGGCGGCGAGGCAACGACAGAAATTCCGAGTAGCGCGACTCGGCTTTCTTCGTCGCCAACCCGATCAGTATTCCGACAAATCCTTCTTCGCTACTTCCGGCAGGCGTCATGCCAGCAATGGAGTGACAAATAGCGCGGCAAACAACGTTGTAACCATGCCGCCCACAACAACACGCGCCAACGGCTACCTCTGGATTAGAGGGGTGCCACGCCCAAGCTCACCGAAGCCGCCAGCCACAAAAGATTGAGTAGTAACTCCACGGATGGATTGTTTATCTTATGTACAGGTATGTTTTCTTAGTGCGACTCGGCAAAAGATTGCTTTGCGGCTCACTGTTTCCTTGCTGCTTCTAGCGACGAAAACCCTTTTGCTGCATCCATTTGAATTGGCGTAACAGGAATCTTTGGAGCAACACAATGGCATGGGACGAGTCCTTCATCTGCAATATCTGCGGCACCGTTAAACTCGAATCCAACCACTGGTGGATGATTACGCTGGGAAACGTACTTTGCTTTGATGAGGGTCAGCCGTCACGACACTTTACTCTTCTCCCCTGGAATGAAGATCAGTCGAGGAATCCCGACGTTTACCACGTTTGTGGCGAGGGCTGCGCTTCCAAGGCGCTGGAACGGTTCATGTCTTCCGGAAATCTGGACGGAACCAAGGTCGGTAGCCGCGCGTTTGCTGGATAGCAGCGTCTACATCACCATGGCTAGCTTTTCCAGTTCGGCCTGCATACCATCAATGGAGTGTGAAATCCCTTCGCCGCGCAGCACAGCATCGCGAGCGCTCTGTCGCGAAACACCATAGCCGCGTCCAGCCAGAAAACTGCTGATCAGGTCGGCTGCCTGCCAGCTATCCAGGCCTTGCTGCAATAGTCCATCGCGCAGCTCCTGCAATTCCAACGTTGGGAATTTCTCAATGTCTCTGCCAGCCGGCATTTCGCGTCCGCCCTTTCCTGTTACGGAGCCCATCACGACCGCAACATAACTCCTTGAGTATTGAGACTCGACCTGCTACCTCTTTGTTGCTATGAATCTGCAAAAAAATTGGATTCGCCGAACGCTCAAATCCTTTATCGACCGCCTCCTGGCGCACGAGAGAAAACTTTCGTCATTCCTCCCGGTTACCCGCAGCCGATTCCAGTCATCTGCCGCCGTAACCCCGCGACCCACCCTGCTCGCTTCCAGTACCATAAGGAGAAGCCATGACGACTACCGTGACCCCTCAATCTTTAGACGGAAATGCCATCGCTTCCGCTATCAAAGCGGATGTGGCTGCGGACATACAAAAGCTGCACGCTCAGGGCATTCGACCCGGTCTGACCGTGGTAATGGTCGGCAACCACCCGGCGTCGGAAGTCTATGTGCGCAATAAAGTGAAAACCAGCGCCGAACTGGGCATGAACAGCGAGCTGCTCACTCCGCCCGAGTCCGTGACCACGGAAGAAATGTTGGCTCTCATCCACCAGCTGAACAATCGCGACGATGTGGATGGAATCCTGATCCAGCTGCCTCTCCCCGCCCACGTGGACGCAAAACGCTTGCTGGAGGCGGTTTCCCCCGAAAAAGATGTCGACGGTTTTCATCCGGTGAATGTTGGCCGCCTGCAGAGTGGACAGCCCTCGCTCGCTCCCTGCACCCCAGCCGGCATTATTCAAATGCTCAAGCGCAGTGGAATTCCACTCTCTGGCCAGCACGCTGTCGTCGTGGGTCGAAGCGATATTGTGGGCAAGCCGATGGCAATGCTGCTGCTGCATGAAAATGCAACGGTCACCATCTGTCACAGCAAAACTCGCGATCTGCCGGGATTCTGTCGTTCAGCCGACATTCTTGTCGCCGCCATCGGAAAAGCCGGCATCATTCGTCCGGATATGGTTCGACCCGGCGCCGTCTTGATCGATGTGGGCATGAATCGCATCACTTCACCAGAGGATTTCGAACGCTTTTTTGCCGGCAACGCCAAGCGAGAAAAGACCTTTCAGGAAAAAGGCTCGGTGTTGATGGGCGATATCGACCCACACGCGTTTGCCCTCGCCAGCTATTACACGCCGGTTCCGGGTGGTGTTGGCCCGCTAACGATTGCCATGTTGATGGCGAACACGGTTCGAGCAGCACGCCTGCGCCGCGGGCTGGCAGCGTAGTTTTCGTCGGGGGAACATACGTCATGCTGCGCGTCGGTCTTACCGGGGGACTTGCAAGCGGGAAAAGCACGGTCGCCAGTCTTTTTGCGCGCCGCGGCGTCCACATCCTGAATGCAGACCAAATTGGCCGCGAGTTGATGCAGCCGGGACAACCTGTCTACGGTGCGGTTCTTGCTCATTTCCGCAACTATCCAGACGCACCCCGGTTGACGCTTGCCGATGGGCAACTCGATCGTTCTGCCCTCGCGCGCTATGTGTTATCGACAGGCAAGCTCGACGAACTCAGCCGCATCGTGCATCCTCCTGTGGTTGCGGAGCAGGAACGGCGCATGCAATTCATCTTTGCTGCAGATCCGGACGCCATCGTGATGGTCGAGTCCGCACTTATTTTTGAAGCCGACCGCGGCAAAACCGCCCCCGGACTCAGCCAAAGATTTGATAAGTTAATTCTGGTAACCGCTCCGGAGGAACTCCGCGTGGCTCGATATACGGCGCGCGGCGGCAAGGCACTCTCTGCGGAAGAATTGGCTGCGCTTGAGGAAGACGG
>Ga0335075_10008040_pt1 | contig 16207 bp, 9 predicted proteins | sample Lox_Sample_24_FD_206723 | JGI IMG/M metagenome (GOLD analysis project Ga0335075, IMG submission 206723) | Soil microbial communities from Loxahatchee National Wildlife Refuge, Florida, United States - Lox_Sample_2.4 | ecosystem: Environmental > Terrestrial > Soil > Wetlands | place: USA: Florida... | reverse complement strand
CGGCGGCAAGGACCATGGTGGTATCGCCGCCGTTGTTCGCGTCCGAGATGAACGCGCCGAGCCCGTTTCCGTCGATCCGGCCGGTCAGGACGCCGGTGGCGATGTTGAGGATGATCGCGATGGATGACGCGAGCCGGACACCGGTGGCTATGAACGGGGCAGCGGCCGGCAGGCTGACGCGCCGGATCACCTGCAGGCGCCCGAACCCGAACGCGCGCAGGGTCTCCTTGGCCACTGGATCCACGTCATCGAGACCGTAGATGGTGTTGAACAGCACCGGCCAGACAGCCGCGTAGACGATCAAGGTCAGGTTCATCCGCAGGCCGGGGCCGACGATCAGGGCGACCAGCGGGATCAGGGCGACCGAGGGGATGGGACGGAGGAACTCCACCACGGTGCGGGTGGCGCTGCGCACGCCGGGCACGCTGCCGAGCACCAGGCCGGCCGGGACGGCCAGGGCCACGGTAATGGCCAGCCCCGCCGCCCATGCCTCGATCGTTGCGGCAAGATCTTCGAGGAACTGGGTGTTGCCGAGCAGGCCGAACGCCCGGGCCAGCACCGTGAAGGCCGACGGCAGAACCGACCGTGCGATGAGGCCGGAACTCCCGATCGCCTGGGCGAGCAGGACAAAGGCGATGATCCCGATCAGCCCGCGGGCCCGCGGCGAGGCGAGCATCCTTCGCGCTCCGGGTAGCACGGGGTCCTGGCCGCGGCCGCTCCTCGTCGTCGTGCTACTTGTCGTCATCCGTCATCGCGCGAGGTCGCCTCCGGCAGGGAAATGGCCTGGTAGCGGTGCTGCCGCCCACCCGGCAGACACTATATAGCAGAACGCCGGTTATAACGCTGATTCATCCTATATCCGTAATTTGCGAGCTACCGATAGCCAAACGCCCGGCCGCTATGACCGGCTTGGTGCCTTCAGGCGCCGCGTGAGCCGACAATGGCAATCGCCGCCGACAGGGTCGGCGGCGATTGCCATGTCGCGCTGATGCTCACCTCGCCGGAAGCGCCACCCGGTGCGCGGTCACTGGTGAAGCATGATCGGGCTGACGTTGAGCTTGGCTTTCAGCATCCCCCCGGTCTGCATCAGGCCCACGACGCGCTCGACCTGGGTCGCATCCTGCGTGGTGGGGAAGGTCTCCAGGTTGAACAGGGCGGCCTCCTCCGGGGTAATGCCCTTCACGAACGTCGGGATAATCTTCTCGACTGCCTCGCGATTGCTGTCGGCCAGCGCGTTGCCTTTCTCTATGGCGCGCTGGTAGGCCAGGGCCGTTGCGCGATTCTTCGTAACCCATGACTGGGTTGCGAAGTTCCCGGCCAGCAGAATGTCATTGTTCGGCCCGCTGCATTCGTCCGCGACCGGGACGGCTCCGAGGGACGTTTCCGAGCTCGTGATGAACGGCTCCACCGTACTGATGGCGTCGACCCTGCCCGCCTTGAGCGCGGCCGGCGCGTCGGGGAAGGCGATCGGCACGTACGTCACGGTGCTCGGGTTGACGTCGCTCGCCCTGAGCAGCGCGTTGATCGTCAGCGTCTGGATGTTCGGGTTGATGTTGACGGCGATGGTCTTGTGCGCCAGGCCAGCCACGGTCTTGATCTTCGAGCCCGGCATCGTCAGGATCGCGACCGAGTTCGACGCGCAGGCGCTGTCGGGCGCCACGATGCTGAGCTTCGCGGCTCCCTTGGCCTGGGCGGCGAGGAAGGAGACGTAGTTGGCGCCGGTCACCACCTGCGCGCTGCCCTGGAGCAGCGACGGAAGCGCCAGCGTGCTCTGGGCGACGACCTTGGTCGTGACGCTCAGCCCTTCTTGCTTGAAATAGCCCTCCTTGACGGCGAGGAAATAGGGCGCGGCGTCAACGATGGGCACCACGGCGACGGTGATGTGCGTCAACTTTGACGAAGAACTCTTATTGGATGGCGCCGCGCTGCTGCAGGCTCCGAGGGTAACGGCCACGGCAACTCCCGCGGCCATGCAGGCGAGCCAAGAGGCACGTTTCGTCCTCATAATAGCTCCTTGTTTGGGGGGGATTGGCGGTGGACAGCATAGCGGTAATGGTGTCAAGTGTCCCTTGTTAGGACATGTTCCGGTATGGCGTGATCTTGGCCCGCCGTCGTCGTCGCAGCCCAGTTGCAGGTTCCATGGCCCGGCGTCCGGCGGCCAGGGGGGTGCTGCCGCGCGTGCGGACGTCTGGGACCGTGGGGCTGGCTCGGCCGTGGGGCTGGCTCGGCCGTGGGGCTGGCTCGGCCGTGAGGCTGGCTCGGCCGTCAGGGCGGCGGCGGGGCGCGGGGCGGCCGGACGCGGGGACGCCTCGGCGACGCAGCCGCCCGCCACGCGGGCCCGCACTGGAACCGGTTTCGGTGCCCAGGAGATGTCTGCTGTAATGGTCTGGCGGGCCGCGGAAGGGGCGGTAGCTCAGCCGGTCAGAGCAGCGGACTCATAATCCGCCGGTCGTGGGTTCGAGCCCCACCCGCCCCACAAGGCTCATACCTGTTATCGCAGGTGGTGGCCGTCGGCATCACGGGCGCCCAGGTCAGCCTGATCTAGTTGAATGCCAGACGCGACTGCGGTCCGCGATGATTACATGTCCTTACCGTTTTGTGCGACTAGGGTTGCCCTGAGCGCTCCTTGCTGTAGAAATCGCGACTGGGAAGGGGGACGGATGCCGTCCGGCTCCTTGTCTGGCCTGCCAGTACGTGTTCCGTGGGTTTCCGACCGGCGGGAGGTGACGGCGTAGTGCGCACACGACCCACGCCGGACCAGACCGGCGTCGATCAGGCCGTTGGGACCGATCAAGCCGAGGCAGCCCGGGCGCAGCCCGTCGCGGGCGAAGCGGGCCGCCCGGAGGCCGGCGCCCCGCGGCCCGCCGGAAGGCAGTGGAAACGGTCCAGGTTCTCACTCAGGAACTGGCGCGTCAGCTGGCGCCTCATCGCCCTTATCGCGGTCCCGACCGTCACGGCCATGACGTTCGGCGGTATCCGCATCGAGGAAGCGACCACCAGTGCCAGCACCTTCCAGCGGGTGGAGCACCTCGCTCACCTCGGCGACGCCGTCACCCATCTGGCGTACGCGATGGAGGACGAGCGCGACACCCTAGGCGGATACATCGCGGCCGGCCGGCCGCACGGCGCGATGCCGCCCAACATCACCAAGCAATTCACTCTGACCAACCAGGCGGCCAGCCAGGTCAAGGCGCTGGCCGCGGGAGTGGGCTCCTCTTATCCGCAGGCCGTGCAGACCGACCTCGCGACGGTGCTCGACCGGGTGAACGACCTGCCCCGCGATCGGGCCGCCGCGACCAGCAGCAAGGCTCCGGCGCTCACGGTCATCAACGACTATTCACTGGCCATCGGCGACCTGTTCACGCTCAACGACCAGATCGCGCTCAGCAGCGGCGATCCCACGCTGATCACCGCGGTCAGGGCGCTCGGCTCGCTGTCACGGGCCGAGGACCAGGCAACGCAGCAGCGCGGAATCCTCTACGCGGCGCTCGTGGCCGGCTCGTTCGAGCCCGGGGCAGCGGCGGCGCTCAATAGCGCGCAGGCACAGCAGAACGCGGACCTGACGGAGTTCCTGAGCGACGCGCCCATCGAGGAGCAGCAGTCCTACAGCGATACGGTCGCTGGAGACCAGGTTGATGCGGCGGCGACCATGGAGGGCCAGGCTCAGGCCCTCGCCGGGGCCGGCGGCAGCCTCGCGGGCATGGCACTGCCGCACTCGGGCGGGCTCGTCACGGCCAATACCTGGAATTCCGCCATGACCTACACGATCAGCAAGATCCGAGTGGTGGAACAAGGCCTGGTGGACTCGATCATCGCGCGGAGCCGGACGCTGCACGCGCAGGCGGAGCGCACCGCGGTGGAGACCGGGATCATCGTGCTCGCCGTCTTGATGCTCGTCCTCTTGATCACGATCGTGGTGGCGCGATCGATGGTGCGGCCGCTGCGCAAGCTCCGGACCGGAGCGCTCGAGGTGGCCGGGCTGCGGCTGCCGGAGACGGTGCGCCGGATGAGCGAGACCGACGGCGAGGGCATCTCGTTCGAGGTCGATCCCATCGACGTCGATTCCTCGGACGAGATCGGTGAGGTCGCGCGGGCCTTCGACCAGGTGCACCGCGAGGCGCTGCGCCTGGCGGCCAACGAGGCCGCGCTGCGCGGGAACGTCAACGCGATGTTCGTGAACCTGTCCCGGCGCAGCCAGTCGCTGGTGGAACGGCAGATCCGCCTGATCGACGACCTGGAGCAGGGCGAGCAGGACCCCGAGCGCCTGGCCAGCCTGTTCCAGATGGACCACCTGGCCACGCGCATGCGCCGCAACTCTGAGAACCTGCTGGTGCTCGCCGGTCACGACGAGAGCCGCCGCTGGAACCAGCCGGTGGCGCTGGTGGACGTGCTCCGCGCGGCCCTGTCCGAGATCGAGCAGTACGAGCGCGTCACGCTGAACGTACAGCCGGGGATCTCGGTGCGCGGGCAGGCCGTCAGCGACGTGGTTCACCTGACCGCCGAGCTGGTCGAGAACGCCACCTCGTTCTCGGCCGCCGACACGCCGGTCACGATCGCCGGTCACCTGCTGAGCAGCGGGGGAGTGCTGCTGGAGATCACCGACCAGGGCGTCGGCATGGGGGCCGAGGAAATGGCCCATGCCAACTGGCGGCTGGACAACCCGCCGGTGGTGGACGTCGCGGTGTCGCGCCGCATGGGCCTGTTCGTGGTGGCACGGCTGGCCGCCCGCCACGGCATCAGGGTCCGGCTCCGCCCGGCGGCATCCGGCGGCCTGATCGCGCTGGTCTGGCTGCCCGACGAGGCGATCCTGCACGACTCCCCGGACGGCACCCCCGGCCAGCGCCGCGACGACTCGACCTCGCCCGACGCGGTGCTCGCGCCGGTCACCGATGGTGTCTTCGGAACCAACGGGGGCACCACCTCGATCTGGGCGGACAGCGAGCGCGGGGCCGCGGCGAAAGAGGTCGACGCCGCGCGGGCGCCGAGGTTCGCCTCCCTGCGCGCGGACGCTGAGGAGAGCAGCCTTGGCCCCAAGCGAGTGCCCGGGGCGGGCCCGAGGCCCGGCCAGGGCTGGGCGACCACCGGCCCGCTGCCCGCCTTCCGTACCGTGCCCAGGCCCGCCGCCAACGGCGGTTCCGAGCCCACGGCGACCGGTCCGCTGCCCGCGGTAACCGGGCCGCAGCCCGCCATCACCGGGCCGCAGCCGGTCATTAACACCGGCCCGCCTGTGATCAACACCGGGCCGCTGGCCGGAGTGGACCAGGCCGAGAGCTCCGGCCCGTCCTTCGACTCGTTCGTGCAGGGCGTGCAGGCCCGGGAGGAGAACGGCAACAGGGAGGATCCCGCGGACACCGCCGTTCAGCCGGAGTTGGCCGCGCCCACGGCGGCGACCTGGGACCCGGGTGGCTCGCGCACCGCCGTGGTCGTGCCGCCCCCCGCGGACGCTGCCGGCGAGGAGCACCGGCTGCCCATCTTCGAAGCGGTGGAGTCGGACTGGTTCCGTCGCGGGCGGCAAGCCGTCGGCCGGCCGACCGCTCCCGCGGACAGTGAGCCGGGCAACGGCTGGGCTTCACCCGCCGATGCTGGCTGGCGCGCGGCCGAGGTGGTCAGCGCCCCGAGCTCGGGTGGTGTTACCCCGGCCGGGCTGCCGAAGCGGGTGCCCCAGGCTAACCTCGTTCCCGGGGCGGCCACGGCGGCCGGAGCGGCACCAGCGGTGCCCGCCAGGTCGGCGGCCGCCACGCGGGATCGTTTCGCCAGTTTCCAGCGCGGCGCCCGGGAAGGCCGTGCTGCAGCGACTGGGACTGAATCCAGCGACGGAGAGGACGAGAGTTCGGGATGACGCGTGACATGAGGTCGCCGCGGTGGTCATGCTTAGGGCATGTGGCTGGCCCGACGCCTTGGTTGTGGCGCGGGTGGGCCCGGTGAACGTCACATCTATGGCTGGTAGCGGTCACATGAGGAGGGAGCGTCCGTGAGTCCGCTGGTGCGTCCGGCACAGGACCTGAACTGGCTGATCACGAACTTCGTGGAGCGCGTGGCCTCGGTCGCGCACGCGATCGTCGTGTCGGCCGACGGGCTGCCTATGGCCTATTCGCAGGGGTTCCCAGCGGACCGGGTCGATCAGTTGGCCGCCGTGACGTCGGGCCTTACCAGCCTGACGCAGGGTGCGTCGCGGGTCTTCGAGGGCGGTCCGGTCACCCAGACCGTGGTGGAGATGCAGCGAGGATTGCTGATCGTGATGGCGATCAGCGACGGGTCAAGTCTTGCTGTGCTGGCGGCGGCGGATTGCGACATGGGGCTGGTGGCGTACGAGATGGCGCTGCTGGTCGAACGCGTCGGCAGTGCGCTGACGCCAGAGGTGCGCAGTGCTCAGCCACCCGGGTGGCGGGAGGATGGCAACCTGTGACTGGAGATCCTGGTGTCGGGCCAAGGCCGGGGTGACCGGCCGCCTGCTGGCGGCAGGTATCGTCCGCGGCCGGGCAATGGTGTGCCCCGGTCGCCGTTCGAGCCTGCTGCGGGCGGGTCCGGCCCGATATCGAGCGGGCCCATAAGCGGCCCCTTCGGGCCGGTTGCCCCCGGGAAGCCCGGTGCGCCGGGACGGCCGGGCGGCGGCCCGTCCGGTCCGGCGGGGAGTTCTCTGGTGCGGCCCTATGCCGTGACCGGCGGCCGGACGCGGCCGAGGACTCAGCTTGAGATTGAGGCCATGGTGGCTGCGGCTCACTATGAGGCGCGGGATTTGTCGGTGCTGAGCCCGGAGTGCCAGGCGATTTTGGGGTTTTGCCGGGATTGGCGGTCGGTGGCGGAGATTTCGGCGGTGTTGCGGATGCCGCTGGGGGTGGCGCGGATCCTGATTGCTGATATGGCGGTGGAGGGGCTGGTGCGGATTCATCAGCTGGATCACGCGCAGGGTCGCCCGGACCTTAACCTGCTGGAGAGGGTGCTCAGTGGACTTCGCAAGCTCTAAGGCTCCTGGCGGTGTCGCGGCGGATGCTGCGATGACGTCGGTGAAGATTGTGGTGGCGGGTGGTTTTGGTGTGGGGAAGACCACTTTTGTGGGGTCGGTGTCGGAGATCACGCCGCTGACGACGGAGGCGGTGATGACGTCGGCGTCGGAGTCGTTTGATGATCTGTCGCATACGCCGGATAAGACGACGACGACGGTGGCGATGGATTTTGGCCGGGTGACGCTGGATGCCGGGCTGATCTTGTATTTGTTCGGGACGCCTGGGCAGCACCGGTTCTGGTTTATGTGGGATGACTTGATTCACGGGGCGATCGGCGCGGTGGTGCTGGTGGATACGCGGCGGCTGGCGGATTCGTTTCCCGTGGTGGATTATTTTGAGTCGGCGGGGTTGCCGTTCATTGTGGCGGTGAATGGTTTTCACGGGGATTTCCCGCATGAGGTGACCGATGTGCAGGAGGCGTTGTCGGTGTCGCCGCATGTGCCGGTGATTCAGTGTGATGCGCGGGACCGGCGGTCGACGAAGTCGACGTTGATCTCGCTGGTGGAGCACGCGATGGCCATGCAGGTCGGCCCGCGGGCGGGGGCTGGAGCTTCCCCCGGGGCCATGCGTGTGCCGATAGGACAGGGCTGAAGGAAATGCGAATTCACGGACGGGCACGGTTCTTGACCGTCGTCGGCGTCGTCGGCGCCATGGTGCTGGCCGCCTGCTCATCGAGCAGCCCATCGGCGAGCCAGTCGCAGGTCAGGGTCTCCGGCGGCACGGCGACGGTCGCCTTGACGCCGGGTGAGCAGTTCGACTACATATTTCCGCTGCTCGACATCGCGCACGACACCGGCGCCAACGTCACGGACTCGGAATACCTCATGTGGCGTCCCCTGTACTGGTTCGGCGGCCCGGGAAGCGTGGGCCTGGACGACAAGTACAGCCTGGCCGAGCCGGCCACCATCACCTCCTCGCGCAACCAGACGGTGGCGACGATTCAGCTCAAGTCCTACCGCTGGTCCGACGGCCAGGCGCTTTCCAGCCGGGACGTCCAGTTCTGGTTCAATGAGCTGGTCGCGGAGAAGGCCAACTGGTGGGGTTATTCACCCGGTGAATTCCCGGACAACGTCTCGGCGTTCAAGGTCCTGAGCTCCACCCGGTTTTCCATCACGTTTGATCACCGCTACTCCTCGACCTGGCTGTACAACCAGCTCGGCCAGCTGATCCCGATCCCGCAGCACGTCTGGGACAAGGAGTCGACCTCCGGCCCGGTGGGCAACTACGACCTCACCACGGCCGGCGCCAAGGCGGTCTACAGCTTCCTCGCCGGCCAGAATCAGGACCTGGCCAGCTACGCCACGAACCCGCTGTGGCGGGTCGTCGACGGCCCGTGGCGGCTGACCAGCTACGCCCCCTCGACCGGCGACGCCACCTACGTCCGCAACACGCGCTACTCCGGCCCGGCGACGGGTTCGATCCACACGCTGCGCGTGGTCAGCTTCACCAGCGACACCGCGGAGTTCGACGCGCTGCTCGCGGGCGGCAGCATCGACTACGGCTACGTGCCGTTCAACGACGCCGCGCAGGCGACACGGGTCACCGCGGCCGGCTACAAGGTCCAGGCCTGGCCGGCCTGGGGGATCACCTACATCCCGCTGAACTTCGCGGACCCGCAGACGGGTCCGATCATCAAGCAGCTGTACGTCCGGCAGGCGATGCAGCGCCTGATCAACCAGGCCGGCTACATCGACTCGTTCCTGCAGGGTTACGGCAACCCGACGTACGGACCGGTGCCGCTGGTGCCGAGCAGCAAGTTCGTCTCGGCCGCCGAGAAGCAGAACCCCTACCCGTACAACCCGACGCTTGCGGTGAGTCAGCTGCGCGACCACGGCTGGAAGATCGTGGCCAACGGCACGGACGTGTGCGTGCGGCCCGGCTCGGCCAGCGATGAGTGCGGCCCCGGGATCGCCGGCGGAGCGAAGCTGTCCTTCAGCCTGGTGTTCGCCACCGGCACGCAGGGCGTCAGCGAAGAGGTCTCCGCGCTCACGTCGGCGTTCAGCCAGGCCGGGATCAAGTTGTTGTCGACCGGCACGTCGTTCGACAACGTGGTCGAGCAGTACATCCCCTGCAGCAAGGCCAACTGCTGGCAGCTGCTCTACTACGGCCAGGGCTGGTTCTTCAACCCCGGCTACAACGACCCCGACGGATCCGCCCTGTTCCAGACCGGCGGAGGCGTCAACGGCGGCTCGTACTCCAACCCGAAGGCGGACTCGCTCATGGCCGGGCTGGCTTCCGGCGGCTTCACGACGCTGTACAACTACCAGAACTACCTGGCCACGCAGCTACCGGTGCTGTGGATGCCACAGTTTGACCAGCAGATCTCCGCGATCAACTCCAAGCTGCAGGGTGCGCTCCCGCAGGATCCGGACACCAACATGTACCCCGAGAACTGGTATTTCGTGAAGTAACGATGAGAGTTCACAGACGAGTCCGGTTCCTGGGCATCGCGGCGCTCGCCGGCACCGCGCTGCTGGCCGCCTGCTCCCAGAGCGGCTCACCAGGCGCCCAGCAGCCGATCCGGGCCAGTGGCGGAACGGCAACGGTCGCATTAAGCCCCGGGGATCAGTTCGACTACATACTCCCGCTGCTCGACGACGAGGACGCCACCGGCGCCAACATCGAGTACTCGGAGTACCTCATGTGGCGCCCCTTGTACTGGTTCGGCGGTCCCGACTCGGTCGGGTTCGACGCGAAGTACAGCCTGGCCGACCCGGCCGCCATCACCACGTCGGGCAACCAGACCACGGCCACGGTCCAGCTCAAGCCGTATCGCTGGTCGGACGGTCAGCCGGTCACCAGCCGGGACGTCCAGTTCTGGTTCAACGAGCTGGCCGCGAACAAGGCGAACTGGTGGGGGTACTCGCCCGGCGAGTTTCCCGACAATGTCTCCGCGTTCAAGATCCTTAGCCCGAGCCGGTTCTCCGTCACCTTTGATCACCGCTACGCGGCGGCCTGGCTGTACAACCAGCTCGGCCAGCTGATCCCCATTCCGCAGCACGCGTGGGACAAGGAGTCGGCGGCGGGCCCGGTGGGCAACTACGACCTCACTCCGGCCGGGGCGAAGGCGGTGTACAGCTTCCTCGCCGCCCAGAACAAGAGTCTTTCGACCTACGCCACGAACCCGCTCTGGCAGGTGGTCGACGGCCCGTTCCGGCTGAGCTCCTACGCCGCCTCGACCGGCGACGCCACCTATGTCCGCAACACGCGGTACTCGGGACCCGCCTCGGGCTCCATTCACGCGCTGCGCGTGCTCAGCTTCACCAGCGACACCGCCGAGTTCAACGCGCTGCTATCGGCGGGCGGCATCGACTACGGCTACATCCCGTTCAATGACGCCGCGCAGATATCGCGGGTTACCGGTGATGGCTACAAGGTCGAGGCCTGGCCGGCGTGGGGCATCACCTACATCAACCTGAACTTCGCCTCACCACAGGCCGGGCCGATCCTCAAGCAGCTCTACGTCCGGCAGGCCATGCAGCACCTGATCAACCAGAGCGGGTACATCAAGTCGTTCCTGCAGGGTTACGGCAACCCGACCTACGGACCGGTGCCGCTGGTGCCCAGCAGCACCTTCGTGTCCGCCGCCGAGAAGCAGAACCCCTACCCGTACAGTCCGTCGGATGCCACGGCGACGCTGCGCGATCACGGCTGGAAGATCGTTTCTAACGGCGCGGATGTGTGCGAGCGGCCCGGCACGGCTGCCGGCGACTGCGGCGCGGGGATTGCCGCCGGGACGAAGCTCTCGTTCACGCTGCAGTACTCGACCGGCTCGCAGGGCGTCTCGGAGGAGGTCGCCGCGCTGCAGTCGGCGTTCACCCAGGCCGGGATCCAGGTGGCGCCGAGCGGCGCGCCGTTCGACACGGTGGTCGGGAACGACATCCCCTGCGCCAAGAACGGCTGCTGGCAGCTGAACTACTACGGCCAGGGCTGGTATTTCGACCCCGGCTACAACGACCCCGACGGGTCGGCCCTGTTCCAGACCGGAGCGGCCGACAACGGCGGCTCGTACTCCGACCCCACGGCGGACTCGCTCATGGCCGGCCTGGCGGCCGGCGGCTACCCGGCGCTGTACAGCTACGAGAACTACATCGCCAAGCAACTCCCGATGCTGTGGATGCCCCAGTTCGACGAGCAGGTCTCGGCGGTGAGCGGCAAGCTGCAGGGCGTCTACCCGCAGGACCCGGACGGCAACATCTACCCGGAAGACTGGTACTTCGTGAAGTAACCTCGCGATCACCGCGTGGCCTACCGGGACGGAAGGAAAGCCGTTGGTCGTCCGCTCCGAGTTTCCCTGTCGCGTGCGCGTCATCCGCCACGAGTGGATCACGATGCCGGACGGTTGCCGGCTGGCCGCGCGGATATGGCTGCCCGAGGAGGCGGAGGAGGCGCCGGTCCCGGCGGTCTTCGAGTACGTGCCCTACCGGAAGAACGACGGCCTCGCGCTGCGCGACGCCCCGATCCACCACTACTTCGCCGGGCACGGGTACGCCTCGGTGCGCGTGGACATCCGCGGCAGCGGCGACTCCGACGGCATCCTCGAGGACGAATACCTGCCGCTGGAGCTCCAGGACGGGGTCGAGGTCATCCGCTGGCTCGCGTCCCGCCCGTGGTGCACCGGCAAGGTGGGCATCATCGGCAAATCGTGGGGCGGGTTCAACGGGCTGCAGATCGCCGCGCTGCGGCCGCCCGAGCTCGGGGCGGTGATCAGCGTGGCCTCGACCGACGACCGCTACGCCGACGACGTCCACTACATGGGCGGATGCGTGCTGGCGTGGGCCATGCTGCCGTGGGCCGCCACGATGCTGGCCTACAACGGCCTCCCGCCCGACCCCTCGGTGGTCGGCGAGGCCTGGCGGGACACCTGGCTGCAGCGGCTGGAGAAGACCCCGCCGTACATCGACGCCTGGCTGGCCCACCAGCGCCGGGACGCGTTCTGGCGGCACGGTTCGGTGCGCGAGGACTACTCGGCGATCCGTTGCCCGGTCTACATGGTCGGCGGCTGGACCGACAGCTACCGGAACGCGATCTTGCGGTTCCTCGAGGGCTATCCCGGGCCGTGCAAGGGGTTGATCGGCCCGTGGGGCCACGATTACCCGGAAGACGGCGCGCCCGGGCCGGCGATCGGCTTCCTGCAGGAGGCCGTGCGCTGGTGGGATCACTGGCTGAAGGGCCGCGACACCGGGGTGATGGACGAGCCGAAGCTGCGGGCCTGGATGCCGGAGCCGCGGCGCCCGGCCGCCGGGTACCTGACGCACCCCGGCCGGTGGCTGGCCACCGGGAGCTGGCCGGCCCCCGAGGTCGAGACGCGCCGCCTGTGCCTCGGCAGCGGAGTGCTCGGCGCGCCGGCCCCGGCGCTGCCCCAGGCCGCGGAGGCCCCGGCCGCCGGTGCCGGCGCGGGCGGGGGTCAGACGGAGCTGCGCATCCGTGGTTCCGAATCGGCCGCCGGGGACCTGGGCCAGTGGGGCGGCCACGGCGACGCCATCGAGTTCCCGTCCGACCAGCGGCCCGAGGACGGGCTGTCGCTCAGCTTCGACACCGGGCCGCTCGCCGAGCCGGTCGAGATACTCGGCTTTCCCGTGGCCCGGCTCGAGGTCGCCGCGGACCAGCCGCTGGCGCTGGTCGCCGTGCGGTTGTGCGACGTGTGGCCGGATGGCGCCTCGACGCTGATCACGCGCGGCCTGATGAACCTGACCCACCGGGCCGGCGACGCCGAACCCGAGCCGCTCACGCCGGGCCAGCGCTACGTGGCCGACGTGCAGCTCAACTCGGTGGGCTACCACGTCCCGGCCGGGCACCGGCTGCGGCTGGCGGTGTCGCCGACGTACTGGCCGTGGGCCTGGCCGTCGCCGCGGCGTGTCACGCTCAGCCTGTTCCCCGGCGGGTCGGAACTCCGGCTGCCGGCCTGGACGGCGGGTGGCGGGCACGCACCGCCGCCGCACTTCGCCGGGCCCGAACGCGCGCCCGCGCCGCCCCACGAAGCCCTGGGCGGCGAGACCGCGCGCGAGATGCGGCGCGACGTGGCCACCGGAACGGTGGAGGTGATCTCCACCGCTGGCGACGGCTTCCGGCTCACCGGCGACGGGCTCGAGTACCGGGAGCACGAACGCGACGTGCTGCGCATCACCGAGGGCGAGCCGCTGTCGGCCCTGGTCCGGTGCGAGCGCACGTTCACGGTGGGCCGCGGCCCGTGGCGGGCGAGCGTGCAGACCGCGAGCACGATGTCAGCCACCGAGACCGCCTTCCAGGTGACCAACGTGCTCGATGCCTACGAGGGTGACCGCCGGGTCTTCGCGAAGACGTGGCACACCGAGGTGCCGCGAGACGGTGTCTGACTGGGCGGCGATGACGGAACGAGCGAAGCGGCCATGAGCGTCCTCGAGATCGACGGCCTCCGGACGTTCATCAAGCAGCGGGCCGGGGTGGTACGTGCCGTCGATGGCGTCAGCTTCGCCATCGAGCCGGGCGAGACCATCGGGCTGGTGGGCGAGTCCGGGTGCGGGAAGACGATGACCGGCCTGTCGATCATGGGCCTGCTGCCGGGCCGCGGCTTCATCTCCGGCGGCGCGATCCGGTTCGGCGGAGCGAATCTGGCCGCGCTGAACGAGACGGCGATGCGCAAGGTCCGCGGTAACGAGATCGGGATGGTCTTCCAGGACCCGATGACGTCGCTGAACCCCACGATGACGATCGGCCGCCAGATCGCGGAGGTGGTCAGCGAGCATCGCGAGGTCTCGAAGGCGGATGCCATGGCCCGGGCCGAGGAGGTGCTCGCGCTGGTCGGGATGCCCCGGCCGGCGGAGCGGCTCGGGTACTACCCGTACCAGCTCTCCGGCGGGCTCCGCCAGCGGGTCATGATCGGGATCGCGCTGGCCTGCGAGCCCAGGCTGCTGATCGCCGACGAGCCGACGACCGCGCTCGACGTCACCATCCAGGATCAGATCCTGGCCCTGCTCGACGAGCTGAAGGACCGGCTCGGCATGGCCGTGCTGCTGATCACCCACGACATGGGGGTGATCGCAGGCCGGGCGGACCGGGTGCTGGTGATGTACGCGGGCAAAATTGTGGAGGAAGCCGCCACCGGCCAGCTCTTCCACCGCCCGCGCCACCCCTACACCGCCGCGCTGCTGGCCTCGATTCCGCGGCTGGACCAGCCGGTCACGCAGCGGCTTTACACCATCCCCGGCCTGCCGCCCGACCTGGCGCACCCGCCGGCCGGCTGCCGGTTCGCGCCACGGTGCCGCTTCGCCACCGACGAGTGCACGGGCAGCGAGCCGGCCCTGGGCGGCCCGGACCCGGCTCACCCGTACGCGTGCTTCCACCCGATCGGGCCCGGCTCGGCTCTCCCGCCGGCCGAGGTCACCGGAGGCCATGCCCAGCCCGACGGCGACGGCGACGGCGCCGCGAGCGACCTGCTCGTCCTCGACCACGTCGTCAAGGAGTTCCCGGTCACCAGGGGCGCCCTGCTGCGGCACGCGGTCGGCACCGTGAAGGCCGTCTCGGATGTGACGCTGACGATCCGCCGCGGCCAGACCTTCGGCCTGGTGGGCGAGTCCGGGTGCGGGAAGACGACGATCGGACGGATGATCGTCGCCCTCGAGCGGCCAACCTCGGGGCGGGTGCGGTTCGGAGGCCAGGACCTCGGCCGCTTGTCCGGCACGCGTCTGCGGCAGGTCCGCAAGGATCTCCAGATCATGTTCCAGGACCCGTACGCATCCCTGGACCCGCGGATGCGGGTGGGCTCGATCCTGCGCGAGCCGTTGCAGATCCAGGGTCTGGGCAGCGCGGCGGAGCAGCGGGCCCGCGTCGCCGACCTGCTCCGCGAGGTCGGCCTGAGCCCGCGCTCGAGCGAGCTCTACCCGCATGAGTTCTCCGGCGGCCAGCGGCAGCGGATCGGCCTGGCCCGCGCGCTGGCGCTCTCGCCCAAGGTCATCGTCGCCGACGAGCCGGTGTCCGCGCTCGACGTCTCGATCCGCTCGCAGATCCTCAACCTGATGCGGCGGCTGCAGGCCGCGCACGGGCTGACCTACGTCGTGATCTCGCATGACCTGTCGGTGATCCGGTACCTGGCGGACCAGGTCGGCGTGATGTACCTGGGCAAGCTCGTCGAGGTTGGCCGCAGCGCCGACGTCTACGAGCGCCCCGCCCATCCGTACACCCTGGGGCTGCTCAACACCATCCCGGTGCCCGATCCGGAGGTTGAGCGCGCCAAGCAGGGAGTCGCCGTGGCGGGGGAGATTCCGTCGGCGATGGACCCGCCCTCGGGATGCCGATTCCGGACCCGCTGCCCGCTGGCGCGCGACATCTGTGCCGCGCAGGAGCCGGTGCTGCGATCCTTCGGCGGCGAGCACCAGGCCGCCTGCCATTTCCCGCTCCAGACACCCGCCGGGCAATCCGACGTCAGCGAGGTGCCTGCCCCGTGATCGGCTATATCATCCGGCGGATCGGCCAGGCGGTCATCGTCATCGCCGGCGTCACGGTCATCGTGTTCATCCTGCGTCATCTGCTGCCTGGAAGCGTCGCCCGGGCGATCATCGGGCTGCGGGCGACACCGGAGCAGATTGCCACCTTCAACCGCGAGAACGGCCTCAACCGCCCCTTGCCGCTGCAGTACGTCACGTTCCTCAATCAGTTGCTGCACGGCAACCTCGGGTACTCGTTCAAGCAGAACATGAGCGTCGACGCCATCGTGGTGCACGACCTGCCCAACGACCTGCTCCTGGTCGGTGTGTCGCTGGTACTCGCGCTGCTCATCGCGATCCCGGTCGGCATCGTGCAGGCGGTCAGGCGCAACAAGGTCGTGGACTATGCCGCCACGGGCATCTCGTTCGTCCTTTACTCCATGCCGGCGTACCTGCTCGGGCTGCTGCTGATCGCGTTTTTCGCGGTCAACCTCAGGGTGCTGCCGGCCGAGGCGCCCCAGCAGCCCACGATCGGCGGGGTGCTGTCGGATCCAGCGGGACTGGTGCTTCCGGTCGCGACCCTGACGCTCATCACCGTCGCCCTGTTCAGCCGCTACATGCGATCCTCGGCGATCGACAGCCTGACCCAGGACTACATACGCACCGCTCGTGCCAAGGGGCTGCGCCAGACCACGATCCTGTACCGGCACCTGCTGCGCAACTCGCTGATACCGATCGCCACCCTGGTCGGGATCTCGATGCCGGGCATCCTGACGTTCGGGCTCATCGTCGAGCAGCTGT
>Ga0335075_10008039_pt1 | contig 16207 bp, 17 predicted proteins | sample Lox_Sample_24_FD_206723 | JGI IMG/M metagenome (GOLD analysis project Ga0335075, IMG submission 206723) | Soil microbial communities from Loxahatchee National Wildlife Refuge, Florida, United States - Lox_Sample_2.4 | ecosystem: Environmental > Terrestrial > Soil > Wetlands | place: USA... | reverse complement strand
ATGCACTCATGGTCGAGATGCTTCTTCGCCAGATCGTCGAGCGCATGGCTGTTGAGGCCGCCGGCATCGAGGTTGAAGCTCATGACCAACGTGTCGTCATACGGCGCGACGCGGATGCCGCGCCGCTCCAGCACGACCCAGTCGAACTTCAGATTGTGGCCGATCTTGAGGATCGCCGGATCCTCGAACAACGGCTTCAGCCTCTCGAGCACCAGCGCGACCGGCAATTGCTGCGGCCGCTCGGCGAACATGTCATCGCCGCCATGCTCCAACGGAATGTAGCAGGCCTTGTTGCAATCGGTAGCGAGGCTGATGCCGACGAGCTTGGCACTGACGCAGTCGCGCCCGTCGGTCTCGGTGTCGAACGCGACGCGGCCCTGCGCCCGCGCGTCCGCGATCCAGCGGTCCAGCGCAGCCTCGTCGGTCACGGTCTCGTAAAGTGAGCGGTCGATCTTCGGCTCGGGGCGGACCTCGCGCTGGGTCGGCACGGCGGCAACCGGCGCAGCGGCGGCCTGCGTCCCGCCGCCGAGCCGCGACAGCAGGGTCTTGAACCCGTGATGTTCGAGGAATTCGCGCAGCGGCTCTTCCGGAATGCCCTTGAGCGCGAGATCTTCGAGCGGCTCCGGCAACGGGGAATCGCAGATCAGCCGCACCAGCTCGCGCGACAGCCGCGCCTTGTCGGCATGCTCGATCAGATTGTCGCGCATCTTCGACGGCTTCATCGACGGAGTCGCCGCCAGCACCGCTTCGAGATCGCCATATTCGACGATCAGCTTGGACGCGGTCTTGGGGCCGATGCCCGGCACGCCGGGGACATTGTCGACGCTGTCGCCCATCAACGCGAGCACGTCGCCAAGCTGCTCTGGCGGCACGCCGAACTTCTCGATCACCTCGGCGCGGCCGAAGCGGCGGTCGCGCATCGTGTCCAGCATGTCGAGGCCGGGTTCGATCAGCTGCATGAGATCCTTGTCGGAAGAGACGATCGTGACTTGCCAGCCCGCCGCCAGCGCCGCCTTCGAATAGCAGGCGATGATGTCGTCCGCTTCCAGCCCCTCTTCCTCGATGCAGGGAATGGAGAAGGCGCGGGTCGCATCGCGGATCAACGGGAATTGCGGCACAAGCTCTGGCGGCGCTGGCGGCCGGTTCGCCTTGTATTGGTCGTACATCTGGTTGCGGAACGTGCTCTCGGACGCGTCCAGAATGACCGCCAGATGGGTCGGCCCGTCCTCCTTGTTGAGGCTGTCGGCGAGCTTCCAGAGCATCGCGGTATAGCCATAGACCGCGCCGACATTCAGGCCGAACTTGTTGGTCAGCGGCGGCAGGACGTGGAAGGCCCGAAAGATGTAGGACGAGCCGTCGACGAGATAGAGGTGCGGAGAGGACATGCGCGCTGGTCTAGCCTTATCGCTCGGCGAACGGGAGGGGGGCTTTTCGGGTCAAGCTGCGTTCAGGGAAAACAGCCACTATTGAAGATGGGCATGGAACGACGCGAATTCATCCTTTTCGGCTTCGCCGCCGCATTGACCAGCCTCCCCGGGCCGGCGGCTGCGCAGCGCTTCCAGCCGACGCGATTCTCGGTGCAGATGCAGGGTCGCGGGCCCGACGTGCTGCTGATTCCGGGTTTGACCGCGGGCCGTGACGTCTGGACCTCCACGGCGGCGGCGATTCCCGGCTATCGCTACCATCTCCTGCAGGTCGCCGGTTTTGCGGGCGAGCCCGCGCGCGGCAATGCGCGCGGTGCGATCCTCGCTCCGCTGATGGACGAGATCGCCCGCTATATTGCCGATCGCAGTCTGCGCCGGCCGATGATTGCCGGCCATTCGATGGGCGGCACGCTTGCGATGATGCTCGCCGCGCGGCGGCCGGAGCTGATCGGCCGTGTGATGGTGGTCGATATGCTGCCCCAGCCCGCCGGTCTGCTCGGCGGCACGACCGAGGGCTGGGCGCCGCTCGCGCGCAGCCTTGGATCGATGATGGATTCGCCCGGCGGGCGCCAGCTCTTCGCCAATCTGATGGGTGCGTTCAGCCCGCCGCAGAGCAGCAACCGGCGCAGCGATCCGGACGTGGTCGGCCGCGCGAGCCAGGAGTTGCTCGCCATCGACCTCACCCGTGAACTTCCCCGCATCCGGGCGCCGATGACCGTGGTCTATGCCGTCCCCGACCCGCGCGGCCGCCCCGCGATCGAGCGGCAATTCAACAGCGCTTATGCCCGCGCCCGCGGCGCGCGGCTCGTGCGCATCGACGGCTCCGGCCATATGGTGATGTACGATCGCCCGACGGATTTTCGCCGCGCGGTCCGCAACTTCCTCGCCGGCTGACGTGAGCCGGACGAGGTGGCCTCAGGCCGCCTCGGCCTTGTGGCAGGCGAATTCGATCAGCCGGCCGTCGGGATCGCGGAAGAAGCCGGCATAATAATTGGGATGGATGTGCGGCATGAGCGCCGGTGCACGGTCGAGCCGGTGCCCGGCGGCGATGCCGGCGCTGTGGACCATATCCACCCTGGCGCGGCTCGATGCGGCGAAGGCATAATGGACGTCGCGCGACGGCTCGCCTTCGCCGATGAAGAAGTCGAGCTGGTCCCCGATTCCGAAGCCCTTCACCGCATCGTCCAGCACCAGCGCATAGCCCAATGGCGTCAGCAGGTCCGCGTAGAAGCGGGCATGGGCGCTCACGTCGCGCGTGCGGATCTCGATATGGTCGATCATGTTCACATCTCCTCAGACATTTCCGCCGCACAGAGGGACGGCGATCCGCTTGCCGCGCCAGCGTGCCGGGTCAGCGATCAGGGCGGCGAGCCCGGCCGCGCCAGCGGGCTCGACGACGAGGCCCCGCGTTTCCTGGATGAGCGCCATGGCCACGCGGATGTCGGCGTCGCCGACCAGCACGACATCGTCGATCACGGCGCGTACCGCCGGAATGGCGGACGGGATCGGCACGCGCACGGCGATCCCGTCGGCGATCGTGTCGGCTGTCGCGGTCTCGATCGCGCGTCCGGTCCGGACCGATTCGGCCATGGCCGGCGCGCCCTGAGCCGCGACCGCCACGGTCTCGACGCCGGGCAGAGCATATTTCGCCCAGCAGCCGGTGCCGGCGGCGAGCGCGCCATTGCCGAGCGGGACGATCAATGTGTCGAAGGCGCCCGCCTGCCCGACCATCTCCCGCGCCAGCGTGCCGGCGCCGTCCGCGATCGCGGCATGGGCGCCGTCCTCGACATATAGGAGCCCTTCCGCAGCGGCATAAGCCGCGGCTTTGGCCTTGGCCGAGTCATAATCCTCGCCGGACAGCCGCACGTCGGCGCCGAGGCGGCGCATGGCCTCGATCTTCGCCGGCACAGCACCCCGCGACGCGAAGACGGTCAGTGCAAGCCCGCGTCCCCGTGCCGCCCAGGCGAGACCCTGCCCGAAATTCCCCGCGGACGCGCACACCAATGCTGGCGCGCCCGAAAGGCCCGCGGCGAAGTTGGTCGCGCCGCGGCCCTTGAACGAGCGGATTGGATTGGCGGTCTCGTCCTTCAGAAGCAGTTCTACGCCAAGCTGCGCATCCAGCGCTGCCGACCGACGCAGAGGCATGTCGAGAAAGACCGGGTCGATCCGGCTGGCGGCAGCGATGATCCCGTCGGGCGATGCATTCCACATGAGGTGCATCATATTGGCGCTTGGCGCGGTTGATCGGCTATAATTGGCTAATATACGCGGGATTTCCGCATATTGGCCAGTATGAATGAAGGAACCCGTCATGGACAGCTTCGATCGCCGCCTGCTCGCTCTCGTGCAGCGCGACGCCTCGATGACCAGCGAAGCGCTTGCAAGCCAAGTCGGCCTGTCGCCGTCCGCAGTGCAGCGCAGGCTGAAGCGCTTGCGGGCCGACGGCGTCATCGCGTCGATCGTGGCCACGGTCGATCCGTCGAAGGCGGGGCGTCCGTCCTTCTTCGTCGTCGGGCTGGAGATCGAGCGCGAGCGGCCGGAGCTGCTCCAGCGGCTGCGCGCCTGGCTCGCCGATGAGGATGCGGTCCAGGAGGTCTTCTACGTCACCGGCGCGTGGGATTTCGTCCTCATCGTCACCGCGCCGGGCGTCGAGGCCTATGACGCGCTGATGAGCCGCCTCATCGCCGACAATGCCAATGTCCGACGCTTCACGACCAATGTCGCGCTCGGCGTGTACAAGCGCAGCCAGTATCTGCCGGTCGCCGAGGATTGATGCTCGGAGCCAAAGCGCGCCTCGTCGATTTGGTCGTCTTATGGGCAGGATCAACGAAAGCTGGATCGTCGAGCCGCATGGCCCGGTGGAGCGCGTCGATGACGGCATCCTCACCGTCGCCGGCGAGATCCGGATGCCGATCGGCTATTTCCCGCGGCGGATGACGGCGGTGGCCTTGAGCGGCAATCGCACCGCGATCTGGAGCGCCATTCCGCTGGACGAGGAGGGGATGCGCGAGATCGAGGCGCTCGGCGATCCGGCCTTCCTCATCGTCCCCGGCATTGCCCACCGCCTCGACATCAAGCCGTGGAAGAAACGCTATCCCCGCGCCCGGATCGTCTGCCCGCCCGGTGCGCGCAAGGCGGTCGAGGAGGTCATCGCGGTCGACGCGACCGAAGACGTGCTCGAAGACCCGCATGTCCGGTTCGAGACCGTGCCCGGCGTTGGCGGGCTGGAGGGCGCCCTCGTCATCCGCCGCAGCGGGCGCACGACTCTGGTGGTCAACGACATCCTCGCCAATGTCCGCCACCCGCACGGCATCGGCGCCCACATCATGGCCCGCCTGATGGGATTCGGCGTCAAGCGCCCGCGCATGCCGCGCATCGGCAAGCGGATGTTCGTGAAGAATGCCCCCGCACTGGCCACGGCCTTCCGCGCCTGGGCGGACGAGCCGGGCCTCGCCCGGATCATCGTCAGCCACGGCGACGTCATTGAGGAGGCGCCGCGCGAGGTGCTGCTTCGGGTAGCAAAGGATCTGGAGGCCTAGATTTAGCGAGGCTGCCGATCAGGCGGAGTCGCTGTCGCCGCCCTCAGGCCGGCCTCGGGATAGTTTCGCACTTTCCGCTTTCAGCGGACGCGATACAGGACACACCTCCTGCACATAGGCATTCAGCGTATTGGCCAGGCTGTCTGGCACGAGCCGGTAATAGACATATTGGCCGCGCTTCTCGCTCGTGATCAGACCAGCATTTTCAAGCACGGAGAGGTGCTGCGAGACCGCGGGCTTCGACATCTCGAACCGGGCCGCGATTTCGCCCGCGCTCAATTCGGCATGGGTCAGGTAAGCGAGAATCTTGCGTCGGGGCGCAGAGGCGAGGGCTTCGAATACACGCTGCATGGGCGATATTTAAGGAATAAGCTAATCGCTTGACAAGGTGCATAGGATTTAAGAAATTAATTAAATGCTCAGCGCATGCGAGGCGACGATGCCGACGGATCCGAACCGCGTGAACCACATACCGGAAGATGCGGGCGGTGATCCTCGAAATGGAGTCGTCCGGCCGGACGTGAAGGCGCTGCTTTGGAACGGCGGGATGCTGGGCGTAGCGACGGTCGCTGGACCAATGACGGCAAGCCTATCCAGCTTGATCCTGTTCGCCGGAACCACGGGGTTGGCGCTGCTGCTTGGGCATAGCGTCGGCTATCATCGCCGCTTCATCCATGGCAGTTTCGACACGCCGCTTTGGCTCGAACGCGTGCTGGTCTGGTTTGGCGCCTGGGTCGGCATGGCTGGACCATTCAGCATCGTTCGCACCCACGATCTGCGCGATTGGGCCCAGCGGCGACCTGATTGCCACCCCTATTTCTCGCACCGCTCCCGTCCGCTGCGGGATGCGTGGTGGCAAATCTATTGCCGCATCGACCTCGCCCAACCGCCGCGCTTCGAGCTGGGCAGAAAGGCGAACGATCCCTTCTATCGCTGGCTGGAGCGCACGTGGCGCTGGCAACAGCTTCCCGTCGCTATCCTCTTCTACGCGATTGGCGGGTGGCCATGGGTGGTCTGGGGCGTCGCGGCGCGCGTAGCGGTGGCGAATCATGGTCACTGGCTGGTCGGCCATCTGGCCCATCGCCATGGTCCGCAAAGCTGGCTGGTCGATGGCGCCGGCGTGCAGGCGCACGATGTGCCTTGGGCAGCCATCCCGACCATGGGCGAGGCTTGGCACAACAATCATCATGCATGGCCAGGATCGGCCAAGATGGGGCTCTACCCGGGTCAGATCGACCTTGGGTGGTCATTCATTTGCCTCTTGGAGCGCGCAGGGCTGGCGTGGAATGTGCGCACGCCCGAAGTGATGCCACGCCGCCGCCTCACCAGCGCACTGGACTAAGGCGCCAGAACCGTGTCCGCGCCTTGTGCGAGCGTCTTCGGATAATCCCGCGTATAATGCAGGCCCCGGCTTTCCTTCCGCCTGAGGGCGGAGCGGACGATCAGGTCGGCGGTCTGGAGGAGGTTGCGGAGCTCGACGAGGTCAGGCGTCACGCGGAAATGGCCGTAATAATCCTCGACCTCTTCGGTCAGCATCTTGATGCGGTGGGCGGCGCGCTCCAGCCTCTTGGTCGTCCGCACGATGCCGACATAATTCCACATGAAGCGGCGGATCTCGGTCCAGTTCTGCTTGATCACCACCTCTTCGTCGGAATCGGTGACGCGGCTTTCGTCCCAGGCGCGGATCGGCGGCGGGGCGGGAAGCTCGTCCCAGCGCGAGGCGATGTCGAGCGCGGCCGCCTCGCCGAACACGAAGCATTCGAGCAGCGAATTGGAGGCGAGGCGGTTGGCGCCGTGCAGCCCCGACTGGCTGACCTCGCCGACCGCATAGAGGCCGGGAAGGTCGGTTCGCCCGTGAAGATCGATCACCACGCCGCCGCAGGTATAATGCTGTGCCGGCACGACCGGGATCGGGTCCTTCGTGATGTCGATGCCGAGGCCGAGCAGCTTTTCGTGGATGTTCGGGAAATGGCCGCGGACGAAATCGGGCGGCATGTGGCTGATATCGAGATGGACGAAATCGAGGCCGTGCCGCTTGATCTCGGCGTCGATCGCCCGCGCCACGACGTCGCGCGGCGCCAGCTCCAGCCGCTCGTCATAATCGGGCATGAAGCGCTTGGCCGTAGCCGGATTGATCAGCCGCCCGCCCTCGCCGCGCACCGCCTCGGTGATCAGGAAGTTCTTGACCTCCAGATTGTAGAGGCAGGTCGGGTGGAATTGCATGAATTCCATGTTGGAGACGCGGCAGCCCGCCCGCCACGCCATGGCGATCCCGTCGCCGGTGGCGCCGCGCGGCGCGGTCGAGAAGAGATAGACGCGGCCGGCGCCGCCGCTGGCGAGGATCGTCGCGCGGCCGAGGAAGGTCTCGACCTTCCCCTTCTTCCGGTTCAGCGCATAGACGCCCCAGACATGGCCATCGCCCGAATAGCGCTCGCCATGGCGGCTGGTGACGAGATCGATCGCCACCATGTCGGGGACGAGCGTGATGTTGGGATTGGCGGCGGCGGCGCGCTCCAGCGCCTCCTGCACCGCCCAGCCGGTCGCGTCGTCGACATGGACGATGCGGCGATGGCTGTGCCCGCCCTCGCGGGTGAGGTGCCAGCCATTCTTGTTCTCGGCGGCGTTGAAGGGCACGCCGAGTTCCGCGAGGCGGTTAATTGCGGCGGGTGCATTCTCGACGACGAACTCGACCGTGGCGCGGTTGTTGAGGCCCGCGCCGGCGACCATCGTGTCTTCGATATGGCTCTCGAACGTGTCGCCCGGCTCCAGCACCGCGGCGATGCCGCCCTGCGCCCAGGCGGTCGAGCCCTCGTTGAGCGCGCCCTTGGCGATCACCGCCACCCTGAAGCGCCGCGCGAGATTGAGCGCGGCGGTCAGCCCGGCCGCGCCCGAGCCGACTATTACGATGTCGAATTCGCGGTTAGCCATCCGTGCCCGTCGCCCGGGTGAGGTTCAGAAAGACGTCCTCCAGGTCCGCCTCGCGGGTCGAGACGTCGACGATGCCGAGCCCCGCCTCGTGCAAGGCGGCGAGCACCTCGCCGGCATTCACCCGATCCTTGCGGTAGGTGATGGCCAGCGTCCGTTCGGCCTTCAGCTCGATCTTGTCGAAGCAGGCAGCCTGCGGCGCGGCGTCGACGTCGCGGTCGACGGTGACCTCGACCACCTTCTCCTGCGCCATGCCGACAAGATCGCGGGTGCGCTCATTCGCGATGACGCGGCCGTGATTGATGATCGCGATGCGATCGCACAATTCCTCGGCTTCCTCGAGATAATGGGTGGTGAGCACCACGGTCACGCCCTGCGCGTGGAGCGTGCGCACATAATCCCAGAGCTGCTGGCGAAGCTCGACATCGACGCCGGCGGTAGGCTCGTCGAGCACGAGGATGGGCGGCGCATGGACCATCGCCTTGGCGACGAGCAGGCGCCGCTTCATGCCGCCCGACAGAGTCCTGGCATAGGCATTGGCCTTGTCCTCGAGATGGACGGCGCGGAGCAATTCCATCGACCGCCGCTCGGGCTTCGGGATGCCGTAGAGACCGGCGAACAGCTCCAGCGTCTCGAACGGGGTGAAGAAGGGATCGAACAGGATTTCCTGCGGCACGATGCCGATCGAGCGCTTGGCGTTGCGCGGATGGGCGTCGATGTCGAAGCCCCAGATCTCCGCACTGCCGCCGCTCTTGGTGACGAGGCCGGCGAGGATGTTGATCAGCGTCGACTTGCCCGCGCCATTGGGGCCGAGCAGCCCGAAAATCTGCCCGCGCGGCACGTCGATCGAGACGCCGTCCAGCGCCCTCTTCCCGCCCTGATAGGTCTTCTGGAGGTCGCGAATGGAGATCGCCGCTTCGGTCATGCCAGCGGCATAGCGCGTTGCCGCTTCTGTGCAAGGCATGCGCGATGGCGGCGCTTCCCGGATTGTCGCTGCCTCTGGCGCTTGCTAAGGCGCCGGCATGGCTGCGACCGATCCCTACACGCCCGAAACCGCCTATAGCGACAGCCGCCGCGTCGTCTGCGACGGGGCGACCCATATCTCGCCGGCGCTCGGCCATCCGCGCGTCTATCTGCAGATCGACGAAAAGGGCTATGTCGACTGCGGTTATTGCGACAAGCGCTTCATCCTGAAGGGCGGCCCGGCGGACGACAGCGCCACCGCGATCTGACGGCTACCAGCCCGTCCCGATTTCCCTTTTGCCCTGATATTCATCGATGCGCCGGCGCGTGGCCGGCGATGTCGCGTCGGGCAGGGCTTCCAGCGCGAAGAAGCGCGCCTCCTCGACCTCTCGGCCGTCCGGCTTCGGCGCACCGTTCGCTGTCGCGGTGAACAGATGGACTGTGTCGCGCTTTCCCTCAGCCTCCGAATGATGGACCGAGCGGAGGGCGAGCCTGTCGGCGGCGAGTCCGGTTTCCTCCTTCAGCTCGCGCGCCGCAGCTTTGGCAGGCGCCTCGAACGGCCGGATGCCGCCGCCGGGCAGAAGCCAGGCGGCGCGATTCCCGTAGCTGTTGCGGACGAGCAGAAGCTCGCCGCGGCCGTTGAACAGCATCACCTTGACGCCGCGCGTCCGGAGGCGAAGCCGGCGGAAGAGCCAGCGCCGCATCTGGTAGAGCTGCTGCATGGGAAGCTGCATCGCGTCAGAATAGCCGATCGGGGCGGCGGGGCCAGTGGGGTGGCACGCGCGCTTTAGTCCACTATATCGACATCATGACCTTTGCAGCCGACCCCCGCCGCTTTCTCTATCGCCCCGACGGGCTCGATCAGGACGTGGCGCTCCGCCTCACCGCCGACGCGCTAAAGGGTTGCGACGATGGCGAGCTCTTCCTCCAATATACCGCGTCGGAGAGCTTCGTGTTCGACGACGGGCGGCTGAAGACGGCGGATTTCAACACGCAGGCGGGCTTCGGCCTGCGCGGCGTCTCTGGCGAGACCACGGCTTTCGCGCAGGCGAACGACATCAGCGAGGCGGCGATCCGCCGCGCGGCCGAGACGATGGCGGTGCTGGACCCCGCGAAGGGAGACCGCCCGGCCCCGCCGCGCCGCACCAATTCGCGGCTCTACACCGAAGCCGATCCGCTCGGCCTCATCCCCTTCGCCCGCAAGGTCGCGCTCTGTCAGGAGATCGACGCCGCCGCCCGCGCCCGCGATCCGCGCGTCTCGCAGGTCTCGGTGACCTTGTCCGGATCGTGGAGCGTGGTCGAGATCGTGCGCCCCGACGGCTTCGTCGCGCATGACGTGCGCCCGCTCGTGCGCCTCAACGTGCAGATCGTGGCGGAGCAGAACGGCCGGCGCGAGACCGGCTATCACGGCCTTGGCGGCCGCTATCTCTATGACGACCTGTTCCAGCCGGAGACCTGGAACCGCGCGATCGATATCGCGCTGGCGCAGGCTTTGGTGAATCTCGATTCGGTCGCCGCGCCGGCGGGCGAGATGACCGTCGTGCTCGGCCCGGGCTGGCCAGGCGTGCTGCTGCACGAGGCGATCGGCCATGGGCTCGAGGGCGATTTCAACCGCAAGGGCACCTCGGCTTTCTCCGGCCGGATCGGCGAGCGCGTGGCCGCGCCGGGCGTGACCGTGATCGACGACGGATCGATCGATCGCCGTCGCGGCTCGCTGACGATCGATGACGAGGGCACGCCGACCCGCGCGAACACGCTGATAGAGGACGGCATCCTCAAGGGCTATATCCAGGATCGCCTCAACGCCCGCCTGATGGGCGTCGAGCCGACCGGCAATGGCCGGCGCGAGAGCTTCGCCCATGCGCCGATGCCGCGCATGACCAACACCTTCATGCTCGGCGGCAAGGACGATCCCGGCGAGATTCTCGCCCGCGCGAAGAACGGCATCTATGCGAAGAGCTTCGGCGGCGGGCAGGTCGACATCACCAGCGGCAAGTTCGTCTTCTCCTGCACCGAGGCCTACCGGATCGAAAACGGCCAGCTCGGCGCGCCGATCAAGGGCGCGACCCTGATCGGCGACGGGCCGACCGTGCTCACCAAGGTGGCCGCGATCGGCAACGACATGGAGCTGGACGAAGGCGTCGGCATTTGCGGCAAGGGCGGCCAGTCCGTCCCCGCCGGCGTCGGTCAGCCGACCTTGCTGGTCGAAGGTCTGACCGTCGGCGGCACCGCGGCGTGAGCGACGCGGAAAGCGCGGCGCCGGCGAAAGCGTGGGTCCGCGAGGTGATCGATTTCTGGTTCTCCCGCGACAAGGAGGACTGGTGGAAGGTGGACGAGGCGTTCGACGCCGGGATCCGCGAGCGCTTCGGCATCGAATGGGCCCGGCAGTCGCGCCGCGAGGCCGCCGATTTCCTCGACGATGCCGATACCGCGCTGGCGGCCGTCATCCTGTTCGACCAGTTTCCGCGCAACATGTTCCGCGGCCATGCGGACCAGTTCGCGTCCGATCATCTCGCGCTCGCCATCGCGAAGGAGGCGATTGCGCGGGGGTTTGATGACGGCATGGCGCAGGAGCGGCGCGGCTTCCTCTACATGCCGTTCGAACATAGCGAGCATCTGCCGGATCAGGTCCAGTCGCTGCTGCTGTTCACCGCATTGGGCGACGACGAGATGCTCGATTATGCCCGCAAGCATCACGCGGTCATCGAGCGCTTCGGCCGCTTCCCCCACCGCAATGCGGCGCTCGGCCGCAAGCCGACCGCGATGGAAGTGGCGGCCGGCGACGTGGTGCCCTGGTAATGGCTTTGGTCGACGCCGCCCAGTTCATGAACAGCTTCGAGGCGGGCCTGGCCAAGGCGCGGCTTGAGGCCGAGGGCATTCCGAGCTTCATCTTCGGCATGGATATGAACCCCATCTTCGCCGGCGGCGTGTTCAACGTCCGGCTGATGGTCGACGACGAGGATCTGGAGGCCGCGCTCGCAATCCTCTCCGATCAGGAGAGATGAGGGCGTAGCGGGCTGAGATCATAGCCCGCGCCTGCCGCCTGCGCGATCAAGGTGTCGCCGTCCACGCCCCGGCTCGATTGCGCGAGCGCCCAGAGATAGGTCGAACGCGTGCCGGCCTTGCAGAAAGCGAGCGTCTTGCCGTCCGCACCGCCGAGCGCTTCCGCCATCGCGTCGATCTGGGTCGGGTTGAGCCCGCCGGCCACCGGAATGTGGCGATAGTCGAGCCCGGCCGCCCTGGCAGCTGCCTCGATCTCGGCGCTCGTGAGCTGCCCCGGCTCCTCATGATCGGGCCGGTTGTTGACGATCATCGTCACGCCCTGCGCGGCCGCGTCTGTGATGTCGTCGATCGCGATCTGGCCGGTGACCAATGTGCGTTCATCCAGCATCCTGAACATCAGTCTCTCCATTCCCGGATCACGTCCACGAACGCCTCCCCGTAGCGCTCAAGTTTCGCGCCACCGACGCCGGAGACCTGGCCGAGGCCGTGAAGCGTCGTCGGCCGCAGCCCGGCCATTTCGCGCAAGGTGCTGTCGTGGAAGACGACATAAGGCGGCACCCCGGCTTCGGTCGCGATCTCGCGCCGCTTCGCCCGCAATGCCTCGAACAGCGGGTCGTGCGGATACTCCTCTGCCGCCTTTCGCGTCTTGCGCGTGCGCTTGGGCGGCACGACGATCTGGAGCGAATGTTCGCCCTTCAGGATCGCCTTGGCCGCCGGGCCGAAGGACAGGCCGCCATAATCGTCGGCGCGCAGCGCGTCGCGGGCGAGAAGCGCGCGCGCCACCGGCTTCACCAGTGCCAGTTCCTCGGCATCCGCGATGCCGAATACGCTGAGCCGGTTGTGGGCGAGGTTCAGCACCTTTTCGGTCTCGCGGCCGGCGAGGACGTCCGTGAGGTGGGTGATGCCGTAGCGCATCTCGGTGCGGAACGCGGCCGAGAGCAGTTTCTGCGCCACCGTCGACGCGTCCACCGCCTCGGGTGGCTCGAGGCAATTGTCGCAATTGCCGCAGCTTTCCGGCGGCTCCTCGCCGAAATGTCTGAGCAGGACGGCACGCCGGCAACCGGGGGTCTCGACCAGCACGGCCAGTGCATTCAGCCGCTCCCGTTCGCCCGCGCGGCGGCTCTCCTCGACCTCGGTCTCGATCCGGCGCCTCGCGCGCGCGAAATCCTCGGCGCCCCAGAACAGCCAGGCCTCGGCCGGTTCGCCGTCGCGGCCGGCGCGGCCCGTTTCCTGATAATAAGCCTCGATCGATTTCGGCATGCCGGCATGGGCGACGAAGCGGACGTCGGGCTTGTCGATCCCCATGCCGAAGGCGATCGTCGCGACCATCGCCATCTCTTCGGACGCCACGAACGCTGCTTGGTGGCGCGCGCGCACCTGCGGCTCCAGTCCGGCATGATAGGGGAGCACCGCGCGGTCCTTCGTGGCGAGCTGCTCGGCCAGACGCTCGGTTTTGTCGCGGCTCGGCGCGTAGACGATGCCGGGGCCGGGCTGCGACGCGAACAGCGTCTTGAGCTGCCTGCCGATGCCGTCGCGCGGGCGGATATGGTAGCGGATGTTCGGCCGGTCGAAGCCGGAGATGATCAGCCCGTCCTCGGGAATGCCGAGCTGGACGAGGATGTCGGCGCGCGTGCGGCGGTCGGCGGTCGCGGTGAGCGCGAGGCGCGGCACGTTCGGGAAGGCGTCGAGCAATGGCAGCAGCAGCCGGTAATCCGGGCGGAAATCATGGCCCCATTCGCTGACGCAATGCGCCTCGTCGATCGCAATCAGCGCCAGCTTCGTGCGCGACAGCAGGTTGCGGAACGCGTCCCCCGTCGCTCGCTCCGGCGCCGCATAGAGCAGATCGAGCTCGCCCGCCTTCAGCCGCTCGATCGTCTCCGCGCGATTGGTGTCGGCCGAGGTCAGGGCGGCTGCGCGGATGCCGAAGGCCTCGGCGGCGCGAATCTGGTCGTGCATCAGCGCGATCAGCGGCGAGATGACGAGCGCCGTCCCCTCGCGTGCCAGCGCCGGCACCTGATAGCAGAGCGATTTGCCCGCGCCCGTCGGCATCACCGCGAGCGTGTGGCGCCCCGCCATGACACGGTCGATCACCTGCGACTGGACGCCGCGGAAATCCTGAAAGCCGAAGGTGGAATGGAGGATCGAAAGGGGATCGGACACCGGCTCCCTATGCACAGGATGCGCCGGTCAACCTACCCCGAAATATATCCGCGTTCGACGAGCAGTGCTCGAAGCGCCTCGGGATAGCGCGCATATTCGGGCGCTTCCTGTCCTTGCGGGCAGCGTCCGGACGCATCGGGCGCGACCCGACAGCCGCCGCCATAGGTCCGGCCTTCCTCGGGGACATAGGCGCGGAGCATTTCGGCCCACGCCTGCTGGAACCTGCCCAGCCGTGCGGAGGACGCGACATAGGCGGCGCAGGCGCCGTTCGGGGAACGATCCTCCTCCCGTGCAAGGCACAGGGCGCGGGCGGTGTCCGCCGCCTCCGCGAACAGCGACGAATAGGCCGGACGACCCGAGACTTCCGTCGCGGCACCATCGACGATGTTCAGGACGAGCGGCGGCGCGACGCTGTCGGCGTAGCTTGTGAAGGCGTAGAGAAACGCTTCGTCCGAAAACACGAAATCGATCCGGCCATCGCCATCGAGATCGGCGGGCAAGTCCTCCCGATAGCCGCCATTCCATTCGCCCAGGTCGGCGACCCTCAACCGGCCGGCCTCCGGGTAGACGACCTGGACATGGTCGCAGCAATGCGCGCCGCCCGTATAGCTTTCGAACATGAGATAAAGGTCGTTTCCCCACCTGCCGATCGTGAGGCGGTGCTCCGCATCGGGCCGGGTGTCCGCGCCTTCGACCCGGACGGGCTCGGAACCGGCCCGCGTCACGGTGACGACAGGGTGGACGAGATCCTCGGTGTCGCCAGCGGGAGCGCTGCGTACGCGAATGTCGAGTCGGCCTGAACGATAGGCGGCCTCTTCCGGGCTTGTGGAGGCTGACCAGTTGACAAATGCATCAACCGGGATTTCCCGAGCCGCCGGCTGCGCCGTGCAAGCCGATGCGAATGTCAGGATCGAGAGCGCAAAGCCCCCGGAAAAGGTACGCAAGCTGCACATGGCGGTCCCTCCGCTGCAGCCCACCTGCTACGGGCATAGCGGGCGGAATGTGCGGCGTCATCACTCCGCGGCCTCGGCCTCCTCCGCTGCCTGCTCGCTCTGCTGGCGCGCCCACATCTCGGCGTAGAGACCACCTTTGCGCAGAAGCTGGGCGTGTGTGCCGCGCTCGGCGACGCGGCCGGCATCGAGCACGACGATCTGGTCCGCATCGACGATCGTCGACAGGCGGTGGGCGATCACGATGCTGGTCCGCCGTGCGGCGACCCCCTTCAGCGTCTCCTGGATCGCCGCTTCGGTCCGGCTGTCGAGCGCGCTCGTTGCCTCGTCGAGGATCAGGATCGGCGGGTCCTTGAGCAAGGTGCGGGCGATCGCCACACGTTGCTTCTCGCCACCGGAAAGCTTCAGCCCGCGCTCGCCGACCATTGCGCCATAGCCGTCCGGCAGGCTCAGGATGAAGTCGTGGATCGCCGCACCCTCGGCGGCCCCGCGAACATCGGCTTCGGTCGCGCCCTGGCGGCCATAAGCGATGTTGTAGCCGATCGTGTCGTTGAACAGCACGGTATCCTGCGGAACGATGCCGAGCGCGGCGCGGAGCGAGGCCTGCGTGACCTGCGAAATTTCCTGTCCGTCGATCAGGATCCGCCCGTCGGTCGGGTCGTAGAAGCGGAACAGCAGCCTGGACAGAGTCGATTTGCCGGCCCCGGATGGCCCGACGACGGCGACCGTCGTCCCAGGCGGGGCGTCCAGATTCACGCCCTTCAGGATCGGCCGTTCGGGGTCATAGGCGAAGTGGACATTTTCAAACCGCACATGGCCGGCCCCGACATGGAGGTCCGCCGCATCGGGGGCATCGACGATCTCCGCCGGCGTATCGACCAGCACGAACATGGCATCCATGTCGATCAGGCCCTGCCGGATGGTGCGGTAGACCATGCCGAGCATGTCGAGCGGACGGAAGAGCTGGGCGAGCAGGGTGTTCACCACCACGACGTCGCCGACGCTGAAACGCCCCTGCGCCCAGCCCCAGACAACGAAGCCCATCGCGCCGGCCATCATGATGTTGGTGATCAGCGACTGGCCGATGTTGAGCCAGGCGAGGCTGGTCTCGTTGCGGACCGCGGCATCGGCATAGCGGCTGACCGCGCGGCCGTAGCGAGCCGCCTCGCGCTCCTCGGCGCCGAAATATTTGACGGTCTCGTAGTTGAGCAGGCTGTCCACCGCCCGCGCCACCGCGCCGGTG
>Ga0335075_10008038_pt1 | contig 16207 bp, 14 predicted proteins | sample Lox_Sample_24_FD_206723 | JGI IMG/M metagenome (GOLD analysis project Ga0335075, IMG submission 206723) | Soil microbial communities from Loxahatchee National Wildlife Refuge, Florida, United States - Lox_Sample_2.4 | ecosystem: Environmental > Terrestrial > Soil > Wetlands | place: USA... | reverse complement strand
GTGTGATATCTCGAACAAGGTGCCGGGAGGCTTGAATATGGCGCTGCAACTGGTGTCCAACAGCGACGATCGGGCGCGTGCGCTACGCGATCACGTCATGCCGCTGTTGCGCGAGCGGGGCAGCCTGCTGGCGCAGCGCGACGTGGTGCGGGTGATCGAGTTGCGACTGGATGGCTGGACCTTTCGCCATTGGACCCCGTTCAATGATCTGGCCCCCGAGGAAGCGTCCTCGCCCGGCTATCGTCATGCGGTGGCACGACAGCATACGCGGCCCGACCTGCCTTATGGGCTGGACATCCGCCAACAAGGACTGCTGCTGCGCATTCAGTGGGCGGATGGGGACGCAATCAAGGTAACGACCTTCGTCCGCGGCGACTGGGAAGATGAGCTGCTGAAGCTGTGAGACGCGACGTGCGATCGCATCGCTGGTTCGTCGTGATGAGCCATGTCAGATCGAACCTTTCGCGTGAGCCGTGACGCCGAGAAGAGTTCCGCGGCGGAAGACCTGCGAGTCCGATTGCCGCGGCGAGCAGCGACGCCATTCGTCACCGCAACAGGAACGGCAGGCAAGATCGAACGGAGGCGTTGGTTGCGCGATGCCGCGATCGCGCCACAGCGCCATGGGGGCGCGCCATGCGGGGCATATAACGGCACCCCGCCATGGATTCCACAGCAGAGAGCCCGAACCTCCGGGTTCATTTCGCGCCGAGCATTGTAATCGAGATGTGAGCTCTCATCTATAGCAGGCCATGAGCCGGTGGGAGGAAATCCTTCCTCCCACACCGCAAAGCCAATCACATGCAGTATCCTGTCTGGAGCAAGCCAGCGCTGGTGGGCGCCGCGGGCGGGGCGGTCGCCATCACCTTTATCGGTTTTTCACAACTCGGTTGGAAAACGTCCCAAGGTGCTGCCAACATGGCCCAGGGGCAGGCCGATGCGGCGGGCGGTGACGGCACTGGTGCCGTTCTGCGCGGCGAAGGCGGAGCAACCGTCGGCGGAGGCGACGCTCGCCAAGGTGCGGACCGAAGACTCCGCGTTCTCCCGCAGCGACCTGGTGATGCAGGCGGGCTGGGCCACGATTGGCGCGAGCAAGACGCCAGACAATGCGCTTGCCATCGCCGGCGCGGATCGGCTGCGCGGCGCGAAAGCAGGCACGTGACAAGGTGCCGGCATCGACCGATGCCGGGCCGGATAGCAAGCCGACGGACACCGCGCGGTGCCCGCACTGGTGGAGCAAATTGATGGGTCGACCTGAACTCGGAACGAAATGCGCCTGCGCGAGTTGCGCAGAGCGCTTCTATGACCTGAACCGATCGCCCGCGGTGTGCCCGAAATGCGGGGCAACACAGCCGCCTGTCGTGGTGCGTGCACTACGCCCGTCGCGCACCAGTTTCGCCAGTGCGCGCATGAGCCGCCACCCCATGCCAGCGATGGCCGAGAAGGAAGCCGAACCTCTCGCCGCGGTCGAAAGCGACGAGGATGAGGATGCCGAGGACGTGCCGGAGATCGAAGCCGACGATGATACCGAGATCGATCCGGCCATCGCGCGCGACTGAGCGCGTATGGTGCCGAGGCCCCGCCGCACCGCGCCTTGCGCCACCATAGCCGTGGCCCCCCAGCCACGCGATCGGGGAGCATGCGCGATGTGCGGATCGGGCCGGCTCGGTAACCAGGTCGGGCACGCAAGTTCGATGATCGGTTTCAGGTTTCGGTATCGCACGCCTGAATGGCGCCGATCGTCCCTGCGTGCCCCAAGCCCACTCGGCCGATTTCACGATCGCAGTAGCCGCCAGGAACGGCAACCCATGCAACTGAACTCCCCTTGCCAACCGACAGGGTCTGGGTTGTAATAACCGGCCGCAGGTCGTGCAGCTCGTGGGAGCCGCAGTGCGTTTGGCCACCGGCCAAACTGCCCGACGTCGCGCCAAGCTCGCCGAGGGAGGCTGTTTGACACGAAAATCGCGTATCGTCGGCATTGGCGCCTCGGCTGGCGGGATCGAGGCCTTGCGTTGCTTCTTCCAGGACGCGTCGGATCCCGATGACCTCGGCTTCGTCGTGGTCCTGCATCTCTCCCCAGACCGCGTCAGCATGCTGTCCGAGGTGCTGCAGCAATGGACCGACCTGCCGGTGCGACAAGCGACGGATGGTGTCGCGGTCACCAGCGGGCAGGTCTTCGTCATCCCGCCCAACGCGCTGATGACCATCGAGGGCGGCCGGCTGCGCCTGCGTCCGCGAACCACCACGGCGCGCGAGAACAAGCCGATCGACGTGTTCTTCACTTCGCTCGCGGCCGACCAGGGTGACGCGGGGGTCGGCGTGGTGCTGTCGGGCACCGGCAGTGACGGCTCGCTCGGGCTGAAGGCGATCAAGGAAGCCGGCGGCCTGTCGCTGGCACAGGGCGGCAACGGCAACGGGCCGCAATATCGTGACATGCCCAGTTCGGCGATATCGGCCGGCGTGGTGGATCTAATCGTCCCAGTCGAGGCGATGGTAGAGCGCATCCGCAACCTGCCGGCGCGTCCCGAGCCGGAGGAAGTGGAGCCGGAAGCCGAGCCCGCCGCCACCGCGGCCGACCAGCCATGGGCCGATCTGGTCCCGCAGATCTGCCAGATTCTGCGCGACCAGGTCGGTCATGATTTCGGCGGCTACAAGCGCGCCACTTTCATTCGGCGCGTGCAGCGGAGGATGCTGTTCCTCGGACTGAACGCGACGGCCTATGTCGATCGGCTCTGCGCCGATCCGAACGAGACCCTGCTGCTGTTCCAGGATCTGCTGATCCGCGTCACCACATTCTTCCGCGATCCCGCGACCTACCACACGCTCGAAACGGACATCATTCCGCGGCTGTTCGAGGGCAAGGGGCACAACGACGCAGTGCGCGTCTGGGTGGCCGGCTGTGCCACCGGCGAGGAAGCCTACTCGATCGCCATGCTGCTGTACGAGCACAGGGAACACCTTGCCGAACCGCCCCGAGTGCAAGTGCTTGCCACCGACATCGATGAAATGGCGGTCAACGTGGCTCGCGCGGGCCGCTATCCTGCCCTGCTGGTAAAAGACATCTCGCCGGAGCGGCTGGCCCATTTCTTTACCAGCGCGGATGGGACGTACCAGATCCGCAAGGAAGTGCGGGATCTCTGCACCTTCTCGGCACACAGCGTCATCCGTGATCCGCCGGTCTCGCGCATCGATCTGATTTCCTGTCGCAATCTGCTGATCTACCTGGATACCGATTTGCAGGACCGGGTGATCCCGGCATTCCACTATTCGCTGGTCCCGAACGGATACCTGCTGCTGGGCAGCTCCGAGATGGTGTCGCGCCACCACGAGCTGTTCACGCTGATCGACAAGGCCCACCGCGTCTTCCAGAGGTGCGACACGCCAAGCCCCTCGCTTCAGGTTTCGCCGCTGGCGGTGATGGGGCGGCATACCGCCGGTTCAACGGCACGGCCCTCGGATTCGCTGGTCGGCTGGTCCGGCATCGCGCAGGCCGCCAAGGATCGCATCCTGGAGCGCCACGCGCCGGCCTTTGTCGTGGTGGACGCACAGGGCCAGATCTTGCACTTCTCGCCGCGCACCGGGCGGTATCTGGAACCGGCGGCGGGCATGCCAACCCGCGATCTACTCTCGATGACGAAACACAGTTTGCGGCTGGAGCTGCGTGCGGCGTTGCGCAAGGTCCTGGAGACCGGCCAGCCGGTCGAGCGCATACGCGTCCAGATCGGCAACGACGGGGTCAGCCATACGGTCAGCCTGACCGTGGAACCGCTGCGGCCGCGCCACGGGCAACGCCTGTTCATCGTTGTGTTCAACGAATCGGCCGACACGCCGCAGTTTGAGTCAAGCAGCGCCGCCGCGTCGCAGGAGGATACCGACGAACTCGAGCGCGAATTGCGCGATACCCGTGAACTGCTCCAGTCGACGGTCGAGGAGTACGACACCGCGCTTGAGGAGCTGAAATCAGCCAACGAGGAATTGCAGTCCACCAATGAGGAATTGGAAACCTCGAAGGAAGAGATACAGTCGGTCAACGAGGAGTTGCAGACCACCAACGCCCAGCTGAACATCAAGGTGGAAGAGCTGGACCACACCAACAGCGACCTGCGCAACCTGTTCGAGAGCACCCAGGTCGCCACGGTTTTTCTCGATCAGTTCATGGTGGTGCGGAGTTTCACCCCGGCGGTGGCCGGCATCTACAACCTGATTCCCAGCGACCGCGGCCGGCCGCTGGCGGATATCGTCAGCCAAATCAATTATGCCGATCTCCAGGCCGATACCAGGCGCGTGCTGGACACGCTGCAACCCTTGGAACGCCGCGTGATGCGGCATGACGGCAGCGCACATTACTTGCTGCGGATTCTGCCGTATCGCGCGACCGACAGCCGGGTGGACGGTGTCCTGGTTACCTTCACCGATATCACCAGTGTGGTTCAGGCCGAGCAACGCCAGCGCACCATGGTGGATGAACTGAACCACCGCGTGCGCAACATGCTGACGGTGGTGATCTCGATCGCCACCCAGACGGTCCGTCGGTCCGGCACACTGGAGGAGTTCTCCAAGGCCTTCATCGGCCGGGTGAATGCGCTGGCTTCGGCCTACACGCTGCTGAGCCGCGACAACTGGAGCGACGTGCGGCTTGGGGACGTGCTCGGCGAAGAGCTGCGGCCCTTCATGTCGCCTGGCAATACCAACATCGTGATGGAAGGCGAACCGGTCCTGCTGCAACCGCGCGCCGCACTGGCCATCGGTATGATCGTCCATGAGTTGGTCACCAATGCGGTGAAGTACGGCGCCTTATCCGTGCCAGGCGGCAACGTCATCGTGCGTTGGCAGATCACGCACGAGGATGGCAGGGAGCGGCTCGCCTGTAGCTGGACCGAGCGCGGTGGGCCGAGGATCGAGCACCCGCAAAGGCGAGGCTTCGGGCTGGGGCTGATCGAGCGCAGCACGAAGTACGAATTGAAAGGCGAAGCAATCGCCGACTGGCGGTCAGAAGGGCTGGCGGTAACCCTGCAAATCCCGCTGGACGAGGTCGGCAGCCGTGGCAGCACCGGCAAGGAGGCTGCACGATGATGCAATCCGAGCTCACCGGACTTCGCGTCTTGCTTGTCGAGGACGAGTTGGCGATTGCCATGATGTTGGAGATGGCGCTCGAGGAGCAGCACTGCACGATCGTCGGGCCGTACGGCAGCCTCGGCGAGGCGCTGGCGGCGGCACGCACCGAGCCGGTGGATCTTGCAGTTCTCGACGTCAATCTGAGAGGGGAGATGGTGTTCCCTGCCGCGGATGCGCTGGCCGAGCGCCACGTCCCCTTCTTGTTGATGTCCGGCTATGGCGACGCGCGGCTGGCGTCGCAGGCCAAGCATTGGCCGGTCTGCCGCAAGCCCTTCGACATGGATGACCTGCTCTCTCGGCTGGCGGGGCTGGTCAGAAAAGACGGATCAGTGGATGGTCGGCGCCCGCCGGGCGCCCAGCCAGGTCATCGGCGCGGCGGCGAAGGAGGCCGACTCGCACCCGAATGACCTTGTTCGGTTCGCTGGTGGTGCAATTCGGCCGATCGTCCCCCCGCCTGCCAGGCGATCGCTTTGCGAAGAACACGTGAAAGCCGCTCGATGGAATAGGGCTTGTGCAGCAGTTCGAAGCCGTGGTCGCCAGGTTGCGCAAGGATGTCGCTGAATCCGCCGACCAGTATCATCGCAACGTTTGGGTATTCCCGGCGGACCCTATTGCCGAGCTCCACGCCGGTCATTCCAGGCATTACCACGTCGGAAAAGACCACATGGAAGCGATCACGGTTCCTGGCAAGCTCGGCCAGCGCCTGTTCGCCATTGCCTGCCAGAACGCTGTCATAGCCACGCTCGCGCAAGGCGGTGGCGGCAAAATCCCCGACGCCCACATTGTCCTCGACCACGAGCACACAAATCCCGGCGCCGTCGCCGGGCGTTTCCGCAATCGCATCGGCCTCGACCGCGTCAGCCCCGCCGGCCCGCGGAAGATACAGGCTGAAGGTGGACCCCTCGCCCACCTGGGTCTCGACGCGGAGGTCGCCACCTGATTGCTTGGCGAAGCCGAAGACCTGGCTGAGCCCGAGCGCCGTACCGAGCCCAACACCCTTGGCCGTGAAGAAGGGCTCGAAAATTCGGGCGATATTTTCTGCCGAAATGCCGGAGCCCGTATCGGTTACGATGATTGCCACAAAATCGCCGGCTACCGCCGCATGGGTCTGGCGCGGCGGAATGCGGTCAACCGCGCGCGCGGTAATGGTCAGCCGGCCCTTGTTCACCATGGCGTCGCGCGCGTTGATCGCCATGTTGACAATAGCCGTGTCGAGCTGGCTGCGATCCGCGAGCACGAACAACGGTTCAGCCGGCAGACGCATGGCAAGCTCGATGCCTGAACCGGCCAGCGTCCGAATCATGCTCGCAAGCTCGCCGATACTGGTGTCAACGTCGAACACTTCCGGCTTCAGCGGCTGGCGGGCCGTTCTGATCACCTCCGCGGGCACCCAGCAAGTCGGACGCATGGGTAAGCACCTGGCCGTGTTCGACGATTGTAGACAAACGTCGGGCGGTGATGCTAGCCGTCACCAATTCGCTAACGAGGCCCGCGTCCAGCCTTAGCCGGCTTCGGGCACGCCCTGGGAGGAGACGTGACATGAGAGGCAAGAAGTACGGCGCACTCGCAATACCGGTGGCGGCAACACTTCTGCTTTTTGCCTTTGGCGCTTCCTCGTTGGCCCAGGGGACCTCTCCGTCCAATCGCGCCGCGTCGAGCACCTCGGGAGTTGATGCGAACCTGTCGGCCTTGCAGGTGACCATCTCCTCATACCAGGGGATACCCTCGTTTACCGCACCCGGGCCTGCCCTCGAGCCGTCGAAGTTCCGGGGAAAGACCATCCTCAATATTCCGGACTCCACCAGCAACCCCTTCGCTGCGGGGGTTGCCGCAGCCGAGCAAGAGGCCGCGAAGGTCGCCGGGGTCAACTACATCATCTGCACAAACCAGGGAGAGGTCACGCAGTGGGCGGAGTGTTACAGCGAAGCCATCGGCCGCCACGTCAACTTGATCGACGACTTCGGCGGCGCAGACCCGCGTGAGTTGGGGCCGCAGATCCAGCAAGCCCAGAGTGCGGGCATAACCGTCGTCGCGGAGAATGTGTACGGTTTCTCCCAGAAGCCAGAGGGCGGTATCAAGTACAGCATCCCGACGCCATACGAGGAAGCCGGCAAGCTTATGGCGGACTGGGTGGTGCTGGACACGAAGGCGAACGCGGACGTCCTCGTCATCACGTCGAATGAGGTGCTGTGCACCGCGGTCATCGTCAAGGGAATCAAGCAGGTCTTCGGGCAGTACTGTCCGCATTGCAAACTCACCTACGTTAACGTGCCCGTGGCTGATTGGGCGACGCGGATCCAGGGCGACGTGCTGTCAGCACTGACTGCCGACCCCAAGCTGAACTACGTCATTCCTATTTATGACTCCATGACTGAATACGTGATTCCGGCTATCACCGCCGCGCGGCGAATCGGGAAGACCTTCGTTTCGACGTTCAACGGTACGCCGTTCGTCCTCAAGGACATGCAGGACGGCAACATCGTCCGTATGGACATCGGAGAGGACCTGCAGTGGGTTGGCTGGGCCTTTATAGACGCCGACCTACGGCTGCTGTCCGGTGCCAAGCTGCCGTCCGTCTTCAACGAACATACGCCGCTGCGGATATTCACCAAGCAGAACGTCAACGACGCGGGCGTGCCGCCACAGGCGGGCACTGGCTACGGCAACGCCTACATCAGCGGCTACAAGGCACTGTGGGGCGGCGGCTAGTACCCACTATCGCAGAAGCGCGAGTCATCGGAACTCTCTCTCGGGAGGACGCCCTGCAGCCAAACTGCTGTTTCGCGATTCCATGATTTCGGGTACTAGGAGCGGCCTCTGATTCGGGTTGCCCCTACCGGTCAGGAGAAATAGCACTATGACCGTCGCGCACGGCGCCCCGCTGAACCTCAAGCTCACCGGCTTGTGCAAAAGCTTTGGCGGCGCACAGGCACTCAGCGACGTCAATCTGGAGGTCCGCCCGGGAGAGATCCTTGGGCTGCTGGGGGAGAATGGGTCCGGGAAATCCACCTTGATCAAGATCCTGGCCGGCTTCCATGCCCCTGACGCCGGCCACCTTGAGATCGGTGGGGTGCCCTGCGAGCTTCCGCTCGCCCCCGGCCAGTTCCGGAAACTCGGCATGCAGTTCGTCCATCAAGACCTCGGCTTGGTGCACAGCCTCAGCGTACTGGAGAACCTAGTCATCGGGGAGTTGGCCACCCAACATGCGCTGCGCCGGATCTCGTGGAAGGCCGAGCGGTGCCGCGCCGCGGAGGTGCTCGAAAAGTACAACGTCGACGTCAGACCCACCAGCCGGGTCGACAGCTTGGCACCTGTTGAGCAGGCGCTGGTGGCGATCGTGCGAGCGGTTGAGGACATGGGACGAGTGCGCTCTGCGCACCTTCGCGGCGCGGGGGTCCTGTTCCTAGACGAGCCCACCGCGTTCCTGCCCAAAGAGCAGGTCGATCGGCTGTTCGCCTTAATCCGGCAGGTCGTAGGCACAGGGGCAAGCGTGGTGTTTGTCTCGCACGACCTTGACGAAGTCCGCGCCATCACGCACCGAATCACGGTTTTGCGCAACGGGCGGAACGTCGGCACAGTGGAGACGAAGGAGGCGAGCATCGATGACCTGGTGAACCTCATCGTCGGGCGTGCCCTGACGGACGAGGTACACCGGGGACCGAGCCAGCGAGGCACGGCGTCCGCGCTCTCGGTGCGCAACCTTCGAGGCAGACGCCTGCGCGGGGCGACGCTGAATGTACGCGCGGGGGAAGTACTTGGCGTCACGGGCCTGCTCGGGTCAGGATTCGAGGACGTTCCGTACCTGCTCTTCGGGGCAGAGCCGGGCACCGCCGAGGCACTCACCGTGTTCGACGCGGATCTTCGCCTCGTGGAGCTGACGCCGCGTCAGGCGCTCGACCGCGGCATAGCATTGATCCCCGGTGACCGGCAGCGTGACGGCAGCGTCGGTTCCCTCTCGGCTACCGAGAACCTGATGCTGCTGGTCCTCGACCGTTACGTTCATACCGGCGCGCTGAGGTGGAGGAAGCTGCGGGACGACGCGGGGAGCCTGATGGAGTCGTTCGACATCCGGCCGCGCTGCCCGGAGCTGGTCTATTCGTCGTTTTCCGGGGGCAACCAGCAGAAAGCGGTACTGGCCAAGTGGCTGCAGGCCAAGCCGCGGGTGCTTCTTCTGCACGAACCCACCCAGGGCGTGGACGTCGGAGCACGGCTGACCATCCTCACGCTGATCCGAGAAGCAGCCGCGGAAGGCACCGCCGTGCTGTGCGCCAGTTCGGACTATGAGCAGCTCGCCCAGCTGTGCGACCGCGTCCTGGTCATCGCCAACGGCGAGGTCGCGTGGGAGCTCACGGGGGCACAGCTGACGAAGGAACACATCACTGCACAGTGCCTGGTCAATGCAACGGTGCCCGCCGCGGCCGTGCCGGCGTGGCAGCAGTGAGGCGGTCAGCGCTGGTTACGCAGAGCGTCCAGAACCTCTCCCGCATCGGCGACCGTCGCACGCCGCGCGGGTCCTCATGGCTGGGCGGGGTCGCCGCCCGGTATGGCCTTCTGATCGCGTGGGCCATCGTCGCCGTCATCTTCAGCGTGCTGCCGGGGACGTCAGCAACCTTCCCGACCGTTAATAACCTCGCCACTATCTTTGGCTCGCAGGCCGTCGTCGCCATCCTGACGCTCGCTCTGGTCGTACCGCTTGCGGCCAGCGACTACGACCTGTCCGTCGCGTTTGTCCTCACCCTATCGAGCATGCTGGTGGCCGTTCTCAACGTGAACCAACACTGGCCGATCCTCGCCGCCATGGCAGTCGCGCTGGCAGCCGGGGTCTTCGTCGGCATCATCAATGCGGCCGTCATCCTCTTCTTCCGCATAGACTCATTGATCGTCACGCTTGGTAGCGGGACCTTCATTGGCGGCATCGTGCTGTTAATCAGCAATACCAACACCATCAGCGGAGTGTCGCCAAGTCTAGTCCGCTGGGTGATCATTAACAGGTTCCTGGGGATCCCGCTGGAGTTCTACTACGCCTTGGCCATTGGGGCGGCTATGTGGTACGCTTTCGTGTTCCTTCCTATCGGCACGAAGCTGCTGTTCGTCGGGCGTGGACGCTCCGTCGCCCGGCTGTCCGGCATCAACGTCGAGCGCATCCGCCTGGGTGGCTTCATCGTATCCGGGCTAATTAGCGCGCTGGCCGGCATCGTCTACGCGGGCACGACCGGTGGAGCGGACCCGACGTCCGGCAGCCTGCTTCTGCTGCCAGCCTTCGCCGCGGCCTTCTTGGGCGCCACCAGCATCTACCCCGGTCGCTTCAACCCCATCGGCGCGCTCGCGGCCGTCTATTTCCTCGTCACCGGCATCACTGGGTTCCAGTTGCTCGGCGCGCAGAGCTACGTCCAAGACCTCTTTTACGGAGGCGCACTGGTCATCGCCGTGGCGCTGTCCCAATTGGCCCGCGGCCGCCAAGCCCTGGAAGCTGGGAAGGGGTGAGCGGTATGCGGCTGGACGGGCGTGTCGCCGTCATCACCGGCGCAGCGAGCGGCATCGGCCGGGCCGCCGCGCTCGCCTTCGCCCGGGCGGGCGCCCGGCTGGTCCTTGCCGACCGCGACGGCGAGGGCGCGAAGCGCCTGGCCGACGAGCTCAGGGCCAAGCCTGGTGAGATCATGGCGTACGGCGTCGACGTGTCCAGCGAGGAGCAGGTGGCCGCGCTCGTGGACGCCGTGATGCAGCGGTTTGGGGCTATCGGCGTGCTATTCAACAATGCGGGGATTGGGCCAAGCAAGTTCCCGGCCGCGGGACTGGCCGAGACCACTCGGCCGATGTGGGACCTCGTGCTCGCGGTCAACCTTACGGGTCCCTTCCTCCTCTGCAAGCACGTCCTGCCCCGGATGGTGGCCGCCGGCGGTGGCGCGGTGGTAAACAACTCGTCCATCAACGGTCTCGTCGCTGTCTCAGGGGCCGACGCCTACACCGCCTCCAAGGGTGGTTTGATCGCGTTAACTCGCTTGTGGGCAGCCGACTGGGGTCCGCGCGGCATCAGAGTCAACGCGATCTGCCCCGGCCCGGTGGACACCCCAATGAACGCCCCTTGGCTCAGCGACCCCTGCAAGCGTTCGTTCCTGACCGCTGGCAGCCCGCTAGGCCGCGTGGCGAACCCCGACGAGGTTGCGAACGTCGCTCTGTTTCTGGCATCGGAGGAGGCCTCGTACGTCAATGGTGCGGTCATCCCGGTCGACGGCGGCTGGACAGCACAGTGACCACACCCGCTTCCCACAGCGACAGGTCGGTCGACGAGTTGATCGAGGTGTTGGCCTCCCCCGACTGTCCGCGGAGAGCTCGAGGACGGGATCGGGGTGCTGCGCCGGAACGGGCTCGCTCTGCTCACCTTGAGCAAGCCGCACCGGCTCAACTCGATGAGCTTGGCCGGCTGCCGCCCGGCCTTTGCCAATTGTTGGCGTGGGCTGGGGACCGCCTCAAAGAGTTGGCCGAACCCAGAGCCCAGATCACCGTTGTAGACTGCGCAGCGGACCTGGAGCAGCAGATCGGCAGCACGTCGAGACCATCGCATTTACTGGGATTTGTTCATCCGCCGATTGACAAGAAAGTTGGCGGTGCCTTCGGTGACCGAAGTTCCGACACGCAAGCCGGCACGATATCGCCTGGCATAATTCACGAGCCAAGCGCTTTGGCTGGTGAGATAGCCGTCGACCTCATGCAGCGCGGCCCAGCGGCCCGCTTCGGGGCTCTACGAAATGGACTGGCCCGCTCCGCAAGGGGCGCGCTTTTTTCGTGCGCTGCCGTGCGCCGACATTGCCGAAAAGAGCGTGGGATAGTTTGCGGGATGGCCGAGGACAGATTTTCAGAGCGCTGTTATTCTTCACGAATTTGACTGCCTCGGCGGAAACCCCCTCCACCGGGGGCCGCGGAAAATCCGCGGGCTGCCCGATGGGAGTGGTGGAGCTGAGGGGGATCGAACCCCTGACCTCCTCATTGCGAACGAGGCGCTCTCCCGGCTGAGCTACAGCCCCTGGTGCCTCGGCACATATCCGGGCGGCCGGAGATTGGGAACGGCCGCCTGGCAAGTCAAGGCAATGCCCGGACCCGGGACAAAGGAAACGGGCCGGCCCCGGTCCGGCCCGAAAGAGCCAATCCGCCTCAGCCGTGCTGCGACGGGCTCAGCACCTGAATGGCGAAGGGGGGAAGCAGACTGCCCTTCTGCTTCAGGAAATCCGTGATCTCTGTGATCTGCTGAACGGTCGCCGAGGAGATGATCCCGGTTGCACACGCCGCTTGGGTGTAGCGGCCCGTGACGATGACGTAGCTGCCGAGGTTCTTGACCGCATCGCAGGTGCAGGAGGCCGCGCCCGGATTGTTCTTGTTGATGATGCAGGGCTTGTCCAGGCACCAGGCCCATGGCCGTTCATTGTCGCAGATTATGTAGCTCTTGACGGGATAGTAGCGCGACCGGATCTGCTGACCCTCGGCCGTCGCTTGCACCGGCTGGCACGGCTGTTGACCGGCCGAATAGCCGGTGTTGACCGTGCAGCGGCACGCGACCTCCTTGCTGCTGCCGGGTACTGCGGTGCAGGGAGCGATCGTGCAGAGCGCAAAGGTGCTCTTGCAGAGCGTGAAGCTCTGAGCTCGCCCCGTGGCACCGAAGCCGATCGTCAGGCCAAGCGCCACGATAAGCGACAGAACAATTTCCAGGCGCTTTGTCATTCCTTGCCCCTTTTCCTGATGCGGTTGCCGGTGCGACCGTCGTGCCGCGAATCGTCGGGAGTAGCCGTGCGACACGCCGCACAGCGTATCGGCCTCTGCGCGAGCGGTGCAACGCGGGAATCGACCGGCGGCGGGAAAATCTCCGCACAACCGTTGATCGGGGCGAGTCCCTCAATCGTTCTGCCACCCTGATGCGGGCAATGCGTTAAAGCAGCGTGACACCGCAGGCGGTTGCCCAATTTTTTCTATGCGCCACCGCTCGTGAGTGCAGGTTTCAGATTATAGACGACCGCTACGGCTGCACTTGCACAAAGCCTTCCTGAACCAGTTGGACAATCCGGAAATTGGCCCCGGTATTCACCTTGACGCCCGGCAGAAGCTCGGAATTGATCCAGTGGTTATAGGCCATGGTTTCTCCGCATTCTTCAACGTCCACCCCTTCGCGCATCAATTTTGCGATCTGCTCCTTGTACGGGTTTCCCTGCCGCCAGTTCCGCACTCTGTCATAGGCGGCATCATCGAGCAGCATATAGCCGGCGTCGCCGTGAAAGATCGCGACGATCTCAGCCTTGGTGCCATCGGTCCGAAATTGCCTCATCATGACTCGGAGATATTGCAGACCGGTCGGCTCGTCGCCTTCGAACGCCAGGTGGTCGAGATTGAACACCACCTTGGCCTGCTTCAGACGCACCGGCACGGTGATGATCAAGCCGTTGCGCGCGGGCGGACCGGCAGCGGGAGCCGGGGCCGCGAAACAGAGGCCAAGAGCCGCCGCAGCGAAGCCGATCACGAGGCGTGTCTGCACTGTTTCCTCCTTGCGGGCCGACTGGTGCGATTCATTGACATACCATGATTCACTCGCGAAAAGCTCATGCTTCGCGGGCGGGAGTGCAGAGCGGCAACGATCCGGCGCCCGTAGTCGCGGGGAGTTTGCATGAACAGTCGCCCGATCAGCGCCGATCCGAAGGTAACGGTGGAGCAACGCTCCGACGGGCCTGGCGTCTCGAAGATCGACGCATCAGATCCCGCCGCCCCGCAATATCTGATGCTTTCCAGGATGCGTTCGCCCTTAACACTCCGCGAGCTGATGATCAAGCCGGTCAGGACAGGCTATATCGGACAGGATCACCCGATCGATCCGAAGGAGCTGCCGCCGAGTGCGGCGGAGTTGTATCCGCACGTTTCGGTCTCCGAGATTCTCGTGCCTTCGCCTGCCGGGCTGGTGCGCTGCCAGGTATTCGCGGACCGGCCGGCATCGCGGGCTCGGCCGATGATGCTCTATCTCCACGGCGGAGGCTTTACGGTCGGGCAATCGGAGGATACGGCCTATATTGCGAGCCGCATCGCTGCCGAGAGCGGCATGGTGGTGGTTGGTGCGAACTACAGGCTCGCCCCGGAATGGCCGTTCCCGGCCGGCCTCGATGACTGCCTTGCCGTGCTCGCCTGGATGCGAGAGCGCGGTTCCGAGATCGCTGGCGATATGTCGTGGATTGCGGTTGCCGGCGACTCCTCGGGCGGAAATTTTGCCGCGGCCCTTCCCCTGAAGGCGCGCGAGGCTGGGATTAAGCTGCCGGATGCGGTCATTCCGCTCTGTCCCATTACCGATTTCCATTTTGAGGAGTACGAGTCGTTCGAGCGTCTCGGGCCGCTCGGAATTGTCTACGACACCGCATTCATCGGCTTCATACGCGGCGCATATGCCGTCTATCAGAAGAACTGGTCGCATCCCCATGTCAGCCCGTTGCGAGGTGACCTCAGCGGCTACCCGCCGACACTGATCATTTCCGGCAGCGCCGACCCGCTCATCGACGACAACCGCGCGTTTGCCCGGATGCTGCGCGAGAATGGCAATCGGCGCGTCGAGCACCTGGTCGGCGAAGGCATGCCGCACGGCTACTACTTCTTCCCCGGCCTCTTTCGGGAAGGCGACGAAGCATTCGCGGCGATCGCCCGGTTCCTGCGGAATTCCCGAGCATCAGGCGGTTCCTTGTAATCTGCTGCGCGGTAACCGGGGGAACCAAAATGGAGCAACATTTGCGTTCCGCGCTGCCGCTCTACGCCGCGGTGTTCATCGATCTCTTTTCGTTCGGGCTGATGTACCCGGTGATCATTGTGCTGTTCCATCAGCCGGCGATCGAGGCGATGTATTCGCCGGCGTTCCTCTCCGTGCTGCTCTCGCTGGCATTTTCCCTCTATCCGTTCGGGATGTTCTTTGGCGCGGCGCTGCTCGGGGACATTTCCGATGCCTTCGGCAGGCGCCGCACGCTCCTGATCTGCATGTCGGGTCTCGCTGCGGCCTATCTGCTGATGCTGATCGGCGTGGAGACCGAGGTCCTGGTGTGGCTGCTGGCAGGCCGGCTTCTCTCCGGCCTGATGGCAGGCACCAGCCCGATTGCCCAGGCGGCGATGATGGACCATTCGACGGAACGAAATCGCGGCACGAACATGTCGCATGTCGTGCTGGTAAACTGCGTCGCCCTGGTTTCCGGCCCGGCGGCCGGCGGAGTGCTCGCGCATATCGATGTCCGGGCGCCGTTCGTGTTTGCGATCGGCCTTTGTCTTCTGATTCTTGCCTGGATCTATTCGGGCGCAGACCTGCGCGAGGGAAAGAACCGGATGCTGCACCTGAGCTGGCGGCGGCCGTTCGAGGTGTTCGTGGAGGCCTGGCGGCAACCCGCCCTGCGCGGACTTGCCTCGGCGTTTTTCCTGTTCCAGTTCGGTTTTGCGATCTATTACGTCTATATCCTGGTACGGATGAGCAATGACTACGGCCTGACACCGTCGGGCCTCGGTCTCTTTTCCGGCCTCATGGGCGTGGGGTTCGTCGTCGGTTCCACCCTGCTCTATGCCCAGGCAAAGCGGTACCTGTCGCGGGACGGCCTGGCGGCGATGCTCGGACTCGCGCTCTGCGGCGGCATCGTGCTGGCGGCGGCCCTGCCGCTCGGAGCGGCCCTACAATGGCTGCTGGCCTTCCTCGCCTGCTCCACCAACCTGCTGGCGTTCGTGGGACTTTTGACGCTGATCAGCGCGTCGGCCGACGCCGGCAAACAAGGCTGGGCTCTCGGAATCAGCGCCGCCATGGTGGCGCTCTCGTTTTTTCTCTCCGGCCTCTTCGCCTCGACGCTCGCCCTCCTGCCGCTGCCATGGCTGATCGCGTTGGGCGGGCTGATCGTGCTGGCGGGGCTGATTCCCTTGCGCGCTGCCATGCGAGGCGTCCCTGCAGGCTTCGGGCCTACTGCCGGCGATCGCCTGTCCCCGTGAAGCGGAACGCGCTCCCGCGTCTTTCCGCTCCCGCTCGCGGGTTGCCTCGCCGTTCGCCGGTAGCTAGCTTCCGCGCGGCCCAAGGGAACGGAGCCGCATGATCCTCTTTATCTACATCATC
>Ga0335075_10008037_pt1 | contig 16208 bp, 16 predicted proteins | sample Lox_Sample_24_FD_206723 | JGI IMG/M metagenome (GOLD analysis project Ga0335075, IMG submission 206723) | Soil microbial communities from Loxahatchee National Wildlife Refuge, Florida, United States - Lox_Sample_2.4 | ecosystem: Environmental > Terrestrial > Soil > Wetlands | place: USA... | reverse complement strand
CGAATATGAGCTTAATTCCTGATAGCGCTCGTACTGTCGCTTGCAAGCGGACTTGCCAATCCATGATGTAACGCCGCTGCTGATCGGAGGCATGGGGCGATCGGGAACGACGAACGCTTTGCGCGTTCTCAACACGCATCCAGAGGTGATGCTCAACGGCGAAGTGCCGCTGAGTGTCTTGAAGCAATTCTTCGCGCTGCTCGAAGCCACGGACAGATATTGCACGGACAATCAGGGCACTGCGGAAGCCTGGAATTCGCGCAAGGCCGAATACATGGTCGAATCGTTTGGCTACCTCGCCAAGAGCGGGCGCGGCCGCCTTGAAAAAGGGCAGAGGGCAAGGTTTCGCGGCCATAAGACTCCACGACTGGAATCGCTTTTCTCCAGCTACGAGGCGCACTTCCAAAGCGTTGGTCTAAAACCGCATTACTTCTATTGCGCGCGCAATCCGTTCGATTGCTGGCGCTCCACGAAGGTGTTCTCATGGAGCACGGCGAGAAACCTTGAGGAATTCCTGAAGCACTACACCACGTCCTTTGAAACACTGCGCCATATGCAACAGACCGCTGGAGAGCGCGTGTCGGTCCTCAAGTTGGACGAGTTGATTGCCGAGGCCGATCCTCTCGCCTGGTATCGCGAGAAGATTTTTGCGCGTCTAAATCTCGACATGCCCGAGAAAGCCACGAAACGGCTGGAAAAGCTGAACGCGGACAGAAAAAAGTCGGACGCCCCGGGCATAACCGCAGACGAACGCAAAATCATCGCCGCCTACCCCGGAATTGCGTCACTGATGGATACGCTGTTTGCGGCGCACTAGCGCACGCACCCCAGCAAAGACTCCAATCGCTCGCGCTGGCCTCCATGGGTTGTGGGGCGGTTACTATCCCTTCGACTTATGCTACTTTTGCTTGATGATTCGCGATTCACGCTCGGGACGTGTATCGAGATGACGGCGCCGTTCGATCACACGCAAAAAGACCTTAACCGTTCGAGGTTGGATGACCCGCGTGTACTGAGCGGCCCGTTCTGGGGAGAGCTTCGAGTATTTCTCGCGGTCGCGAAAGCGAAGTCATTCAATAAGGCTGCCGAAGAGCTCAATATGAGCCAGCCTACGGTGAGCCGGCACGTTCGCAGGCTTCAGGATGTTGTTCATTCGCAACTGATTATTGCCACGCAAAATGGCGTCCGGCTCACGCCCCGCGGACGGGAGTTGGCTGAAATGCTGCTGACGCTCGACAACAAGCTCTTCGAGATATCTCAGGACTTGAAGGGTGATACTCAAAAAGCGGAGGGAGAAGTTCGCCTGAGCGTCACCGACGGCTTAGCTGGATTGTTCGTTGCACCCAGCTTGGTCGGGTTTAGCGAAGCGTTTCCTAGAATTCATCTGCACATAAAAAGTCCGACAAATCTCACCACGCTTCGCGAGAATCAGACGGATGTAATGCTCGGGTTTATCCCAACCAAGCAGGCCGACATCGAGACGCGCCAACTCGGGTTTCTCCATTTCATTACTGTCGCCACGCATCCCTACATAGAGCGCTACGGTTTACCGACGCGCAAAAATTTGGAATCGCACTTCTTCGTCGACAGTGAATATTACTCTTCCCGGGGAGGAGTCTGGGACAAGTGGCATGCCACGACTGCGCGCGGCGTCGTCGCGCACAACTGCGATAACTCGTTTGCTTACGCGCACCTTGTGAGATGCGGCTTGGGGATAGGATTGTTAGGCAGTTTTACCCTGAGCGATTCCACGGCAGTGCCGCTCGATTTAGGCGTCTACGCAAGAGTGCCAATATTTGTCTTTGCGCAAAAAGAGCGGTTGGTGGCGCGCCCAGTGCGCCTGGTTTATGACTGGGTGTCCGATGTGTTTTCCGCCTCTAACCCGTGGTTTTCTTCCGAACTATCCTTGGAATCTCTTCCAGTGGAATCCCTGTCGGACACGGCTTCCCAGCTACTTGAGCTTCCCGCAAATAAGCGGCCCTGATCTGATCAGAAACGTCCAGATAGCAGTTACCGACGTCTTCGAACAATTCCGCGAGGTCTAGGGAACGAGTCTGGTCATTGTTGACGACTCGCGTGAGCATCTCATTGTGAAGCTTCACCAATCTTTTCAGATAAGTCCCAAATTGTTTCATTTGGCCCCTTCAGTCCGCGTCAAGCGGATTGATCTCGCGCTTCATACTTCGATGAAGCGTCCCACTGCCCCTCAACTCTGAACAGGACGGTGGCGCTTGTTGACAGCGTGATTGCGTTTTCTGGAACATCGAGTTTCTTGACCAGCTCGATGTAGGGCTCGGTATGACCTACAAAGAATGTGGGCGCTTTCTCTGGCACCTGTTCGAAGCCGAGCAAGCTTCGCCACAAACGCGCATAGATCGGCGATGCATGGGTGACCACGCGGGAATATCCCTTGCGTGCGATATGCTCGAATATGAAGATGGATGCTGCCTTGAGATAGCGCGGGCTTCGATACTTCTTACGAAAGGCCGTGCGTTCAAGCGCCGCGAAATCATTGAACCAGCGGATTCGCAATGCGCCGATTGGCTCATCGCCTAGATATGCAACAACATGCGTCGCTTGCAAATCGTTGCCATCAAAGGATTGGCCTGCAGCCACCCCGTTTTCTTCCATGAAGCAGATCGCCCGTATCGCAAGGGCGTGCTGGAGTTGTGCAGACGTTGTTACGATCTCCACGCGGAGAGCGTTCTCGTGTTGGGACGCATACTCACCTTGGGACATGTTCGTTTTGTGCGCTAACGGCTTCGACACCAACGTGCACGGCCGCGGACAATCGGGGAATGAAGACTATCTAAGAGCGGTTCTTCAAAATCTTTGAACCGGCAGAGCTTGCCTAGTACGCCGCCCGCCGCGCCATTTGTCAGCCCAGTTTCTAAGAAAGCTGCCGCACCAGCTTGAGCAATGTTTTTCGCTGCGCCTGCGTAATTTTGGCGTACGCCGTAAGCAGCTCCATGGCACCGGGCAGAGCAAGGTTGGCTATCATTTTCGCATCAGTGCGCTTGGGCCTTGACCTGTCGAGACCCTCGACAAGATCCGCAACGCTGCATTTGAGTGCGTCGCTGATTTCGACGAGGCGGGAGAAGCTAATGCGATTTGTGCCGCGCTCGTATTTCTGAATTTGCTGAAACGTTATTCCTACGGCTCGCGCGAGCTCATCCTGCGAAATGCGAAGCTCCTTCCGCCTAAGGCGGACACATGCGCCGAGCGCCACGTCGAGTGGATGCGGTCCCGTGCCGTCTCTAAGAGACAGGTTGCGTTTGATTTCCATGGATGTCTTTCAACTCGCCCCGCTTTTCGGGGTTGAGACAATAGCGAGACAAGCGCCTCCTTGCCTCGGCTTTGGTGATGGTAAGTCGTTGAAAGAATGGCGCGCTCGAAGAGATTCGAACTCCTGACCCTCAGATTCGTAGTCTGATGCTCTATCCAGCTGAGCTACGAGCGCGTCTTTAGGGCGGCAGAACCTATTGACCGGGCCCGCCAAACGCAAGCATCGAAAAGCCATTCTTTCCGGTTTCTTTCCCAAGCCTGCCCCTTTCGCCAGAGACGGGGCCTGCGGCCGCCAAGTCCCCGTCCGGCAAGAGAAAAACTCCCAGAAAGCCGCACTTGGCGCTCTTGTCCCCGCCGCGCGCGCTGGTTAAGACTGGGGCGCAGACGTGCGTCGCAAAGACTGCGCGCGCTTCTGTTTGGCTGGCTTCATTCGCGCGCCCCGCGCGGATGTGGGGCGCAGGTACAGCGGAGACGGGACATGAGGGCATTTCAGGCGGCGCGCGCTGGCACATCCAGCCGTCTTTTCGGCGCTTTTGCGCTGGTCGCGAGCCTGGGTCTCACAGCTTGCTCGGATATCGACAACGCCATGTTCGGCACCGAGGACAATGGTGGAGGCCAGGCCGCGTCGAGCGAGCCCGGCACATTGTCGTCTTCCGACACGCAGCCAAGCCAGCAGGTCGCATCCAATCCCGCGCCGGCCGCAGCCGCACCACCCTCCTATCAGGCTCCGGCTGCTTCGGCGCCGTCCTATCCGGCAGAGCAGCAATCTTCGTCGAGCGTGGAGGCCGGAACCCTCCCGTCCGCCCAGCCCGCGCCGAGCACGATGTCGCCGGTCGGCGGAACGATGGGCGGCATCACGCCGGTCCAGATCGAGGCAGGCTCGAACACCGGCACCGCGGTCAGCAATATGGTCGCAAATCTGCGCTCGCAGCTTGTGAGCATCGAAGAGCACATCGGCGGCAACCAGCAGCGCCTCGCAGGCCTGCACGCGCAGGCTGGCGAGAATTCGACCGCGTATCACGAAGCCAAGGCGCATATCACCGCGCGCCTCCAGGCCGGCACGACGCGCGGCAACCCGGAACTGGTCGCCGAATGGAACACGGCGCAGGCGTCGCTGGACCAGCTCTCGGCAAACATCAACGCGTTGAGCTCGCTCGGCACGGTGATCGCCAATGATTCCTCCAGCGCACATTACGTGCTCGATCAGGTGACGGCGACGTTCAACGTCTCCGGCGCGGTCGATGAAGATCATCGCCAGCTCTCGGTGCTCGAAGACGAGACCAACCAGACGATCATCCTGATCGATCGCCTGCTCAGGAACGTGTCCGACGATGTGCAGCGCCAGACGGCCTATACCGCCAATGAGCGCGCCAACCTGACGACGCTCGCCGGCGCGATCAAGAACGGCGAGCTCTATGGCGGCGATCTCGGCGGGGCGCCGATGCTGGCGATGTCGACGGCCTCGTCCACGAATTATGGGGGCACGCCGCTGGTCGTGATCCGCTTCGACCACAACAATGTCGAGTATCAGCAGATCCTGTATGCAGCGCTGAGCCAGGCATTGCAGACGCGTCCGGGCGCCGGCTTCTCGGTCGTCGCCGTGTCGCCGACGCGCGGAACGGTGACGGCAGTGCAACTCGCACAGACCGCTGCCAAGCGTCACGCACAAGAGGTGATGCGCTCCATCACCGATATGGGCGTGCCGGCGTCGCGCCTGCAGGTCGCGTCCTCGACCGACCCGAACGCGACCGCCAGCGAAGTCCGCGTCTTCGTCCGCTAATTACGCCGCGACACCGTTCGCCTTGAACCAGGCGAGCATGCGTGCCCACGCGTCCTTGGCGTCTTTCTCGTTGTAGCTGTCGCGGTAATCGGCGTTGAAGCCGTGCTGCGCATCCGCGAACACATCGATGCGTGAGTTCGTCTTGCCCGCCTTCGCCAGCGCCGCGCGCATCGCGTCGATGTCCGCCGCCGTGATGTTGTGATCCTGTCCGGCATAAAGACCGAGTATCGGCGCGTTGACCTGCGCTGCGAGATCGATGGCCGTTTTCGGGCGCAAGTCATTGGGTTTTCCGGCGAGCGGGCCATACCACGCAGCACCCGCTTTCAGCGCCGGATTGTGCGCCGCGTAAAGCCACACGATCCGCCCGCCCCAGCAGAATCCGGTTATCGCGAGCTTCGTCGTATCGGCGCTTTCACCCTTGGCGAACGCGACGGTGGCATCGAGATCGCTCATCACTTCGGCATCGGGCACCTTGGAGACGATGTCGGTCATCAGGCCCTGGAGATGATCCATGTCGTATTTGCCGGGATCGCCGAAGCGCGCATAGAGCGACGGCGCGATCGCGTAGTAGCCAAGATGCGCGAAGCGACGGCAGAGATCCTTGATGTGCTCATGCACGCCGAAGATTTCCTGCGTCACAAGAACGACCGGCGCGTTCTTCTTGCCCGCAGGCCGCGCGCGATAGGCTGGGATATGCCCGTCGGACACGGCGACGCTCACCTCACCGGCGTCGAGGCCTTTGGTGTCGGTGACGATGGCCGCGGCGTTCAGTGGCCCCGCAGCCATCGTGAAGCCCGTCACCAGTCCGGTCGCCGCAAAGGCGCGGCGCGTGATCTCTTTATCCATGGTCAATCTCCCTTGAAGATGTCGCGATAGCTTCTTGTCGTCCCCAATGTCTTCGCTTCGTAGACGCCGCGCGCGATGGCGCGGGTCAGCGTGTCCGCCGCAATCGAGCCGAGCCGCATCACCTCGCGCGGCCGCGCGTCGCCAAGCTTGTGCCTCGCCGTCGACACCGCGAACACGATGTCGCCGTCAAACGGCGTGTGCACAGGCCTGAGCGCACGCGCGAAGCCGTCCGCCGCCATCACCGCCAGACGTGCGAGTTCGACGCGCGTGAGATCGGCGTCCGTCGCGACAGTGGCGATGGTCGTATTCTCGCGCGGGGCCGCACCTTTCATGTCGGACGGCAGGTCGAGATCGACCGTGACATCGGTCTTCAATCGCCGCCCGCCAAACTCCCTGTTTCGCTCGAACGGAAATGCCCAGAAGACATCCGATCCCGGAATGAGCGGCGAGCCCAGCGAATTCACGGCGACAATTGCGCCGACCGTGAAGCCATCTTCGGTCACGGCGGACGCGCTGCCCAACCCGCCTTTGTAAGTGCCCGCCGTCGCGCCATAGCCCGCTCCGGCATTTCCGAGCGCGAAATCGGGCGACGCGTTCGTGATCGCCTTCGCGCCGAGTGCGCGGTACGGCGTCTCCTCGCCCCAGTCCTTGTCGCCGCCATTCATGAGATCGAACAGGATCGCCCCGGGCACGATGGGCACGCGCGGCGCGCCCGCGCGAATCTTGAAGCCGCGCCCCTGTGCACGCAGCCACGACGTCACGCCGGCCGGTGCGTCGAGCCCGAACACCGATCCGCCCGAGAGCACGATGGCATCCGCAGCACCCGCCAGATTTACCGGATCTAGCGCTTCGGTATCGCGCGTGCCCGGCGCACCGCCGCGCACATCGACGACTGCGGCCATCGGTGCGTCACCAAGCAGCACCGTCACGCCGGTGCGGACGCGTTCGTCCTCCGCCTGGCCGATGCGAAGACCGGCCACGTCTGTTATGAGATTTCGCGTGCCCGGACGGACCATGAAGGGCAGGCTAGCCTTTGACCGCACGGCCGCAAAGAGAGGGTTCGATGAAAGCGAAATGGATTCTGGCGATGGCGCTGATCGCCGCATGTCCCGCGCGCGCGGAAACCGTCGCCAAGCATCACATGATCGTCGCGGCGAACCCTTACGCCGTAAAAGCCGGCCTCGACATGCTGCGTCAAGGCGGCACGTCGGTGGATGCGGCCATCGCGGCGCAGATGGTTCTCACGCTGGTGGAGCCTGAATCCTCGGGCCTCGGCGGCGGCGCTTTCATGCTGCTGTGGGATCCGGCGAAGAAGAAGATGACGAGCTTCGACGGCCGCGAGACCGCACCGGCTTCCGCCACGCCGACCATGTTTCTCGATGCGAAGGGACAGCCGCGCGCCAAGATGGGCGTGATCCCCGGAGGCCTGTCGGTCGGCATTCCCGGCGTGCTCGCCATGCTCGATCTCGCGCATCAGAAATACGGAAAGCTGCGCTGGCCCGCGCTGCTATGGCCGGCGATCAACCTCGCCGAGACCGGTTTCCAGGTTCCGAAGAAACTCGCCGACACGCTTAAGGCCTATCCGCAGATGGCGCAGATGCCGGACATCAAGCGCGTCTTCTTCCATGCCGACGGCACGCCTTATGCCGAAGGCGAGACGATGAAGAACCTCGAACTGGCCGCGACCTTGCGCCTGATCGCACGGCGCGGGCCGCAGGCGTTCTACCAGGGCCCCATCGGGCGGCAGATCGCCGATGCCGTGCAGCACGCGCCGATCAATCCCGGCGGCATGACGTGGCAGGACATCGGTAAATACAAAGCCGTCGAACGCGCGCCGGTGTGCGGCCTGTATCGCCGCAACAAAATCTGTTCGATGGCCCCCCCGAGTTCTGGCGGCATTGCGATCCTGCAGATCCTCGACATGCTGGAGCGCTTTCCGTCAAAGAAGCTCGATATCGAAACGCTCGGCGGCGCGCATCTGTTCACGCAGGCCAGCCGCCTCGCCTTCGCCGACCGTAACGAATATCTCGGCGATCCCGCGTTCGTGAACGTTCCGGTGAGCGGCCTGCTCAATCGCGCCTATCTCGCCAGGCGCTCGACGCTGATCGATCCCGCAAAGGATATGGGAATGGCCGCGGCGGGCAATCCGCCGTCGGCGCCGGCGAAACACGCGCCGCAGCGCAATCCCGAACATCCCGGCACCAGCCACATGTCCATCGTTGACGACAAGGGCATCGTCGTGTCGATGACGACAACGGTCGAAGCGCCGATGGGATCGGAGATGATGGTCGGCGGCTTCATCCTCAACAACCAACTCACCGATTTCTCGTTCGAGCCGGAGCATGACGGCAAGCCCGTCGCGAACGCCGCCGCGCCGGGGAAGCATCCTTTGTCCGCGATGTCGCCTACCATCGTTCTGGGCCCGGATGGCAAGTTCGAGTTCGCGACGGGATCGCCGGGCGGGCCGCTGATCATAGACTATGTCGCACAATCGCTTGTCGCGCTGATCGACATGAGGCTCACACCGCAACAGGCCGCGGCGCAGCCGCATATCGCCAATCTCAATTCTCCGACCCTACTGGAAAAAGACACCGACATCGAAGCGCTCGCGCCCGGGCTGACCGCCATGGGGCACACCGTGGCGACGCCGGCCGTGGAGAAAAGCGGACTGCATATCCTCGAGCGCGTGAAAGGCGGCTATATCGGCGGCGCCGATCCACGCCGCGCGGGCGTCGCGCTGGGCGACTAGGCTTTGCGCGCGACGGCGAAGAGACGCTTGAACGGGAACAGCGTCTTGCCCGACGCGCGTTTGGGATAGGCTTCCGCCACACGGTTCTTGTATTCCATGACGAAGGCTTCGCGTTCGGCACCTTCCAGCGCGTTCACGAAGGGCCGCAACCCCGTTCCGCTCACCCAGCGATAGACGGGATCATCGCCGTCGAGCACCTGCAGGTAATCGGTCTCCCAGATATCGAGCGCGGATGAGATCGGTTCGAGCATGTCGTAGTAGAATTGCGGCGTGCCGAGCGTGAGATTGCGCACGCCTTTGAGCTTCGCGGCCCATGGTCCCTGCTCGGCGAGGTCACGGATGATCTTGTGCGACGGCGCGTTGAAATTGCACGGCACCTGGAATGCAAGCATGCCGCCATGTTCGAGAAGTTCCATCAGGCGCGGGATGACCTGCTCCTGATCGGGCACCCATTGCAAGGTCGCATTGGTGAAGATCAAATCGAATTTGTGCTTCGGCGCCCAGCTTGGGATATCGCCGGAATGCCAGGTCGCATTGATGCCGGAGCGCCGCGCCTGATCGAGCATCGCCTCGGATGAGTCGAGCCCTTCCAGCTTCGCTTTCGGCCAGCGCCGCGCAAGCAGCGCGGTCGAATTGCCGGGGCCGCAGCCGAGATCGATGATCGTTGCCGGATTTTTGTGTGCGACGCGCATCAGCAACTCGGCAGCAGGGCGCGTGCGCTCGTCTTCGAAATCGAGATAGGTTTTCGGATCCCACGCCATCTTAGTTTTCCTCGCGGTCGGGAATGTCGATGCGGAATGTCGTACTGCCCGGAATCGATGCGACGAGGACCATCTCGCCTCCATGCAGGCGCGAAAGATCGCGCGCGATGGCAAGACCCAGTCCCGAGCCGCCGACGCGTGCGCCCGTCGCGAAGGGCTGGAACAGCTTTTTCTGCAATGCCACCGGAATTCCCGGCCCGCTATCGGCAATCGTGAGGCTGACCGTTCTGCCGTTGCGTTCCGCGGAGACGCGGATCTGCGCACCGTCCCGGCCCGACAACGCTTCAACGGCGTTGCGCAGGGGATTGAGCACCATGCGGAAGAGCTGTTCCGGATCGGCATCGATTTTCAACGTGCTTTCGACGGCGTTCACAAACGCGATCTCGCTCTGCGGCGCCCGCGTCTCAAGCGCCGCCTCTCCCGCTTCATCGATCAGCGGCTTGAGGGCGATCATCTTGCGCGCCGGCGGATGCTCTTCGGCGCGGCCATAGCGCAATGTCTGCGTCGCCAGCGCGACGGCGCGATCGAGCGACATCACCAGGCGCGGCGTCAGATTCTTCACCACGGGGTCGTCGATATCGGCAAGACGGTCGGACGCGAGCTTGGCATTGGCGAGGATGTTGCGCAGATCGTGCTGGATACGCGCAACCGCCGCGCCCAACGCCGCAAGCCGTGTCTTCTGCTGCAGCGAGCCATAGAGATCGCGCTGCATGGAGGCGAGTTCGCGTTCGGCCTGACCTATCTCATCCCGACGCGACGACGGTGCGACGATGCGCGAGGAATCTTCCGGATTGTCGCGAAAGCGCATCATCGCGGCCGTGATCTTCTCCATCGGCCGCACGAACACATAGAAGAGACTCAGGAACACCAGCGCCGCCGTCAGCGCCGACACGAAAAATCCCGTTTCGATCACGCGCCACGCATAGGCCACCAGCGCCGTGCGGATCGGCGCCTCACGCAGCACGATGCCGATGGACCTGGCGTGTGCGATCTTCGTCGGTGCGATGACATGCAACACGCGGTCATGGCTCTGCAACAGACAAGAGACCGCCTCGGCCATACCGGTGCCGAACCCGGCTTTGGTCAGGTCGATGGTATGATCGACCATCTTCTGTTCGTCGTTGACCTGAAAGTAGAAGCGCTGATCCGCCAGGGTGAGCAGCACCGCCTCCGCACCCGCGCGCTGGAGAATCTGTGTCCGGAGCGTGGCCGGGAGCTTGTTGCTCTCCGGCAGGGTGAAGGGCATCACCGCCAGTTCCGCGGACTCGATGTGGTTGCCCAGAAGTTCCCGGTAGTACTGGCCAATAGAGGGGACGAAGATCAGCACTTCGCCGATCATGACATAGAAGATCGTCAGCAGAAGCAGCCGCCCGGACAGGCTGTGGGCGGCCAGCCTCCACCCCTCCCTCAATCCCGCTTGGGTGCGGCCAGACATGGCGCTTTTAGAGCATTAACGGGGGCAAAAATCCAAGGCAGTACCGGGGTTTGACATGCCGACGACGGGGATTTGACAGTCCGGGGTCCAATGCTTAGAAACCGCGCTCTTTTTGACGAGCCGGAGTACCGCCATGAAGCGCCCCTATCAGCCGAGCAAGATCGTGCGCAAGCGCCGTCACGGCTTCCGTTCGCGCATGGCGACCGCCGGTGGACGCAAGGTGCTGGCCCGTCGCCGCGCCCACGGCCGCAAGAAGCTCTCGGCCTAGTTCCCTTTAGCCCCAAAGCGGGGCTTCGCATGGACCATCTGAAAAAGCGCGCCGACTTCCTCCGGGCTGCCCGTGGGGTCCGCCGCGTCACGCCGTCTCTGACGCTGGAAACCTGTCCGGCGCCTGAAGCAGGTGAAACCGTTCGTGTCGGGTTCACGGCGACCAAAAAGCTCGGCAACGCTGTGACGCGCAACCGCGCCAAACGGCGGCTTCGTGCGGCCGCTGCGGCGGTCCTTCCCCTTTCGGGTCTGGCAGGCAATGACTATGTTCTCGTCGCGCGGCCCGGAACGCTGACGCGGGACTTCGCGAGCATCACCGAAGACCTTGCGGCGGCCATCAAAGCCGCCCATCTGAAACAGGCAAACCCGAAAGCGGGAGAGCGTTCTTGAGTGCTGTCCCGATGGATTGGGTGCGACGCGCGACGGTTGCCACCGTCAAGGCGCCGATCCTGTTCTATCGGAGTTTCCTGTCGCCGCTGTTTCCGCCGGTGTGCCGGTTTCAGCCGACCTGTTCCGAATACGCACTCGATGCCGTGCATATCCACGGCCCGATGAAAGGCATCGCGCTCACCGCAAAGCGCCTTTCGCGTTGTCATCCTTTCACATGGCTCGGCGGTTCGTCGGGTTTCGATCCCGTCCCGCCCAAATAGGTTTCCATGAACGAAAATCGCAATCTCGTCCTGGCCATGGTGCTGTCGCTCGCCGTCTATCTCGGCTGGACCTATTTCGTGTCCGGCCCGCAGATGAAGGCGGAGCAGGCGAAGCGCGCGCATGCCGCCGAAGTGCAGAAGGCACAATCCGGCGCCGCAGCGCCCGGTGCGCCGCAATCCAGCACGACGGCCGCGCATCTTTCACGCGGCGATGCCTTGAAGCGCGGCGGTGCACGCATCGCGATCCAGACGCCGTCGCTCGACGGAACGCTGCTGCTGAAAGGCGCGCGTCTCGATGATCTGCGTCTGAAGAACTATCACGAGACCGTCGACAACAAGAGCCCGGAGATCGTTCTCTTCTCGCCGGAAGGCAGCGCCTATCCCTACTACGCGCAATTCGGCTTCGTCGCGCAGGACAAGAAGGTCCTTGTGCCGACCAGCACAACGCCGTGGACCCAGGTGGGCAGCGGCGCGCTGACGCCGAGCACGCCGGTCACGCTGACCTGGGACAATGGTCATGGCCTCGTCTTCACGCGCACGATCAAGATCGACGACAAGTTCATGTTCACCGTCACCGACAGCGTGGCGAACAAGTCGACCGCTAAGACGACGCTTTATCCTTATGCCTATGTCGCGCGCGATGGCGTGCCGACGACGCAGCATTTCTGGGTTCTGCATGAGGGCTTCGTCGGCGTCGGCGACGGTTCGCTGAAGGATCCGGGCTACGACGATTTCAAGGACGAGAGCACGCCGCCCAAGACCTTCACCTCGACCGGCGGCTGGCTCGGCATCACCGACAAATATTGGATGGCCGCGATCATCCCGCCGCAGGGTGAGAGCTTCGATGCGTCTTACAGCGCACGGCCCTACCAAAGCTCAAAGACTTATCAGGCCGACTATCGCCTTGGCGCGCACGCCATTGCGCCGGGCACGACGCTGACCGTGACGCAGAACCTGTTCGCGGGCGCCAAGGTGTTCGACACGATCCGCACCTACGAGCACAAGATGAACATCCAGCGCTTCGATCTGGCGATCGACTGGGGCTGGTTCATCATCATCACCCAGCCGCTGTTCTGGCTGCTCGACCAGCTCTATCGCTACATCGGCAATTTCGGTCTGGCGATCCTGGCGCTGACCGTCATCGTCAAGACGATCTTCTTCCCCATCGCCAACGCCCAATACAAATCCATGGGCAAGATGAAGAAGGTTCAGCCGGAAATGGAGCGCATCAAGGAGCGCTTCAAGGACGATCCGCAGAAGCAGCAGGCTGCGTTGATGGAGTTGTACCGGCAGGAGAAGGTGAACCCGGTCGCGGGCTGTTTGCCGATGCTGCTCATCATTCCGGTGTTCTTCTCGCTCTATAAGACGATCTTCGTCACCATCGAGGCGCGGCATGCGCCGTTCTATGGCTGGATCCACGATCTCTCCGCGCCGGACCCGACGTCGATCATCAACCTGTTCGGCCTTCTGCCGTTCGATCCGCACGCGATCCTGCCGTCGTTCCTGGGCTTCCTGTCGATCGGCATCTGGCCGATCCTGATGGGCTTCACCCAATGGCTGCAGACGAAGATGAACCCCGCGCCCGCCGATCCAGTGCAGGCGCAGATGTTTCAGTTCATGCCACTGATCTTCACCTTCATGTTCGCGACCTTCCCGTCGGGCCTGGTGATCTATTACACCTGGAACAACCTGCTCTCTGTCGCGCAGCAATATGTGATGATGCGCCGTCAGGGCGTCGAAGTGCACCTGTTCAACAATCTGAAAATCGACAGGCTGTTCGGGGGCAAGAAAGCGCTTCCGGCGCCGAAAGAATGACGGACGACAAGGCCGAAGCGGAAGCCGCGCGAAAACTGTTCGCGGGACCGTGCGATTTCATCTGGGGCTCGTCGTCGGTGGACAATCTCCCGCCGGCGACGTTGCCTGAGATCGCTTTCGTCGGACGTTCCAATGCCGGCAAGTCTTCCCTGCTCAATGCGCTAACGAGCCGCAAGACATTGGCGCGCGTGTCGCACACGCCGGGACGCACGCGACAGATCAACTTCTTCAATCTGGGGGCCAAGATCGTGCTCGCCGATCTTCCCGGTTACGGTTACGCCAAGGCGTCCAAGAGTCTCGCCGACGAATGGCAGAGCCTGATCTTCGAATATCTGCGTGGCCGCCAGAATCTCCGCCGCGTCGCGGTGCTGATCGATGCGCGGCGCGGCGCGATGGACACCGACCAGCAGGCCATGAAGCTGCTCGATCAGGCGGCAGTCTCTTATATTCTCGTCTTAACGAAGCTGGACCAGTTGAAACCCGCCGAGCGCGTTAAGGCTGAATCTGACATCGCGGCGGTCGCCAAGACGCACACCGCCGCCTATCCCGAAATCTTTGCGACCTCTTCGCTCAAGAATATCGGGCTGGAAACGCTCAAAGTTCACCTGGCTGCGCTGGCCGCATACTGAGGTTTGGGCTATAAGGCCCCCCGCACGGCGGAACGGGACGATGGCACTCCAGGACGACATTTCTCAGGACCGCAATCTGCGCGTGATGGCACGCTGGCGCTCGACCGCGCGGGTCCTCGTTGAAGCGCTGCCCTACATTCTCGCCTATGACCGCAAGACGGTCGTCGTGAAGTATGGCGGCAACGCCATGGTCGAGGGCGTCACCGAAGATTTCGCGCAGGACATCGTGCTGATGAAGCAGACGGGCATCGAGCCCGTCGTGGTTCACGGCGGCGGGCCGCAGATCGGCGACATGCTGAACCGCCTGTCCATCAAATCGCAATTCATCGACGGCCTGCGCGTCACCGACGAAGCGGCGATCAGCGTCGTCGAGATGGTGCTGACAGGCTCGATCAACAAGCAGATCGTGAGCGGCATCAATGCCGCCGGCGGACGCGCGGTCGGCGTATCGGGCAAGGACGGAAATCTCGTCATCGCCAAGAAGCTCGAGCGCATGAAGCTCGACCCGACGACGATGAAGAACGAGCCGATCGATCTCGGCTTCGTCGGCGTGCCGGACAAGGTGAGCCCGGAAGTCCTGCGCCAGGTCATGGCGTCCGATCTCATCCCGGTGATCGCCCCGATCGGCATCGGCCCGAAGGGTGAGACGTTCAACATCAACGCCGACACCGTGTCGGGCGCCATCGCCGGCGCAATGCAGGCCGAGCGCCTGATCCTGCTCACCGACGTCGAAGGCGTGCTGGATCAGGACCGAAAGCTGATCCCGAAGCTCACCGTGCGCGAATGCCGTGCGCTGATCGAGAACGGCACCATCCGCGGCGGCATGATCCCCAAGATCGAAACCGCCATCGATGCGGTCGAGGCCGGCGTGAAAGCGGCGGTCATCCTCGACGGACGCATTCCGCATGTCGTTCTTTTGGAGCTTTTCACCGAGCACGGCGCCGGAACGCTGATCACCGCAGGATGATTTTTCCCAGGCGTCCCGGCGGGCTTGCCGCAATCCTGTTGCTGTTTGCCTTTGCGACCCCGGCGGAAGCCGGGCTGAAGCTCTGCAATCGCACCTCTTACGTGCTCTACGCCGCGACCGGCTACCTGAAAGGCGTGAATGCGATCACGCAGGGCTGGTTCAGAATGCTGCCGGGCACCTGCCAGACCGCGATCAAAGAGCCGCTCACCGCGCATGGCTATTTCGTCTACGCGCGCACGTCGCTCGCCCATTCGGGGCTGTCGCGCGCCTGGGGCGGTGCGCAGAAGCTTTGCGTCAAGGACGCCAATTTCGGCCTCAGCACGCCGCTCGCCGCGCGATGCCCGTCCGACGATACGTTCGAACTGCCGTTCGCCGGCATCGACACGAAGCGTCAGACATCCTGGGCCATGACGTTCGACGACTCGCCGGCATTCGCCACATTGCAGGACGCCGAGCGTGCGGGGCTGAAGCGGCTGCTTAAGGACCAGGGCGCAAAGATCGGCGCCATCGATGCCAAACCGGACAAAGCCGCCGATGCCGCGATGGCGGCGTTCCGCAAGCGGCTCAACATGAATCCGAAGGCCAGCACATCGGACCTGTTCGACGCGCTGGAAACCGAGGCGCTCAAATCCACCGCGCCCGCGGGCTATGCGATCTGCAACGACACCGCCAAGGCGATCTGGGCTGCGCTGGCGCTGAACAATGCCGGCAAATGGACCTCACGCGGCTGGTGGAAGATCGCCGCGGGCGGCTGCGCAAAGGCGATCACCGATGCGCTGAAGACCGACAAGGTCTTCCTGTTGGCGCAAACGCCGGGCGGCGTGCCGATCGTCTACGGCGTCGACAAATTCTGCACGACCAATGTCGAGTTCGAGATCCAGGGGCGTGAAAACTGCAAATCGCGCGGGCTGGTGGAAGCGGGCTTTGCCACGACCAACGTAAAAGGCCTGAGCGGATTCACCGCGCATGTGAGCGAGCACGGCCTCGTCTACATGCCGAAGGTCTATTCCGGCACGCCAAAATA
>Ga0335075_10008036_pt1 | contig 16209 bp, 24 predicted proteins | sample Lox_Sample_24_FD_206723 | JGI IMG/M metagenome (GOLD analysis project Ga0335075, IMG submission 206723) | Soil microbial communities from Loxahatchee National Wildlife Refuge, Florida, United States - Lox_Sample_2.4 | ecosystem: Environmental > Terrestrial > Soil > Wetlands | place: USA... | reverse complement strand
CTGCCGCTTGGCGTAGTCGACCGGGATGCGCCGCTGCGCGCGTTCGACGAACACGCAGAACGCGGTCACGGCGAGCACCACGATGATGAGCACGATCGCGAAGATCGGCTTCATCTCGCCGGTGTTGATCTGCTCGATCGTACGGCCGATGGCGCCGGGGAAGCCCGCGACGATGCCGCCGAGGATGATCATCGAGATGCCGTTGCCCACGCCGCGCTCGGTGATCTGCTCACCCAGCCACATGAGGAACATGGCGCCCGTGGTCATCGTGATGGTCGCGACGAACAGGAACTGGAACCCAGGCTGCACGACCATGCCCTGCTGCTGCAGGCCGCTGGCCGTGACGAACGACTGGAACAGCGCCAGGCCCAACGTGCCGTAGCGCGTGATCTCGGTCAGCTTGCGCCGGCCGGACTCGCCTTCCTTGCGGTACTCCATCCACGACGGGATCACCATCGCCATCATCTGCACGATGATCGACGCCGAGATGTACGGCATCACGCCCATGGTGAAGATCGACAGGCGCTCGAGCGCGCCGCCCGAGAACATGTTGACGATGCCGAAGATGGTCTCGGCGTTGTCGCGGAAGAATCCGGCCACGCGCTGCGGGTCGATGCCCGGCACGGGGATGTACGTGCCGATGCGATAGACGATCAGACCGCCGATCAGGAACAGCAGGCGATTGCGGACGTCGCCGAAGCGGGCGGCGTCGCCGAGCACTGATCCGGGATTCTGGACGGAGCTGTCAGCCACCTGGATTCCTTAGGCCTGCTTCTTCGGAGCGAGCTTGGACGGCTTCGGGGGTTCCGGCAGGGCCTCGACGGTCCCGCCAGCCTTCTCGATGGCTTCCTTCGCACCCTTGGTCGCGCCGATGCCCTTGAGCGTGAACGCCTTGGAGATCTCGCCCGAGAGGACGACCTTGGCGCGGTCCGCAAATGTCGGGATGACATTGGCCTTCTTCAAGGCGTCGATGTCGACCACGGTGCCCTCGACCTTCAGCAGCTCGTCGAGCCGCACTTCGGCCGTGAACATCTTCGAGCGGAAGCCGACCTTCGGCAGTCGGCGCTGCAGCGGCATCTGGCCGCCTTCGAAGCCGACCTTGTGGTAGCCGCCCTTGCGCGCGCGCTGGCCCTTCACGCCACGGCCGCAGGTCTTGCCCTGGCCGGCGGAGGCGCCGCGACCCACGCGCAGGCGGTTCTTGCGCGAACCGGCGGCGGGCTTCATGTCATTGAGGCGCATCGTCATTGCTTTACTCCTGGACCTGCAGCAGGTGCCGGGCCGCGTAGATCATCCCGCGATTCTGCGGCGTATCCGCGACCTGGACCGACTGGTGACGGCGGCGCAGGCCGAGGCCACGCACCGACGCCTGGATGTTCTTCAACTGACCCGCGAGGCTCTTCGCCAGCGTGATCGTGATTTGCTTGTTCGCCATGTGAACTGTCCTTTGAAAGAGATGGCCCGGGATCAGCCCAGGATCTCCTCGACCGACTTGCCACGCTTCGCGGCGATGTCCTCGGGCGAACGGGCGTTCGCGAGGGCGTTCACCGTGGCGCGCACGACGTTGATCGGGTTGCGCGAGCCATAGCTCTTCGCGAGCACGTTGCGCACGCCGGCGCACTCGAGCACCGCGCGCATGCCGCCGCCGGCGATGACGCCGGTACCGTCGGACGCGGGCTGCATGTACACCTTCGTGGCGCCATGTTCGCCGTTCATCGCGAAGTGCAGCGTGTCGTTCTTGAGCGCCACGTTGACCATGTTCTTGCGCGCCTGCGCCATGGCCTTCGAGATCGCGACCGGCACTTCACGCGCCTTACCGAAACCGAAGCCCACGCGGCCGGCCCCGTCGCCGACGACGGTCAGCGCGGTGAAGCCGAACTGCCTGCCGCCCTTGACCACCTTGGCCGTGCGATTCACTGCAACCAGCTTCTCCAGGAAATCGTCCTGGGCCTGGTTCTTGTTGTCGGGTCGTGCCATTAGTTAGTCCTCAGAACTCGAGGCCGGCTTCACGCGCGGCGTCGGCCAGCGCCTTCACGCGGCCGTGGTACATGAATCCGGCGCGGTCGAACGCGACCTTGGTGATGCCGGCGGCCTTCGCGGCCTCGGCGATCGCGGTGCCGACGGCCTTCGCCGCCGCCACGTTGCCGGTGCCCTTCAGGTCCTTCGCGACCTTCTCCTGCACGGTCGAGGCCGACGCGAGCACTTTCGCGCCCGCGGCGTCGAACACCTGCGCATAGATGTGCTGCGGCGTGCGGTGGATCGTGAGGCGGGCGATGCCGAGCTCGCGGATCCGGATTCGGGTCTTCGCTGCGCGGCGCTGGCGCCGCTCTTTCTTGGTGATCTGCATGTGAGTGCCGAAGAATTACTTCTTCTTGCCCTCCTTGAGAGTGATCTGTTCGCCCGAGTAACGGACGCCCTTGCCCTTGTACGGTTCCGGCGGACGGATCGCGCGGATCTTCGCGCAGACCTGGCCGATCTTCTGGCGGTCGATGCCCTTGATGATGATTTCCGTCTGGCTCGGCGTTTCCATGGAAATGCCGTCCGGGATCGGGAAGTTCACCGCGTGCGAGAAGCCGAGCGTCAGGCCCAGCGTCTTGCCGGTGACCGCGGCGCGGTAACCGACGCCGACGAGCTCGAGCTTGCGCTCGTAGCCCTTCGACACGCCCGTCACCATGTTCGCCAGGTGCGCGCGCGCGGCACCGGCCGACATGCGCGAGGCGGCGCTGGCGTACTTCACCTGCAGTTTCTTTTCCTGCTGTTCGACGGTCACGCCGTCGGCCACGACGAGCGCGAGCTCGCCCTTGGCGCCCTTCACCTTGATCGTGTTCTGCGCGATGGAGGCGGTGACGCCCTGCGGCAGATCGACCGGTCGTTTAGCAACTCGACTCATGTGTCTTCTCTTTGTTAGGACACGATGCAGAGCACTTCGCCGCCCTGCCCGATGGCCCGTGCCTGTTTGTCGGTCATCACGCCCTTCGGCGTGGAGACGATGGCCGTGCCGAGACCGCCCTGGATCTTCGGCAGCTCGGTCTTGCCGCGGTAAATGCGCAGGCCGGGACGCGAGACGCGCTCGAGGCGGTCGATCACGGGGCGGCCTTCGAAATACTTCAGCTCGATGCTCAGCGTCTGCTTCGCGCCGTCGGTGACGACGTTGAAGCCGGCCACGTAGCCTTCGTCCTTCAGGACCTTGACCAGCGCCGTCTTCAGTTTCGACGACGACACCTGCACTTCCGTCTTGCGCGCGAGCTGCGCGTTGCGGATGCGGGTCAGGAGGTCGGCAATGGGATCAGTCATGCTCATGCCATTTGCTCCTTACCAGCTCGCCTTGGAGACGCCCGGCAGTTCGCCGCGCGAGACCGCTTCGCGGATCTTCACGCGCGCCAGGCCGAACCGGCGATACACGCCCCGGCTGCGGCCGGTGATGGCGCAACGGTTGCGTCCACGCGTCGGGCTCGCATCGCGCGGCAGCTTCTGCAGCTTGACCTGCGCATCGGCGCGAGCTTCCGGAGAGGATTTCGGGCTGCGAATGAGCTCTTTCAGCTGAGCGCGCTTCGCCGCGTATTTCTTCACGATCTTGGCGCGACGCTTCTCACGCTCGACCATGTTTGTCTTGGCCATACCCTGTGGTTCCTTACTTGCGGAACGGGAAATTGAAGGCATCGAGCAGGGCCTTGCCCTGCTTGTTGTCCTTCGCCGTCGTGGTGATCGTGATGTCCATTCCCCGGAGCTGGTCGATCTGGTCGTACTGGATTTCCGGGAAAATGATCTGTTCCTTGATGCCGAGGCTGAAGTTGCCGCGGCCGTCGAAGGAGCGCGGGTTGATGCCGCGGAAGTCACGGATGCGGGGGATCGCGATCGTGATCAGGCGATCGAGGAACTCCCACATGCGTTCGCCGCGCAGCGTCACCTTCGTGCCGATGGCGAGGTTCTCGCGCACCTTGAACGAGGCGATCGACTTCTTCGACAAACAGAGCTTGGGCTTCTGGCCCGTGATCTTCGTCAGGTCGGCGACGGCCGCGTCCATGACCTTGCGGTCCGCGACGGCTTCGCCAACGCCCATGTTCACCGTGATCTTGGTGATCTTGGGGACTTCCATGATGTTCTTCACGCCCAAGTCCGCCTTGAGCTTCGGAACGATCGTTTTCTGGTAGATGTCTCTTAACCGGGCCATTAGCCTGTTCCTCGATGATCCTTGTACGAAAGAGTGGCGACGCTGATCAGGCGTCGATCACTTCGCCGTTGGACTTGAAGAAGCGGACGCGCTTGCCGTCGTTGAGCGTCTTCACGCCCACGCGATCGGCCTTCTTCGCGCCCACGTTCCAGATCGCCACCTTGCTGATGTGCAGCGGCATCGCCTTGTCGACGATCCCGGCCGCGACATTGCGCTGCGGGTTCGGCTTCTGGTGTTTCTTCGCCTTGTTGATGTTCTCGACGGTGACCTTCTCGCCGTCGACGGAGAGGACGGTGCCCTGGCGGCCCTTGTCCTTGCCCGACAACACGACGACGGTGTCACCCTTGCGGATCTTGTTCATGTCACAGCACCTCGGGAGCGAGCGACACGATCTTCATGAACCGTTCCGTGCGCAGCTCGCGCGTGACGGGTCCGAAGATGCGCGTGCCGACCGGCTCGAGCTTGTTCGTCAGCAGCACCGCGGCGTTCGTGTCGAAGCGCAGCAGCGAGCCGTCGGCGCGACGCACGCCGCGCTTGGTGCGAACCACCACCGCGTCGTACACCTCGCCCTTCTTGACCTTGCCGCGCGGGATCGCGTCCTTGATGGACACCTTGATCACGTCGCCGACCTGGGCGTAGCGGCGCTTGGAGCCGCCGAGCACCTTGATGCACATCAGGGTGCGCGCGCCGCTGTTGTCAGCGGCATTGAGCATGGTTTGCAGCTGGATCATTTAGGCGCTCGCTTTCTCGAGTACCGAGACCAGTTTGTACGACTTGCGGCGCGACAGCGGGCGGCACGGTGCGATCGAGACGGTGTCACCCTCGCGGGCTTCCTTGTTCTCGTCGTGGGCCAGCAGCTTCGTCGTGCGGCGGATGTACTTGCCGTAACGCTCGTGCTTGATCAGGCGCTCGATCTCGACGGCGATGGTCTTGTCCATCTTGTTCGAGACGACCTTGCCGGTGAGGGCTCGCGCCGGCTTCTTCACTTCGGTTTCGTTCATTTCTTGGCTCCAGCGGCCTGCTGCGTCTGCAGCGTCTTCACGCGCGCGATGTGCTTGCGCACGCGGCCGAACTCGGACGACTTCACGGTCTGACCGCTCGCGCTCTGCATGCGCAGGCTGAACTGCTCGCGGCGCAGGCGCAGGAGCTCTTCGGTCAGGCCCGCCTTGTCCTTGGCGCGCAGGGTCTTCATCGCTTCTTCTTGCTTCTTGCTCATCAGCGCACCTGTCGCTTCACGAACATGGTGGAAACGGACAGCTTGGCGCTCGCGAGGCGGAACGCTTCGCGCGCGGTGGCTTCGTCGACGCCTTCCAGCTCGAACAGCACCTTGCCGGGCAGCACTTTCGCCACCCAGTACTCGACGTTGCCCTTGCCCGCGCCCATGCGGACTTCGAGCGGCTTCTTCGACACCGGCACGTCGGGGAACACGCGGTTCCAGACCTGGCCGCCGCGCTTCACGTGGCGGGTCATGGCGCGACGGGCGGCTTCGATCTCGCGGGCCGTCATGCGCGCGCGGCTCGTGGCCTTCAGGCCGTACTCGCCGAACGACACGGAGCTGCCGCGATGCGCGAGGCCCGTGTTCGTGCCCTTGAACATCTTGCGATATTTGGTGCGCTTGGGTTGTTGCATGGTCTATCTACCTCAGGCGGCGGGCGCGGCAGGAGCCGCGGCGGCGGGCGCGGCAGCCTGGGCGTCGCCGCCCTCGGTCACCTGCGCGTCGAGCTCGTTCTTCTCGAACACTTCGCCCTTGAAGATCCACACCTTCACGCCGATCACGCCGTACGTGGTGCGGGCTTCGCCCAGACCGTAGTCGATGTCGGCGCGGAACGTGTGCAGCGGAACGCGGCCTTCACGGGCCCACTCCGTGCGCGCGATCTCCGAGCCGTTCAGGCGGCCCGACAGGCGCACCTTCACGCCCAGGGCGCCCGAGCGCATCGTGCTCATCACGGCGCGCTTCATGGCGCGGCGGAACATCACGCGCTTCTCGATCTGCTGCGCGATGCCGTCGGCGACGAGCTGCGCATCGAGCTCCGGCTTGCGGATCTCGGCGATGTTCAGGCGGACGTCCTGCGGCGCGAGCTTCAGCATCTTCGCCGTGTCGGCGCGCAGCTTCTCGATGTCCTCGCCCTTCTTGCCGATCACGATGCCCGGACGCGCGGTCTGGATCGTGATGTTGACGCGCTTCGCGGCGCGCTCGATCTGCACGCGGCTGACCGACGCGTCGGCGAGTTTCTTCTTCAGGAACTCGCGCACGCGGAAATCGGTGTGCACGTGCTGCGGGAACAGCTTCTTGCCGGCATACCACTTCGACGTCCACTCACGGGTGATGCCGAGGCGAATGCCAACCGGATTGACCTTTTGACCCATGGCTTACTCGTCCTTCTTGCCATCGCCCACGGCGACGGTGATGTGACTGTTGCGCTTGACGATCCGCGTGCCGCGGCCCTTGGCCTTCGACCCGAAGCGCTTGAGCACCGGGGCGGCATCGACGTGGATCTTCGTGACCTTGAGCTCGTCGACGTCCGCGCCCTGGTTGTTCTGCGCGTTCTCGACGGCCGACCAGAGCACCTTGTAGATGATGTCCGCGCCCTTCTTCGGCATGAACTTCAGCGAGTTCAGCGCCTTCGAGACGTCGGAACCACGCACCGTGTCGGCGACGAGCCGGCACTTCTGCGGGGAGATGCGCGCGTAGCGCAGGATGGCTTTCGCTTCCATGTTCTTCGGCGACCGTTAGGCCGCGGCCTCCACCTTCTTGTCGCCCGAGTGCGCCTTGAACGCGCGCGTCGGGGCGAACTCGCCGAGCTTGTGGCCGACCATGTTCTCGGTGACCAGCACCGGGATGTGCTGCTTGCCGTTGTGGACGGCGATCGTGAGACCGACCATGTCCGGGATGATCATCGAGCGGCGCGACCAGGTCTTGATCGGCTTGCGATCGCTCTTGGCGGCGGCCGTCTCCACCTTCTTCAGGAGGTGCAGATCGACGAACGGACCTTTCTTCAGTGAACGAGGCATGTGTGGTCCCTATCAGCGAATGCGGTTCTGACGACGCTGCACGATCATGTTGCTCGTGCGCTTGTTCGTGCGGGTCTTGAGACCCTTGGCGTTCTGGCCCCACGGCGACACCGGGTGCGGATTGCCCTGGCCGGACTTACCTTCACCACCGCCGTGCGGATGGTCGACCGGGTTCATCGCCTGGCCGCGGACGGTCGGGCGGATGCCGAGCCAGCGCTTTGCGCCGGCCTTGCCGTACACGCGCAGGTTGTGCTCGTCGTTCGACACTTCACCGATCGTGGCGCGGCAGTCGACGTGCACCTTGCGGCTCTCGCCCGACTTCAGGCGCAGCAGCGCGTAGATGCCTTCGCGCGCGGTGAACGAGGCGGAGGTACCGGCGCTGCGCATCATCTGGCCGCCCTTGCCGGGCTTCAGCTCGATGTTGTGCACGATGGAGCCGACCGGAATGTGGCGCAGCTGCATGCTGTTGCCCGACTTGATCGGCGAATCCGCGCCCGAGCGCACTTCGTCACCGGCCTTCATGCCCTTGGTGGCGAGGATGTAACGGCGCTCGCCATCGGCGTACTTGATCAGCGCGATGTGGCAGGTGCGGTTCGGGTCGTGCTCGATGCGCTCGACCTCGCCCTTGATGCCGTCCTTGTCGCGACGGAAATCGACGAGGCGGTACTTCTGCTTCGCACCGGCGCCCTGGTGGCGCGTCGTGATGCGGCCGACGTTGTTGCGGCCCGAATGTTTCTTCTGCTTCTCGGTCAGGGCCTCGTGCGGACCGCCCTTCCACAGGTGCGACTTGTCGAGCTTGACGCGGAAGCGCGTGCCCGGCGAAGTCGGTTTCATCTTGATGACTGGCATGTCTAACTACCTTCAGGCCTTGAGCTTGGCTTCGTAGTCGATCGTCTGGCCAGCGGCCAGGCGAACGTAGGCTTTCTTGATGTCCTGGGTGCGGCCCTGGACCTTGCCGAAACGGCGCGACTTGCCGGTCTCGTTCACGACCTGCACCGCCGCGACCTTCACGCCGAACATGAGCTCGACGGCGGCCTTGATGTCCGGCTTCGTCGAGTCGCGGCGCACGCGGAACGAATACGTGTTCGCGTTCTGCATCGCGAGCGACGTCTTTTCCGTGATGTGCGGGGCGAGCAGGACGTTGATCAGCTTTTCCTGGCTCGGGGCTTTCTTCGGGGCGTCCTTGATGTCGACGACCTTCTTGCCCTTGGTGGCGGCGGGCTTCGCGGCCTTCGGCGCCTTCTCGACCGCGGCCTTGTCGGCCTTGGGCGCCTTCGGCGCGGTTTCTTTCTTGGCGGCGCTCACTGCAGACGCTCCTCGATGAGTTTCACGGCCGCCGACGTCACGAGCACCTTGTCGTGGCTCGCGAGCGAGAGCGGGTTCAGCGCCGACACCGGCAGCACTTCGACGTGCGCGAGGTTGCGCGCGGCGAGGAACAGCTTCTCGTCGATCGCCTCGACGATGATGAGCACGCGCTCGAGCTTCAGCTGCTTGAGCTTCTCGGCGACCTGCTTCGTCTTCGGCGCATCGACCGTGAAGTCCTGCGTGACGACGAAACGATCCTGGCGCACGAGCTCGGAGAGCATCGACTGGATCGCGCCGCGGTACATCTTCTTGTTCACCTTCTGCTCGAAGCTGCGCGGCTTCGCGGCGAACGCACGGCCACCGCCGACCCAGATGGGCGAGCGGATCGAGCCGGCGCGCGACGTGCCGCCACCTTTCTGCGGACGCGGCTTGCGGCCACCGCCGCGCACTTCGGCCTTCGTCAGCTGGGCCTTCGTGCCCGAGCGCGAGGCGTTGCGATACGCCGTGACGACCTGGTGAACCAGGGCTTCGTTGTATTCCTTGCCGAACACCGCGTCGGAGACCGCGAGCTCGGAGCCACCATTGGCGAGTTTGAGTTTCATGTGTGCCGCCAATTACTTCTTGTTGGAAGTGCCGGTGTTGATCTTGCTCGGCGCGACCTTCTTGCGGCGCTTCTGGCGCTCGGCCTTCACCGACGGACGCACGATGACCTGGCCACCTTCCGCGCCCGGCACCGCACCGCTGATCAGCAGCAGGTTGCGCTCGGCGTCGATCTCGATGACTTTCAGGTTTTCCGTCGTGCGACGGACCACGCCCATGTGACCCGACATGCGCTTGCCCTGGAACACGCGACCCGGCGTCTGGCGCTGGCCGATCGAGCCCGGGGTTCTGTGCGACACGGACACGCCGTGCGTCGCATGGTGGCCACCGAAGTTGTGGCGCTTCATCGTGCCGGCGAAGCCTTTACCGATCGTCGTGCCCGTGACGTCGACGAGCGCGCCGACGGCGAACAGACCGGCCTTGAGCTCGGCGCCGACCGCGAGATCGGTGCCTTCTTTTTCCGTGAGGCGGAACTCGACGAGCGACTTGCCCGGCTCGACGTTCGCCTTCGCGTAGTGACCCGCGGCGGCCTTCGACAGCAGCTGCGGACGCTTCTTGCCGAAGCTGACCTGGATGGAGCGGTAGCCGTCCTTCTCGACGGATTTCACCTGGGTGATGCGGTTCGGCAGCACCTCGATGACGGTCACCGGAACCGTCTCGCCTGCATCGGTGAAGATGCGGGTCATGCCGGCCTTGCGGCCGATAAGAGCAACGCTCATTACGTGTCCTCTCGTTCAGCGCAGACCTTCGTCTGCGCGCTATTCGCACGACACTACGATTGGTGCCGTGCGGAGTAGCTAGGCCGGGAGAGGTGAACCAATGAGATCGCGGTGCACGAACGTGCCCGCGAAGCTCGAGTGGTCTTGGGTGATGAGCTCTTCTGAGCCCGCCCAACCTCGCCCGAATTCGCTGGAAATCAATCGCTTGGGTTCCGCGTATGACGCAGGACCCCGGCGAAAGGGCGCGCAGTATATGCACGCAGGTTTGGGGCCGCAACCCCGTTTGGGGATTGGCCCTGAACGGCGGTTTGGGGAGTGGCCCCAAGAGGCCGTTTGGGGCCACTCCCCAAACCCCGTTATGTTCAATGCCGGACTCTTATATATGGCGTCCGGCGGGTCGCGACCGGGCGCGGGGTCACTTCGCGGGCTTCCGGCCCTTTCAGTTCGCGGGCTCCCGCCCTTTCACTTCGCGGGCTTCCGCCCGACCGCCCCCGCGCAGATCCGCCCCAGCAGCGTCGCGAAGTCGATGCCCGCGGCCTGGGCCGACTGGGGCAGCAGGCTGGTCCCCGTCATGCCCGGCAGCGAGTTGGCCTCGAGGCACCAGAACCGGCCCTCGGCATCCCGCCGGAAGTCGACCCGGCTGTACGCGCCCAGTTTCAGCGCCCGATGCGCCAACACGCCGTAGCGGCGGACCGTCTCGGTCTCCTCCGCCGACAGCTCCGCCGGAAACACCTCGCGCGCGCCGCCCACCTGGTACTTCGACTGGTAATCGAACACCTCGCCCGGCGCGATGATCTCGCCCACCGCCAGCGCCTGACCGTCGAGGATGCCCACCGTGAATTCCCGGCCCGGCACGAACCGCTCGATCATCACCTCGTCGTCGTAGCGATGACCCAGCTCGATCGCCGCCGCCAGCTTGCCCGGCTCGCGCACCACCGACAGCCCCACCGTCGAGCCCTGCTTGTTCGGCTTCACGACCACCGGCCAGCCGAGCTGCGCGGCAACGGCTTCCGCCGACACCGGCGACATCAGCCAGTCCGCCGTCGGCACGCCGGCCGCGCGAAACAGCCGCTTCGACAGATCTTTGTCCATCGCCGTCGCGCTCGCGATGTGATTGCTGCCCGTGTACGCGAGCCCCGCGAGATCGAGCATCGCCTGCACGCGGCCGTCTTCGCCCGCGCCGCCATGCAGCGCGAGGAACACGACGTCGACCTGGCGCGGGTCGATCGACGACGCCGGGTTCGCCAGCGCGCCCGAACGCAGCGACGCGATGCTCTGATCCGATGGCGGCACCGGCGCCACGCGGCTCTCGAGCAGCTTGCGCTCGGCGGCGCCTTCGAGCCGCCCGACCGCCGTGTCGACCGCGACGACGTCGTGGCCCAGCGAACGCAGGACCGGGATCACCTGCGCGGCGCTCGCGATGGAGACGTCGCGTTCTTCACTCGTACCGCCGAACAGCACTGCGATTTTCATCGCCGAAGATTAGCAAGCGAGCGGCGGAGGTGGTGTCAGAGAGGGATCACAGGCGTGACTTTTTTCCGGCAGGCCGCGTGGCCGTGCGCGTAACGCGCGACACCGCCTCTCACCACACGTATTCGACCTGCCCCCACACTTTCTGCGTATCCCGCGCCGATGCCAGCACGCCCGCGTCGAAGTCCGCGAACTTGAGCATCGCCGTCACCTTCCCGAACTTCGCGGCCACCGACACGTCGATCTCGTCTCCGTAGTCCGCGCTCACGCGCTCCGCCGCGTAGTCGTGATACGCCGCGACCACCGTCACCACGTCCGCACTCATCACCTTCTTCAGGTTCAATCCCGCCGTGACGTATTCATCCTCGAGTCCGTTCGGCGGCGTCGTCAGGAACTTGTCCGCCCAGCCCTGGAACTTGTGCAGCGTCGCCAGCGGCGTCGTGAATCCCTTCACGCCGTTGCCTTCGAAGATCTCCGCACCGGCGCCGATCGTGAACACGCCCACCGTCGCGTTCACCTCGACGAACTTCCAGTCGAGATCGAACTCCAGCGGGTTGTCCGCGTAGTCGGACTGCTGCGCGTACGACGCCGCGTACGCGATCTTGGCCTTGCCCGCCGGTTGCTCGCCCGCGAACCGCACGCCCGTCGTGCGGGTCGAATCGCGCACCGCCGCCGGCGCGACGGCGATGTTCTCGAAGTCGAGCAGATAGGCGAATGCCGTGATCTTCCCCGCCTTCGTCTGGTAGCCCAGGTTGAGCAGGCCGCTGTCGCCCTCGTAGTGGCCCTGCGGCGAGTCCGGCCCGTACACGCGGTTCACCCGGTTCACGTACGCCGCGTCGACCGTGAGGTTCTTCACGCTGCGGTTGACGACCCGCAGCGCGTCGAACGTCTGCTCGTTCTGACGCCAGGCCGACGCGCCGATGAAGCGCTGATCGTCCAGCAGCAGCCGCTGCCGGCCGAGCGTCACCGTCGTCCCGGGCAGGCTCGTGTTGACCAGCTGGAACCGGTTGACCTCGTACCCTTCCGGATCCGCCACCACGGGGTACTGCGTCCGCGACGCGACCAGCGGGTCCGGACGGTAGTTCGTCTGGATCGGAACGACGCCCTCGCCTTCGACGAGCAGCGAGGTGTTCCATTTCTTCGCCGTCTCGAAGCCGGCGCGCAGCCGCAACGTGGTCGCATGCGCGTCCTCCGGAACTCCGTCCTGGTCCACGTTCTCCACGCGCAGGCGCGCGTCGAACAGCGGCTTGAGCGGCGGCGGCTCGTCCGCCAGGGCGGGCGCGGACAGGCAGAAGCCGAGGACGATGGCGGCACGCGACGAGAGACTCTTCATTGTTCGGGTTCCCCTTTTTGTTAGGTATCGCAGATGCGTCGATGAATTGCCGCTATCGGCAAAGCAACGGACGTGCCATGGACAACGGGAACGATTTTCGTGAACGCGCCGCCGCGGCTGGCGCGCGCGCACTCAAACAACGCAGGGGGCCGGCGCCGCGCGGTGGTTACGGTGCAGGCGGCGGGGCGGCTCAGGTCGCGAGCGCGATCACCAACGCCACCACCAATACGGCCGACACGATCTGCCAGAACCGCGTCGGATTCCTCTCGTACAACGCCCGCGGCTCGATCGCCTGCGGCGCCGCGCGCAGCGCGCCGTGCTCGAGCTCGAAGCCGAACTCGATCACGTCCGCATACCGCTCGCCCCGCTCCACCGAGATCGCGCGCGCCAACGCGCGATCCAGCCACGCCGGCAGATCCGGCCGCGCTTTCGCCAGCGAGCCCGCACGGCCGAACCGCGGCTGCGCGAACGGCTCCATCTCTCCATACGGATACGCGCCGCCCGTGAACATGCGGTACAGCGTGACGCCCAGCGCGAAGATGTCCGAGGCCTCGTCCGCCGCGCGCCCGGCAAACAACTCCGGCGCCATGTAGCTGCGCGTTCCCGGCACCTCCGCGCTCTCCTCTTCATCGAACTGCCGCAGCCGCGCGACGCCGAGATCGAGCAGCTTCAAACCGCCGCCCTCCTCCAGCATCACGTTCTCCGGCTTGACGTCGCGATGCACGATACCCGCGCGATGCAGCGCCGCCAGGCCTTTCGTCAGCTTGATCGCGATGTCGATGCCCTCCGCCAGCGGCACCGGCGGCCGCCGCAGCAACCGCTGCTCCAGCGTCTCGCCGCGGTAGTGAGGCAGCACGCCGTACAGCCGCGTGCGGCGCTGCGCGCCCGGATCCAGCGACTCCGTGACGAACGGCGAGCGCACGTGCGACGCGATCCACATCTCGCGCAGCAGCGCCGTGCGCAGCAGCGGCTCGAGCCCGGCGCGCGGCTTCGGGAATTTCATCACCACGTCGCACGCGCCGCGCCGGTCGCGCGCGCGGAACACGCGCGTGTACGGCCCGTCGCCCAGCATCTCGCCGAGCTCGTAGTCGTCGACGACCTCGCCGCTCGCCGGCGGATGGTTCATCGGCAGCTCCGCGCTCGCGAGCTCGAGATCCGCCACCTGCGCATCGGGCAGCGCGAGGATGTCCACCACGAGCGCCGTCGCATTGTCCGCATCCGCGCTCACCGTGGCCTCTTCCACCAGCCGCTCCGCGGTTTCCTGCGGCGACGCGCGCCGCGCCAGCAACGCATGGATGTCGCGGAACGACAGCGCGCCGTGCACGCCGTCGCTGCACAGCAGATAGCGATCGTGCAGCTGCGCCGCATCCGCGAAATGATCGACACGCAGCGTGTCCTGCGCGCCCACCGCGCGCGTCAACGCATGCGACGTGCCCGGCGCACCGAGCGTGTGATCCGTGGTCAGCAGCGCGAGCACGTTGTCGCGCAGCCGATAGACGCGCGAATCCCCAACATGGACCAGGTGGGTACCCCTCCCGCACAGCAGAAGTGCACTCAACGTGCAGGCCATTCCGTTCAATTCGCGATCCGAGCGACCGAGCGCGTGGATCCAGCGATTCACGGCGTCGGCGGCCTTCGCGCCGATGCGCGGCGCACCCAGCGTGGGCGGCTGTCCGAGACAGGCGTCGATGAAGCCGCGCACGGCCAGTTCCGCGGCCACGCGGCCGCCGCGCGCGCCGCCCATGCCGTCCGCCAGCACGGCCAGCAGGCCGATAGTTAGCGAGTTGCGCGCCGGCGCGACGTGGAACGCCGCGTAGTCCTGGTTGTCCGCGCGCCCGCCGGTGCGAGTTGCGTGGCCCAGTCCTTGCATTGCCGGTGGCACGTCAGGCGAACTATCGAGGGCTGCTGTGATCAAGCGTGAATTCCTGAAGGCGGGCCATCTTCCCACGTTGCTGTCCGCGTTTTTGTACTTTGACATGAGCTTCATGGTCTGGGTGCTGCTCGGCGCACTCGGCGTGCAGATCTCCGCGGCGCTGTCGCTGAGTCCCGCGCAGAAGGGATTCATGGTGGCGTTGCCCGTGCTGGCCGGCGCCGTGTTGCGGGTCGTGTTCGGCGTACTGGTCGACAAGATCGGGCCGCGGCGCGCCGGCATCATCGGCCAGCTGATCGTCATCGGCGGTCTCACTACTGCCTGGCTGGCGCACATCGACCACTACTCCGGCACGCTCGCACTCGGCGTCGTGCTGGGTGTGGCCGGCGCGTCCTTCGCCGTCGCGCTGCCGCTGGCGTCGCGCTGGTATCCGCCGCAGTACCAGGGCATCGCGCTCGGCATCGCCGGCGCCGGCAACTCCGGCACCGTGTTCGCGTCGCTGTTCGCGCCGGGGCTCGCGAAGGCGCTGGGCTGGAACGCCGTGCTCGGGCTCGCCGTGATACCGCTGTCGGTCGCGTTCGTCGTCTATCTATTCGCGGCGAAGGACGCGCCGACGCAGCCCGCGCCGAAGAAACTCGCCGAGTATCTCGACGTGCTGCGCATGGGCGACGCGTGGTGGTTCATGTTCTTCTACGCCGTGACGTTCGGCGGCTTCGTCGGGCTCGCGTCGTCGCTGGCCATCTACTTCAACACCGACTACGGCCTCGACGCCGTCACCGCCGGCTACTTCACCGCCGCGTGCGTGTTCTGCGGATCGCTGGTGCGGCCGATCGGCGGCGCGGTGGCCGACCGCATCGGCGGCATCAAGACGTTGAGCGTGATGTACGCGCTGGCGGCGACCGCGTTGATCGTCGTGAGCTTCCATCCGGCGAGCGTGTACACGGCACTCGGCCTGTTCGCGTTCGGCATGCTGGCGTTCGGCATGGGCAACGGCTCGGTGTTCCAGTTGGTGCCGCAGCGGTTTCGCCACGAGATCGGCGTGATGACGGGCCTCGTCGGCATGACGGGTGGTGTCGGCGGATTCTTTCTCGCGTCGAGTCTCGGGCTGTCCAAACAAGCCACGGGCACATATCAGGCGGGATTGCTCGCCTTTGCGTCCCTCGCGCTGCTCGCGCTGGTCGGATTGACCGTGATCAAGCAGCGCTGGCGGACGACGTGGGGCGCCGTCGGTGTCGCCGGAGCGCGCATCTAGCGCGCCGGGAGACCGGATGAGGGGGCGGCGGCTGGGTTAGACTCGCCGCCGATGTCAGGAATGAGTCCGCAACAGATCGAATGGAACCTCAAGGGCAAGCGCATCGCGGTGCCCGAGATGCGCGAGCTCGAGGTATTCAGTGGTTTGCTCGAGCGGCGCGGCGCCGAGGTGCTGAAGTGCCCGCTCGTCACCATCTACGACACGCCGCACAGCGCGCAGGTGCTGGCGTTCGCCGTGAGCATCGCCGAGGGCGGCTTCGACGACTTCGTGCTGATCACCGGTGAAGGGCTGACGCGCATCCTCTCGTGCATCAACAAGCACGAGCCGGCGCTGCAGGAGCGGTTCATCGCCGGTCTCGCGAACATGCGCACGATCACGCGCGGGCCCAAGCCGGCGCGCGTGTTGCGGCAGCTCGGGTTGCGCTCGACCATCGAGGCCACCGCGCCGACGACGCAAGGCGTCATCGAGGCGATGAAGCCG
>Ga0335075_10008034_pt1 | contig 16213 bp, 16 predicted proteins | sample Lox_Sample_24_FD_206723 | JGI IMG/M metagenome (GOLD analysis project Ga0335075, IMG submission 206723) | Soil microbial communities from Loxahatchee National Wildlife Refuge, Florida, United States - Lox_Sample_2.4 | ecosystem: Environmental > Terrestrial > Soil > Wetlands | place: USA... | reverse complement strand
GCGAACTCAAAGGGTTTGGCCCGCCATGCGACGAAGCTGTGCGCCGGCGCCGCCGGGCTGCAAGTGCTGACGCTCATCAACGAGCCGACGGCGGCGGCCATCTGCTACGGCCTGAACGCCCAGGACGATCAAACCGTGCTGGTCTACGACTTCGGCGGCGGCACCCTCGACGTGACGATCTTGAAGATCCATCACGGCATCTTCGAGGAAGTGGCCAGCAAGGGCATCGGCAAGCTCGGCGGCGACGACATTGACGCGTTGATGGCCAAGGTGCTCGCCGAGCGCTTTCAGGAGAAGACCGGCTTCGACATCCTCAATTCGCCGTATAAACAGCAGTTCATGCTTGCCATCGAGCGGGCCAAGATCGACCTGTCGGCGGACCAGATGGCCGTTGCTCGCAAGGCCGAGCTGGTGCCGGAACGCCATCTGAGCCTGGAAGAAGAAATCAGCCGCGGCGAGCTGGAGCGCGTCATCATGCCGCTCATCGTCAAATCGGGCACGGCCATCGACGAGGCGATGAAGCTGTCGAAGCTGCGGCCGCGCGACATCGATCGCGTCCTGCTCGTCGGCGGCACCAGCAAGATCCCGCTCGTCCGACGTTATGTCGCCGAGAAGCTGGCCGGCAAGGAGCCGGAGTCGTTCGATCGCGTCGATCCGATGACGTGCGTCGCGCAGGGAGCCGCCATCGTCTCGGCGATCTTGCAGGGGGCGCCGGGACTCGACAATTATGCCTACAGCGTGAAGCTGGAACACTCGTTGTGCGCCAACCCGGTCGATCAGCGGACCAACCGCGTCTTCCTCGATCCGATCATCAAGCGCGGCGCGGACATTCCTTGCTCGTTCAGCAAGATGTATTATCCCGTGGCCGACCCGGCCGATCGCGTGCTCATCAGTGTCTACGAGGGCGACAACTACGACAATCCGGACAGTCCGGAGAACGTCAAGCTGGCCGAGATTCCCTGGGAGTTCAAGCCGCCGCGCCCCCAGCGCGACGGCGGACTCGATGTCTCCTTCGAGTATGGCGACGACGGCATTTTGACCGTGCAGATTCACGATCAACACGCCGGCCAGAAGAAGCGCTTCGCCATCCAGCAAGCCGGTGAGGACCAGATGGATGCGTCGCAGCTTATCAAGCTCAAACGCATCAATGAGGAGCTGGTCAACCGCACGCTGGAGCTGGAGAGCACCCAGGAATACAAGGACGCCGTCGAGGTGCTCAAGAAGACGGAGCAGGATGTCATCCCGCGCATCGACAACCCGGAGGATCGCCGGGAGCTGGAGGATCTGTGCCGGGCCGTGCGCGAGGCGATGGGTTCGGGCGACAAGAAGCGCATGGAAGACGCCAGCGCCACGTTGAACGATCGCTTGCTGAATTATGCCTATTTACTGTAGTCCGCAGTCCGCAGTCCGCAGTCCGCAGCAAAGACAGCCACTTCTTTGCTGCGGACTGCGGACTGCGGACTGCGGACTGCGGAGGACTGCCATGCTGACCTGCCCGATGTGCAAGAAAACGCTGCGCGGGCTGGAGAAAGAGTGCCTCAACTGCCGCACCGACGTGTCGCTGCTGGTCCACTACGTCGAGGATCTGCGTGAGGGGCTGGCACGGGCGGAGGCGCTGACGCGCGCCGGCGAACTGGGCGAGGCAGTGTGGGCGTACCTGGCCGTGCTGGAGGTCGATCCCGACAACAGCACCGCCCGAAGGCAAGTCGGTCAGGTGGCCACGGCGGTGCGCCAGTTCGATCAGACGATGCCGGGCCGTCGCTGGCGTAAGAAGTTGCAAAAGCAGACTCGTTTTCGCCGCTGGATGGCTACCTGGAACCCCGAAGGCGAAGTGACGAATAGTCTCCTCAGTAGTATGCTTTGGTTCCTGCTCATCTTCGGCGCCTTGATGATCGGTTATGTCATCGGTGTCCGCAGCACCGTTCCGCCGCGCGATACCGCTCCGCCGGACACCCAGATCGAGAAGCCAGAGAAAAATAACAAAGCGGACGAGGCCGGCCAAAAACCCGAGAAAAAGTGATCGGTCCAGCTAGAGCTGCTGCTTGCGGCTTAGCGCGTCCGCAGCTCCGCTAAGCCGCAAGCGGCTTGTATCCGATCCGCACAGCGACGATCCAATTCCGCACGCCGGCTGTCACATCCTCGGCGTCAAATTGCGGACGATGTCCAGGGCGGAAATGACGCCAATGAGGGAGTCCTCTTCATCCACCACGAACAGCTGATGCACTTTCAGCTCGCACATCCGTTTGACCACATCGACGACAGGCGTGTTCATGCGGACGGTGAACACCGTCGGCGTCATGATGTCGCTCACGCTCGTCGAATCGGCAATCTCGATGGAGAACCCCTCGTGCCGCGATCGTCGCGGCCGACCCTCCCCCTGAAACTCTTCGGCCGGCTCGGCGTGGCGAACCTGCTCGCGCTCGTGGATCAGCACATCGGTGCGGCTGAGGACGCCGATGGGCCGGCCCGCGTCATCGATCACGGGGGCGGCGCAAAAGCCGCGATCGGTCATCAGGGCCACGGCTTCGGGAATGGTGGCATCTCCCCGCAGGGAAATCGGATTGGGCACCATCAGCTCCTCGGCCGTTTGCGCGGCGAGAACGAGAGCGGGTGGTGCCGGAATGGTTGCACGCGTCATGGCGATGCTCCTTTCTTGTAGCTGCGCACGGCGCAACGAACGAGATGTTTTTCGTGAGAAGTCTTCCCCTGAAAACAAGAAGGTGCAAAGCCGATGCCGGTTTGCGGCAATCGGCCGGAAGCGCATTTTGCGCCAACGAAGCGGCATCGTCCTGAGTTGTTGAGAATGGAAGCCCGCGCAAGCCCGGTCGTTGGCGGCGTTCCCTGTTGGCTATCGGCGCGCGGGATCGGATCGCGCAGAAACGATAGCATAGTCGCCCGCGTCATCTCCGTTTCCGGCCGCTAGGTCGCCGGTTCCGTTATGGAGGAACACCCCGTGCCCTCGAAACCCCCGCCGCAGCCTTCTCTCCCCACTCCCTCGACGCCATGGTGGCATTCGCCTCCCGCAAAGAAGGCCGGTGAGCCGGCCGGCATTAACTGGTCGGCAATCCTCGCCTCGATTTCCGTGTCGTTCGCCCTGGTTGTCAGCGTCGTCGCCTGGATTGTCACACACCCGAACAAAACCGCGAAGTCCGTCGAATCGCCGCGCGTGGCCGTGATTCCTTCCGGGAGCGAGATCCGAGTCCGCCCAGCCGCGTGCTCCATTTCCCCCGCGGCACGTGAGGAGGTCGATGAGATCGAAATCATCCCGGCCATCCACCGACCCGATTGGAAGGAGAAGATCGCCAATCCGTTCCTCCCGATAGCAGAAGCTCCTCCGCCGTTGCCTCCCCCTGCTTCACGGCCCACTCCGCCGCAGCCACAGCCGGAGCCAAAACCTGCCGCTCCTCAGGCGGCGCCGCAGCCGGCCGGCGAAACGTATGGCACGCAGGTACTGTTCCTCAACAACCAGGAGGCCGCGGCCGACCTGGCCAAACGCGATCACAAGCTGCTTTTTGTGATGCACATCTCCGGCAACTTTGAAGACTCCTGCTTCACCTGAAACAACGCCGAGGCGTTCCGTGCGAACGCGTTGGCCAATGCCGAGGTGGGCAAGTATCTGAATAACAACTTCGTCGCCAGCTATCAAAAGGTCGGCACCTTCACGATCAATGGCGCCAAGAAACAGGGCGGCAACGTGGCCAGCTACTTCTGCACCCCGGACGGCCGGGTGCTGCATGCCGTCGCGGGGCCTGTCAAGGCCGAGGTGCTGCTGCGCGAGGCGCGCTGGGTCGTCGAAAGCGAGAAGCTGGCCGACCTGGACGGTATCAAAGGCGAGACGCGCCGGCGTGCCTTCTGGCGCAAGGTCCACAGCGAGCGTCTCCAGCAGGAGCATCAGGTGGACTCTGCGCGGCTCGCTCGTGCTACCCGCCGGCTCAAGCTGAACAAGGCCGGTCTTGTGCATCTGTTGCTGGCGACGGCGCCGCGGCCGCGCCTGGACCAGGTCTACAAGCTGGTGTTCGAGAAAATCCTCAAGGAAAAAGTTTCCACCGCGCCGGTCGTGCAGATTGGCGGTTGAATCGGCCTTCCCCACCAACCCGCGGCGCCGGCGAAGGCGGTCTTTGCCGCGCTTCGGGTTGGTGCGGAGCGCTTCCCTCTTCTCCGAAATTCTTCCTCGGCGAGGACGCACCATGAACGCCCCCGCGATTCAAGCTGTTCCTCCGCCTCATCCCCCATCAACTTCCCGCCGACCAGCGCGAGCGCCCTGGAAGATCGTTGTTGTGACGTTGGCGCTGGCCGCGTCCCTGATCGTCGCGGAATCCGCCTGGCTGCGGCAGCGCCGGCGAGCCAGGAACGTCGCCAGGGCCAATGAACAGGTGCAGGAGAAGATCGCCGCGGCTCGCGTCAATCTGGCCGCGCAGCACTGGGACATAGCGATCGGGCAGCTGGAAGATGCTCTCGATGTGCGAGAGGCGACCAACCGCGACGCGGTGCCTCCTGTGCTGGAAGAAGCGCGTCGCGGCCAGGCGGAGGCGATGTTCGAAGCCGCCGGGCTGGCCATCGCGCACCGGCAAATAGACGATGCCTTGCGTCTGCTCCGCGCTTATGTCGCTTCCCCGCAGGCCGAACACCACGATCGCGCCCGCTTGCTCCGCGACGACCTCGAACGCGCTCTTTCCGACGACGCGGCCGCATCTGTGCTCGCACGTTTATCCGACGAGGCATTGACGGTATTTGTCGAAAAAGGGCAGCTGACGGTAGACGACGGCCTGCACACGGCGGCGATCCGGGCCATCTTTCACGAGACGCTGCGTCGGAACGCGGCCAAGGAAGTGCGGCAGCGCGAAGCTCGCCGCGAGGTCGCCCGCTTGACCGAGCAGCGCCGCGCTGCCGAACACGAGCGCCACATCGCTCGTCTCCGCGCCGCCCCGTCCTTCCAATCGCTGACGGCCTATCTGACTCGAACACGAGAGCACCTCCGCGAGCGACAACAGCTTGCTCAGCGGAAGGAAGCGGAGGTTGCCGAGCTTTTCCAGCAGCTCGGCGTCAACGACGCGGCGGAGCAGGAGAAGCTCCGCGCCGATTTCCTCGGCGGCGACGCACCCGCTAACCTCCGCGAGCAGATCGAGCGCGAGCGTGCCGAGATCAAGCGCGCCTTTCGCAACGCGACCGAACCCCAGCCTGCCGATCGCGAGCTTTTCAATCAGCTTGTCGATCAGGAAGTGGATGCATTTCTGAAGCTGCTTCCGTCCTCCTGAGCGCTCCGGCTTTTCTGCCCTGCCGAGGCTTTGCTTTTTTTGGAGTGCGGCGCTTTTCCGCCGCTTTGTTTTGCTTGTTGTTTGTTGAAAACCGAAAGAAACAAAGCGGCGGAAAAGCGCCGCACTCCAAAAAAAGCAAAGCTCCCAGCCGGCATTGCGGAATTTTTTTCGTTGCAGTTGGCGAAAAACCCCTTATCATCGAATCAGATTCCGGTTCATTGCCACGGGCGCAGCTCTATTCGAACGTTTCCGTTCGCGCCGCGGCACCCGCAACAACAACGGTTCAGGCAAGAGCGCGCTTCACATTCGGCCACGTTCCGTCCGGCCACTCCGAACGGTAAGTGGGACCGGCATCTCGCCGGTCAGCCGTGGCCCTGGTTTTCATTTTTGGCGGGGGAATTGTACCAATGGACCATGCCAACCTGATCGTCGGTATCGGTGGGGCCGCGGGCGATGGCGTCGCCTCGGCCGGCAACACGCTCGCTCTGGCCGTGGCACGGCAGGGACAGGGCGTTTACGCGTATAACTCCTATCAGTCCGTGATACGCGGCGGACATTCCTGGCTGCGCTTGAGGGTTTCAGCTCAAAAGCCTCTCAATCATGGCGACCAGATCGACGGATTGATCGCCCTGAATCAGGATACACTCGATCGTCATTTGCAAGAATTAGGGTCCGGGGGGGTGGCCCTGTACAACAGCGCCAAGGTCAAACCCAGCTACGAGCCGGCCAAGGGCGTGCAGCTTTGCCCGCTGCCGGTGCCGGAGCTAGCGCCTTCGTACAAAGAATTGCCGGTCATGCAAAACACCGTCGCCGTCGGCGCCATGCTGCGGCTGATGGGGCTGGACTTCGCCGGTCTGGAATCGGTGATCGGCACCACCTTCGCCAGGAAGCCGAAGGTTGTCGCTTCCAACGTGGCAGCGGCGAAGGCCGGCTTCGACTACGCCGGCCAGCACTTCCAGCCGCTGCCACGCCAACTCAAGCCGGCCCAGCAGAAATGGGCGCTTGTCACCGGCAACGAGGTATTGGCCATGAGCGCCGCCATGGCCGATTGCAAATTTTACTGCGCCTATCCGATGAGTCCCGCTTCCGGCATCCTGCACTGGATGGCCGCACACGGCAAGCAGCTGGGCATCTGCGTCCGGCAAGTTGAGGACGAGATTTCCGTCATCAACATGACCATTGGCGCCAATCACGCCGGGGTACGCGGCATGTGCGCCACTTCCGGCGGCGGCTTCGCGCTGATGACCGAAGCCATCGGCATGGCCGGCATCATCGAGACGCCGGTCGTGGCCATCAACGTCATGCGGGCCGGCCCGTCCACCGGCGTGCCCACCAAGACCGAGCAGGGCGATCTCAACCAGGCCATCGGGGCCAGCCAGGGCGATTTTCCACGCATCATCGCGGCGCCCATCAGCATCCCCGATTGCTTCGCCGTCATTCAGCAGGCGTTTCAGCTGGCCGACCGGTATCAGTGTCCCGTCCTCGTTGTTTCCGATCTCCTTATCAGCGAGGGCAATGAAACGGTCGATCCGGCGGTGTTCGAGCAGATCCCGGAGGTCGATCGCGGCGAGATCATCCTGCCGTCGAGCAACGGCGAGATGCACCACACCAATGGCGAGCCGTACCTGCGTTACAAGAACACCGAATCCGGCATCTCCCCACGCGCCGTGCCGGGCGTGCCGGGCCACCTGTACGTCGCCGCCACGGACGAGCACGACGAGGACGGCGTGCTGCTCAGCGACATCTACACCGATCCGGTGCGGCGCCAGAAGATGGTGGAGAAACGCGTGCGCAAGATGAGCACGCTACTGGGGCATCTGCCGCCGCCGCTGTTCAGCGGGCCGGCCGACGCCGAGGTAACGCTGGTCGGCTGGGGCTCGACCTGGGGCGTCCTCGCCGAGGCGGTCGAGCGCCTCAACGCCGCCGGCATTTCCACGAACCATCTGCACATTCGCTATCTCTGGCCGTTCCAGGTGCGCGAGGTGCAGAAGCTGCTCGGCCGCAGCCGCCGCATCCTGATCGTCGAGAACAACCAGAGTGGCCAGTTTGCGAGGCATTTGCGGGCCGAGACCGGCATCGCCGCCAACGGCCACATCCGCAAGTACGACGGCGAGCCGTTCGAGCCGAAGCACATCGTCGCCGCCGTACAGGACATCCTGCACGGCAAAGCGGAGATTGTGAACGTGCAATCCACGGAGCCGGGCTGGAGAACCGACCATCCCAGCGGCACCAGCGCCGACTGGAAGGGACGACTTTCGGGAGTCGCCCATGCCACAACGCATTAATCCGTTTAGCCGCGAGCCGTAGGCGAGCGCGTCGCGCTCGCCTACGGCTCGCGGCTAACCCAAAACCAACAAGGGAGCAGTGCCAATGGATACCCTTTTACTCGATCCCGACCTGGCGCGTGAAGCCGCCGTCCAGCGCGATAAGGAGCGTTTGCAGGGAACCTGGAACTTCGTGTCCGGACTCCGCGAAGCGCAAATGCTCATTGCCGGCGATCACTTCACCGTCAAGTTCAAGAACGGCGACATTTACCTTGGCGTCTACACGCTCGATCCGACCGCCAAGCCGAAGATGATGGACATGACCATCCATGAGGGGCCGGAGAAGCACCGAGGCAAAACGTCGCTGATTATCTACGAGCTGGACAGCGACCATTTGATCTGGTGTCCCGCCGAGCCAGGCACCGGCAATCGCCTGCACGCCTTTCCGCCCGACGACGATCTGCATCACCTGTGCATCGTGTTCCGCCGCGAAAAATCGCGGCTGGCGTCCGTATGATCTCCCACGAACTCGAACGACGGAGTTTTTCCTATGACGACTTTGACCGTAACGACTCCTCGCAAGCTCGAAGTGAAGGATTTCAAAGCCGACGTGGCGCCGGACTGGTGTCCGGGCTGCGGCGATTTCGGCGTTTTGAACGTGTTGCAAAAGGCCTGCGCCGAGCTGGAGATTCAGCCGCACGAGCTGCTGGTCGTCTCCGGCATCGGCTGCTCGTCGAACCTGCCGGGCTTCTTCCGCTCTTACGGCGTGCATAGCCTGCACGGCCGGGCGCTGGCCTTCGCCACCGGCGCCAAGCTGGCCAATCATCATTTGACCGTCATCGCCACCGGCGGCGACGGCGACGGTTACGGCATCGGCCTGAATCATTTCATTCAGGCCATGCGCCGCAACATCAACCTGACCTACATCGTCATGAACAACGAGATTTACGGTCTGACGACGGGGCAGGTATCGCCGACGAGCGAGCACGGCATGGTGACGAAAAGCACACCGCAGGGCAACCTGGAGCACATGCTCAATCCGCTGGCATTGGCCCTGGCGTCCGGCTGCGGCTACATCGCCCGCGGCTTCAGCGGCGATCCCAAGCACCTGCTCAAGCTGTACATGGACGGTATCCAATATCCGGGATTCGCCCTCATCGACGTGTTCAGCCCGTGTGTGACGTTCAACAAGCAGAACACCTATCACTGGTTCCGCGATCACGTCTATCGATTGGAAGACAAGGGCCACAATCCGTCCGACTTTCACGCGGCGATGGACCGGGCCATCGAATGGGGGGCGAAGATTCCGATTGGCTTGTTCTATCGCAATCCCAATCCGCGTCCGTCGCTGGAAAAGCTCGATCCGGCGCTGCATGACATGCCGCTCGTCGCCAAGCCGCACGGCCTGACGGCGGAGCAGCGGCGGGATCTTGTGGAGGAGTTTATGTAACCTTGCCCGCACGCAGTGCCGGCAGGTTCAGCTCTTGCCGGCACTGCGGCATAGTGGACTAAAAGGAGGGGAAAGAATGTTTAACAGCAGATACGTTGGGTTGATTCTGGTCATCACGGTCTTGAGCAGCGGCGCCTGGCTGCTTGCGCGGAAACCCCAGATTCGTCTCCAAAATCGGAGAGCCAAGCCGCGGCTTACTCGATCCACCATCTGAACAACGACATTTTGATGTTAGATGCGCTTCGCGGGAAAACATGGATGCTCCGTAAGGTCGAGGATGGCACGCCGACCTGGCTGCCGATCCCGCAAATCGATTCCGAAAAGGAAGCGGCACGGCTCTTGAGAAAAAGCGCCAATTCCACAGGGAAAGACGACAAGAACAAGGGTTCTTTACCCATCGATAAAATCTTGAAAGAACGTGGATACATTGAAATTACCCTGCATAGGCTCCGGGCTGGCTATTTGTGCGTCGATGTGCAAATCGAAGGAAAAAAACTGTTCTTGGCTGTCGATACGGCAGCGCCTTCGACCCACCTGGATTCGCAGCGTGTCAATCATTTGTCATTGAAATGGCAGCATTGGAACCAAGAAGAGGGCAAAGAGAAAGCCGGCCCGAAACGAGCGGGTGATTATTGTGAGATTACCAAGCTCGAAATAGGCCGATTGACCCTTGGCAATCTTCTGATCGGGAGCCACGATCTGTCCGACATTAACAAGCCCCTCAAGTTCTACTTGGATCCTCCCATCGATGGCGTGCTTGGCTCGGACATCCTGACGAAACTGAACACGATTATCGATTACTCAACCTTCAAACTGTACGTATGCTCCAAGGATTCACGCGAGAACGGAAACTCGCGGAGATAGTCGGAACCGCTTGTTACTGGCAGTCGGCATAAACAAAGCGCAGCACCTCATAGGCGACCATCGAGTCGTCCACGAGCAGTGCGGCGGTGGGCTCTGGATGTGGCTTCTGGCCTCGGACGTTACAATGTCTGCTGTGGCCCTCACCCAAGGGCCGCAGGAGGTATCGCGATGAACAAGGCGATCATCGACAAGACGAACACCGCTGAGAAGCCTGTTGCCGAGCGGGCCAAATCCGCCTTCATCTCCGCCCCGCAATACCTGGACACGAGCGCCGTCCGCAAGGAACTTGAAAACAGGGGGGTGACGGTCTTTAGTCCTGACGAACTCGACCTACCGGGCCGAAATCGTTCTGAGTTTCTCCAGGAAGCGATGCAGCGGGCCGATCTTGTCGTTGCGATAGTCGATTCGACTACGGCCAGCAACTTCGTCTTTTTCGAGGCCGGCTTCGCTCAGGCGATGCGCAAACCGACGTTCGTGCTGCTCACCGGAGATGCCTCGTCCACGCCCTGGCTCTCCAGCGGCATCCCGTACTTTCGCTTCGATCCGGAGAAGTCCACGGGGCTGGACTTCGGAATCAGCCAAATACTTGCCATCGCCCATCACGGAAAGAAACCGCTGTCCCAACCGACCAAACGCACGCATCCGTTAGGGGATCAGGCGATCGACTTGCTGCACCAACTGCACGAGATGGGCGGCACGATCGCCTCCGAGCAGCTTGAGACGCTCATCGCGGCGGCCATTCGGGCGAGTGGGGTGGCGAATGTCTCGGAAGCAAACGGAACCGATCGCGGTCTCGATTTCGCCGTCTGGGCGGAGGATCTGTCGCCCTGGCTCGGAAACCCCATCGCCGTGCAGCTTCGCCTGAACATACGGAACACTGCGGACGCGGCTCAGGCCATCCGGGAGCTGGCGCAGGCTATGACTCGAAGCGACATCGCCTGGGGCGTACTGATCTACCTCACGGCGACGATCGACCTGGACCATTTTGTTTGTATGCCGAATGTCCTCGTCGTTTCGGCGGAGCGATTCCTGGAGGGTCTCCAACACGCCAGCTTCGCGGACCTGGTTCGCCGACTGCGCCATCAGCGAATTCATGGATGCTTCTTGAAAAGGTCACTCGGCTTCACGCGACAGGAGGTAGGTGCTATTGATCCGTCGCCGAATCTGGGCCGCAAGCGGGCTAAACCCATCGGAGCCTGAAGCGTAAGCGAAGAGCAGAACAATCTTCGCTTACGCTTCAGGCTCCGATTATCCCTCGCTCGTCCGATGTCATTTCTTGGGCGTGCCGAATTGCTTGCGATAAAGCACCTTGAAGGGGTTCTCTTTCGGCCCCACCGCGTCTTCGTTCACGAGATACGGCGGCAGCGACGACCACCACTTGTCGTATTCAGCATTGAGCTTGTTCACCACCTCGGGATGCTCGTCGGCAAGATCGGTTTTCTCGCCGGGGTCCGCCTTCACGTCAAAAAGCTGCCATCTTGGCTTGCCCTTTCCAACCGAAACCATGTGCCAGCGCGGGGCACGGACGCTGCAACGGCCGTATTTGAACTCGTCCACCTTCGCTCCTTTGGGCCAGCGGCCGACGTGGGTGAAAAGGACGCGTTCCTCCCAAGGCGCCTTCGGATCCTCAAGCAGCGGAACCAGGCTGCGGCCCTCGACCTGTTTTTTCACCGCCTCGGAGAGTCTGGCGCCGGCAAGCTCGGCGATGGTCGGCAAGAAATCGATGTGAGCGGTCAGCCGATCGCAGTCGGCGGGCGTGAGCGTGCCCGGCCATCGCCATAGCGACGCCGCCCGCGTCCCGCCCAGCCACGGAGTGCCTTTTTGTCCGCGCATGCCGGCGTTGAAGATCGGCACACCGGCCGTGCCGCCATTGTCGTTCATGAAGACGACGAGCGTGTCTTTCTCCAATCCCCATTCCTTCAATTTCCCCAGAAGACGACCGACATTGTCGTCGATGTTGGCGATCATGCCGAAGAACTTCGCGACGGCCGGCGACTTCACCTTGTCCTTGTAGCGGGCCTCGTCCTCCGCGCGGACCTGCAAGGGTCCGTGCGGGGCATTCGTGGGAATGTAGCAGAAGAACGGCTGCTTGCCCTTCACCGATTCGATCCACTTCGCCGCCTGAGCGAAGAAGACATCGGTGCAGTATCCGTGCGTCTTCTCGAATTTTCCGTTGTGGAGGATGGCCGGATTGAAATAGGTATTGCCCGGAGCGTCGCCGCAGCTGCCGGGGTAGCTCTGGCCGATGCCGCCGCAGCCGTGGATGAACATCTCATCGAAGCCGCGTTTGCTCGGCCAGCGGTCCGTCTCGTCGCCAAGGTGCCATTTGCCGAAAATGCCGGTCGTATAGCCGGCGGTCTTCAGTACCTGAGCGAGTGTGACGGCCTTGGGGGTGAGCCGCTCGCGTTCGAGGATGGTGTGGGTGACGCCATTCTTGAACTCGTGCCGTCCGGTCATCAGGGCCGAGCGCGTCGGCGAACAGGTTGGACTGACGTGAAAATCGGTAAAGCGAGCCGCCGTGGCGTGGATGCGGTCGATGTTCGGCGTCTTGAGGATCGGGTTGCCGTGCGCCGACAGATCGCCGTATCCCTGGTCATCGGTGAGAATGAACACGATGTTCGGCCTCTTACCCGCCAGTCGCGGCGGAGCAGCGATCGAGACGCCGGATGCAACGAAAGAGAGTAACAAGACGAGCAAAGATAGCCGCTTCATGGTTCAATCTCCCCATGCTTTTTTCACGATCACCGCGATTTTCTCTCGCCGCGCAATTCGAGGATTGCTTCACCGAAGGCCCGGCCGATGGCGAGCATCGTTTTGCCGCTGCCGAGATAGTGGTAGGGATAATCGCTACCCACCTTGTTCCACTCGTCGAGGTGCTGGCGCCAGCCCTTCTTGAATACGGCCTCCGCTTCGGTGTCCCAAAACTGGTCCGTCTTGACGAGGGCCACGTTGCCCTTGAAGGCGGCCACTTCCAGCACTGCGGCCTGAGCGTCCTTGAACTTTTTTACATTGGTGCTCGCTTTGCTGCCGTCCACCCCCATTTGGCCAATCACGAACGGCAGCTTCGGGAACTTGAGATCCTTGCGCACGTCGTTGATGAAGTGCGTCAGATTCGATTTGTATTCCGCCGTGGCTTCGGCGTTGATCATGTCGTTCCAACCCTGGAACCACACGAAGCCCGCCAGCTCATAGCCCTGCTCCTTGTAACCGGGGAGGTTATCCTTCAAGTTGGCGAGCGTGGTGTTGATCTCGTCGATCATCGCGTGGTAAGAGGCCCCGAATTGTTTCTTGACATCGTCGAGTGTGGTTTGTGGCTTCCGTTTCTGTTGATCCGCAAGCACCTTGTCGAGCACTTTCATTGGCGGCAGGCCGGCGCTGGGCGGGCGGAAGTCGCGGTACAGGTTTCGGCCGCCCCAGGCGGTTTTGATGAGCAGCACCTGCTCGTCATAGCGATCGCCAACCACTTTCCCGAAGCCAAGCTCCGGACCGATGCACTTCGGCGAGCCGTATCCGACGGTCAGCTTGCCCTTGCGATTGAGAAACTTGATCCACACGTCCTCTCGCTCGATCCACTTGCCGTCTTTGCGGAGAGGCGCGTACAACTGGCGCGTCGCCGGCTGCGTTGCCTGATAATCGAGCAGTGACACTTTCGCCTTGCCCTCCATGTTTGATTGGCCAGCGAGGATGAACACCTTGACGGGTTTCGGTGTGCTGTCGGCTCGAACGGCGCCCGGCCACAACAGGAACAGTCCGATGAGGGTGGGAAGCTGGTTCATGCGTCTTTCCTGATGAGGTTTCCTCGGAAATCGATCGCAGGGAGGGCCGGCGCGATTGTACGCTTGCTGAAGGAGATTGGCCACGGCGGATGGAAATCTGAGCCGCGCGCAAAAAAAGAGAGGCGTCGCCCGAGAGCCACGCCTCTTCTCTATGGGGAACGGCCGATCATCGGCCGGCTTAGGGGAGATCCGGCTCCTCGGAAGAGGGGTTATCCTCCGGTTCCTCGGCCGGTATGCGGTAGGTTTCACCCAGCCAGCGACCCAGGTCGATGGTTTTGCAGCGCGCCGAGCAGAATGGGAATTGAGGCCATTCGCTCAAACTCTGCACTTCCATCCGCCGACCACAGATCGGGCAGGACACGCTTATCATCGGCTGGTCCAACTCAGGACGTGGAGCTTTTCGACTCACTTTTCTTGCCCTTTCCCCCAGAAGCGCTGGAGGCAGTGCCATTTGTGCCGGTTGTACCGTTTGTATTGCTTGTGCCGTTGGAGGACGTCTTGCTCGCTGCGTCCTGGTCCGCCTTGGCCGCCTGCTTGTAGGACTCGCTGCGGTAATCGGTTTCGTAGAAGCCGGAGCCTTTGAAAAGAATGGCCGCTCCGGTGCCGAAGACGCGGCGAAGCTTCGGCTTGCCGCACTGGGGACACTTCTTCAGCGGCTTGTCCGACATCGACTGAAATTCATCGAAATTGTGATCGCAAGCGTCGCACTGATATTCGTAAGTTGGCATAAAATCAGCCTCCGAAAGAGCCGCTTGCGGCTTAGCGCTAAGCCGCAAGCGGCGTTAGTCAGGTTTGGTAGTCGGCTCCGGCGCCGTGGACACAATCACACGCGCGGGACGAAGCACTCGATCGTGAATCATGTAACCCTGTTCCAGCACCTGCACCACCGTCATCGGCGGATGCTCTTTGTTCGGCTGCTGCATCACGGCTTGATGGAGGTTCGGATCGAACGGCTGGCCCTGCGCCTCAACCCGTGTGACTCCGTGGCGGCGCAGGATGTCGAGCAGCTGCGTGTGGACCATCGCCACACCCTGCACGAGGGGGCCTTTCTCTCCGGCTTGCTCCGCTGCGGTAGTGGCGCGTTCGAGGTTGTCGATGGCCGCGAGGAGATCCGATGCCAAGGGCGCCTGGGCATAGCGGCGCTCCTCGGCCAGATCGCGCTTCATACGCTTCTGATAATTCTCGAAGTCGGCGCGCGTACGCTGAGCCAGCTCCAGATACTCATCGCGTTTCTGCTCCGCGGATTGGAGCCGGGAACGCAATTTCTCCAGGTCGTCCAGCACCTGTTCGGCGGCAGCCTGTTCCGCATCTGTGTTGTTCGTGGGGGAATAAGGCTGTTGCTTGTGTTCCGTCATGGCAATGTTCCAGGTTTAGCCGCGACCCGAAGGGGAGCGCGAGCACCCGCGCTCCCCTTCGGGTCGCGGCTAACCAAAAGACCAACTCAACTTTTGTCGGAGAAGAATTCGCTGATGCGCTCCAGAAAGCTCTTGTGTTCGGGCGGAATCTCGGTGCCGTCGATCTCCTCCAGCTCGTGGAACAGCTCTTCCTGACGCTTGGTCAGCTTGCGCGGCGTGATGACGCGCACATGCACGACCAGATCGCCGGGCCGGCCGCCGCGCAGGTGCGGCATGCCCTTGCCGTGAATGCGGATCTCCTCGCCGCTCTGCGTACCGCGCTTGAGCGTGTGCGTGACAAACTGTCCATCCAGCGCCGGCACGTCGATGGGCCGGCCGAGCGCCGCCTGGCTGATCGTCACCGGCACTTCGCAATGCAAGTCCTGTCCCTGGCGAATGAACAGCGGATGCTTGCGGACACGGATGACGCAATACAGATCGCCAGGGGGCGCTCCGCGGTCGCCGGCCTCGCCCTCTCCGGACAGCCGAATGCTGATGTCGTTGTCCACGCCCGGCGGGATGTTCACCGTCAACGCGCGTTCCACCTCGACGGCGCCGTGTCCGCGACAGGTGCGGCAAGGATCGGTGATGACGACACCCTGTCCACCGCAGGCGCCGCAGGTCTGCTGAATGCGGAAAAAGCCCTGGCCCTGAATGACCACCCCATGTCCGCCACAGCGCCGACAGGCCGCGGGTTTCGTGCCGGGCTGGGCGCCGCTGCCGCCGCAGTCGGAGCATCGCTCCGCACGCGGGAGTTTGATTTCCTTCTGCACGCCGCGCGCCGCTTCCAGCAAATCGATCTCGACCAGCATTTGCAGGTCGCGGCCGCGCTGGGGACCGCGACGGCGACGCCCGCCGCCGAACAGGTCGCCGAGAATGTCGCCGAAGATGTCCATGACCGCGTCGGCGTTGGCGAAGTTCGGCATGCCGGCCCCTTCCAGGCCGGCGTGACCGTAGCGATCATAGATCTGGCGTTTTTCGGGATCGCGGAGAACGTCGTAGGCCTCGGAGGCTTCCTTGAATTTGGCCTCCGCCTCGGCATCGCCGACGTTGCGATCCGGATGATACTGCATGGCCAACTTGCGATAGGCCCGTTTGAGCGTGTCCTCGTCGGCGTCGCGCGCCACTCCCAGGACTTCGTAATAGTCCCGCTTGCTGGCCATAGGCATATGTTCAGTTTTCAGTTTTCAGTTTTCAGTTTTCAGTCTCA
>Ga0335075_10008033_pt1 | contig 16214 bp, 12 predicted proteins | sample Lox_Sample_24_FD_206723 | JGI IMG/M metagenome (GOLD analysis project Ga0335075, IMG submission 206723) | Soil microbial communities from Loxahatchee National Wildlife Refuge, Florida, United States - Lox_Sample_2.4 | ecosystem: Environmental > Terrestrial > Soil > Wetlands | place: USA... | reverse complement strand
AGCTCAAGATGGAAATCAACGGCATCGCCCACATCTTCATCACCGCCGGGAATTTCGAACGATCCAAGGCCTTTTACACCCAGCTTCTGGCATTTCTCGGCCTGCGCGAGGTGGCGAACGAGCCCGGAGTCTATTACTGCGTCGGCGGGCGCACCGGTTTCGCAATCCGCGCGCCGGCCCCCGAACATGAAGGCGAGCGCTTCGTGCAAAGCCGCGTCGGCCTGCACCATGTCTGTTTCCGCGCCCGCCAACGCGAGGACGTCGACGAAGTACATCGCTTCCTGCTCTCGATCGGCGCCGTCATCGTGCATCCCCCGCAGGACGATCAATATGCGCCGGGCTATTACTCGGTCTTGTTCGAAGACCCCGACGGCGTGCGCCTGGAAGTGAACCATGTCCCAGGACAGGGCTTGTTCACTTCCGGCGGTCCAAGCCGCGTCGGACAACCGCTGATCTAGCGCCGCTCCGTCCCATTGTTAGCGATGGCGACGCTTGTGCTGTGCCGGCCTGTCATGGTTTGATGGCAGCAACAACCGGGAGGAAACCGATGCGCGCATTGCTTCTGTCATTGCTGCTTTGCCTGCCGGGCGTGGCCGCCGCGGCGGCCGGCTTCACCGTCACCAGCCCGGACATCCGCAACGGCGCCACCATCCCAATGGTGCACGTGTTCACCGGCTGCGGCGGCGGCAACCAATCCCCTGCCCTGTCCTGGTCCGGCGCACCGAAGGACACGCAAAGCTATGCGATTACGATGTTCGATCCTGACGCGCCGACCGGCAGCGGCTGGTGGCATTGGACCGTGGTGAATATTCCCGCCAGCGTGACCAGCCTGCCGGAGAACGCAGGTGCCGCGAATTCAACAACACTGCCGGCGGGCGCGGTGCAGGGACGGACGGATTTCGGGTTCTCCAACTACGGCGGCCCGTGCCCGCCGATTGGCGACAAGCCGCACCACTACATCATCACGGTGTACGCATTGAAGGTGCCCAGCATGCAGATCGATCCGCAGGCGTCAGGCGCGACGGTGGGGTTCCACCTGCATTTCGCCACGCTGGCAAGGGCGACGCTGGTCGGGCGGTGGGGACGGTCGAACTAACTCCTCAAGCTTTGCCAGGAGCTTTTGTCCGTTGATCAACTCAAGCCGGGACGGGATGAGCGGGACAATCAAAGGATTCTTCCATATCCGTGGGGCAAAATCGGAGGTAGTGGTGAGGAATCCCTTTGCAGCACCGTCCCCTTGCAGAGTGCCCGTCAACGCCTGCACGTGGTAAGCGGTAACCAGGTGTCCCGCGGCTTATATGCCTTCACCTGATCGATTATGGGGATGCTGCCGAGGTCTTTCTTTATGGCAATCACATCGCGACCGCGCGAACCGCGGTTCTTCGCGCCGACGCTTCTAGCCCGCGACTGATCAAACCCGCCCCGAGGCCGGCGCCCGCGCGCAGGGGGCCCCGGTGGTTTTCCGCCCGCCGGCATGGTAGCGTGAGAGCCATGAGTACCGCCCTGACCACGCCGGATCAGATGACGTTGCAGGAGTTCCTGGCCTGGGATGCCCCTGGCCCAGGCCAGTGGCAATTGATCGATGGGGTGCCGGTGGCGATGGCGCCGGCCAGTCGAGCGCATGGGCGACTCCAGACTGTAATCGCCGGGCTGATCGACAGCCATCTGGAAGCGAGCGGCAGCCCCTGCGTCGCGCTGACCAATCCGGGCATCGTTCCGGCGTTTCAGGCCAGCCGTAATTTCTGCATTCCCGATCTTGCCGTCACCTGCGCGGAGACCGACAACGATCCCGCCGGGTTGCATCATCCGGTTCTGGTGATCGAGATTCTCTCGCCGTCCAATCACGCGGAAACCTGGCGCAACGTCCGGGCGTACATGCTGATCGACAGCGTGCGGGAAATCCTGGTGATCCATACCGCGTCGGTGCGGGTCGATCTGTTGCAGCGCCGCGCCGACGGTGTGTGGCCCGAGGATGTCACGCCGATCACGCAGGGGGCTTTCCCGCTCGCCAGCATCGGCCTGAACGTATTGCTCAGCGAGTTGTATCGCCGTTCGGGCGTCGGCTGAAACAGGCTCCGCCAGACCGCCAGCGGTGCTTCCGACGTTTTCGCGCGCGTGTGATCGAGCGGATCGCCCGGAGCCCGAGAAAGCCGCTCACAGGCCCAAGGCCTCACTGCGTTTGCCGGCCGCGAAGCGGCCTCCGCCCCCCCGCCCCGCGATGATCAGCCGCAACCCGCCGGGGCGGCGCCGGCGCAGCGCCGCCCCGCCCGAGTCCTCAGCCTCGATGCGCCTGGTACCACGAGTTCCGCAGCACCCGCCCAGGCAGCGCACCAGTGTGCTTGCCGTCCTCCAGCAGTATTTGCCCGTTCACCACGGTCATGTGGACGCCGATCGCCGGTTCCTTGATGCGCCAGCCGCCGGCGGGGAAGTCGTGCACCACGCTCTCCGGTCCCGGCTTCACCGTGTCCGGATCGAACACCACGATGTCCGCCGCCAACCCCTCGCGCAGCAGCCCGCGATCGGTGATGCCGAACAATGACGCGGATTCGAATGTCAGCCGCCGCACCGCTTGCTCCAACGTCATCGCATGCTTCTCGCGCACCCACTCGCCCAGCAGCCGCGTCGTGTAGCCATAGCCGCCATGGAACTGCACGTGCGCCCCACCATCGCCCAACCCGATGAAGGCATTCGGGTAGGTCAGGATCGTCTTCAGCGCCTCGTCATCGACATTGTTCTCGGCCTGCAGGAAGCGCGTCTCCAGCTTCTCCTCCACCACCAGGTCCAGGAACGCGTCGATCACCCGTTTGCCCTGCATCCTGGCGATCTCGCCGATGCTCTTGAACTGCAGCGCCTTGTTCTTCTCCAGCGCCGGCTCGTTCACCCACATATAATCCCACCAGCTCCGCGAGAACCCGATCGCGCCCGGGATCGGCACCGACCGCTCCACCGCCTCCGCATGCAGCTTGTCGCGCACCTGCGGATCGGCATAGGCGCGCATCTTCTCTTCGTCGGACGCGATCAAAATCGGGTGCCATGTCGGCAGGCCGCGGAACACCTGGCAGTTCTTCATCGTGAAGTCCTGCGTCGTCCGGTTCGGCGAGCACATCGGATAAGCGCGGATTCCCGCCTTCGCCGTCTCCTCCACCCGCGCGATGTGTTGCTTCCACTTGTCGGGATTGCGCACGGTCTGGCTCAGGCTGTTATAGATCACCGGCCGCCCGCTCGCCTCCGCCAACCGCGCCATCAGCCCGTCGCTCAGTTCCGGATCGACGCCGCCGCCCATCTGCACCGTGCCGGTCCCCATCTCGCGCAGCACGTCCGCCAGCGCAAAAATCTCCCGCTCATCCGCCCACAGCGCGGGAATCGGCACGCCCTGTGGATCGAAATGCCCCTTCTGCCGCGAGCCCGAGAACCCGATCGCGCCGGCCTTCATCCCATCGCGCACAACGCCCTGCATCGTCTTGATTTCGTCGTCCGTGGCAGCGCGCTTCTGGCAATCCTCGCCCATCGCATAGAACCGCACGGCGGTGTGGCCGATCAGCGTGCCGGCATTCACGCCGAGGTTCTGGTCCAGCCGGTCCATGTACTGGCCGAAGCTCTCCCAGTTCACATCGACGGTGCGCAGCACCTCCATCGGGATCGCTTCGACATACGAAAGAAACTCCGCCATCCGCTCTTCCTTGCCACGCTTCACCGGCGCCAGGGACAGCGAGCAATTGCCGAAGATAACCGTGGTGGCGCCATGCTGCGGCGAGAACGTGCACAGCGGGTCCCACGTCACCTGCGCATCGTAGTGGCAGTGGTTATCGATGAAGCCGGGCGACACCGCCAGGCCGTCGGCATCGACGGTGCGGTCCGCTGCGCCGCCGATCTTGCCGATTTCAACGATCTTGCCGTCCTTCACGGCAACGTCGCCACGGAACGCAGGCATCCCCGAGCCATCGACGATGCGTCCATTCCGGATCAACAGGTCATAGGTCATCTGCTTGGTCCCTCCGTGTCACGGGCCGCCCTTGGCAGTCCTTCTGCTTTTGCCGCAGAGCCTAGCAGGTTGGCGGCGGTTGGGAATGGCGGGCCAGCCGTGACCCAGGACAATCGCATTTGCCGCTGTCCATCCGGCAGCACGATCCGGGGCAGATCGTGCCGCCTAACTGCTGTATGCAGCAAAATTGGTCAGCTCACCGCAGATTTCGCAGATGACACAGAATAGCGCCTGGAAAACAACGGGATTTACCAACACTGACACGCCGATGTACATTGCACAGCGTCGAATGATCCACGCCTTGTTTTGTGTCATTCGTGAAATCTGTGGTGAACCGACTTAAACTTTGCGGCAGGCGCCACGGGCATCGCGCGGTGCGCCGCATGCCGCTGCCCGGCACGACGGCACGATACGTCCCCCCGCCGCGCACGATGGATTTTGCCTGCTGGCCCCTCAGCGGGCACCAATACCAAACAACACCACACGCACGGTTTCGGCAAGGATGCGCAGATCGAGCACCAGGCTGCGACGGGCAATGTAGTCCAGATCGTATGTCAGCTTGATGCGTGCGTCCTCGACCGACCCACCATAACGGTACCTCACCTGCGCCCAGCCGGTGATGCCCGGCAACACGCGCGTCCGTTCATCATAGCGGGCAAGCACCTCGCTCAGTTGCGCGGTGAAATGCGGCCGCTCCGGCCTCGGCCCCACCAGGCTCATCTCGCCGCGCAGCACGTTGATCAGTTGCGGCAACTCGTCGATGCGGCAGGCACGGATGAACACACCCACCCGTGTCACCCGCGGATCGCGCGCCGCGGCCCAGCGCGGCCCCGCGGCTTCTGCGTCAACCCGCATGCTGCGTAGCTTCAGCAGGCTGAAAACGCGGCCATCCAGTCCCACGCGATCCTGCCGGTACAGCACCGGCCCACGCGTATCGAGTTTGATCGCCACCGCCACAAGCGCCAGCACCGGCAGCGTCACCACCAGAAGCACCACGGCACCGGCAACATCGCGCACGCGCCGAACCGCGGAGATCCGCCACGGATCGTCGCGCGCGCCCGTCTGGCAGGCAGGGACACCTTGTGCGGGTCCCCACGACACACCTGCCGAGGCCTCGATCTGGTTGACGGTTGTGTCGCCCATGATCTGCTCCATACCGATATTGTATTGGTCCGCGATCGTGATTGCTGTGACCTGGTTCACTGCCGCGAGAGCATTCGTTACGCCGCGCGCATGCGGCGGCGCTGCACCGGCCCGATCACCCCCAGCGCCACCAGGCCCATACCGAACAATGCCAGTGAGCCAGGCTCGGGTACGCCGGGAGTAGCCGCGGTGACGGTCGAATCGAACGTCGCCGTCGCACCGGCAGCCCCGGAGATGCTGAGCAACGTCGTCAGCGAAAACAGCCCGTCGATCGGTTCCGCCACGTTCACGAAAGGCTGGAAGAAGCCGAGTGAAATCAGACTGGACGGATCGGAGAAGCTGCCCGACGCGATCAGGTCTGCGGTGCCCAGCGGATTGTTGTTCGGGTCCAGGTAAACGCTCCAGGTCAGTGTCGTCATCGGCGAAAGCGTGCCGCTTACCCCGGCAGAGACCCGCGCCACTGCTCCTGGCAAGGCAAGATTGAACTCGGTGGCTGATATCGACAGCGGGTAGAACACCCCGCCGATACTGGTGTTGCCGTTGACCTGCAGAACATCCTGGCCGGCACTGCCGACGACCGGCGCGCCATCGACGGTGACTCCGCCGAACGAGATCGTGCCGCTCGTCACCGGCACCGACGCCACCGGGCCATCTTCGAATTCGAGCGTGGGCGTAGGCGGCGCTGCGCCGGCGTGCGTCGCGGCGAGTGCGGTCAGCGCGGCCAGCAGGCCGGCCTTCGAAAATGCGCGCATGGTGTGGATCTCCTCATCTCCTATTGATTGGATGTGCCATCCCTTCGCTTGCGCATGCCGTTCCGGCAGCGCAGTGCGCGCGGTTCGTAGAGGCGCGGCATCCAATCCGGTGTGAATCGACTCACACCGCGCCCTCAATAGTTCCGTGCCACGAAAGGGTTCCGCGATCCGCCCCGGGCAAACGCCGAATCATCCGAACGCACGCAGCACCGCAGGACTGCCGTCTTTGAAAACCTGCGCCCCGGTGTGAGTCGGTTCACACCCTCGGACATCAAGGCGCGGCACATGCGCGCCCCACTGCGAGGGGAGATGCACGATGTGCCACGTTCACTGCTTGAATCGTCTCGGGATCGTCCTGGCAACCGCCGGCGCGATGGGCCTGATGGCCGGCGGCGCAGCGCAGGCCGGACCGGTCACCGGCAGCGGCTTGCCGATCTCGACCGAGCAAGCGTCGCTCGGCCTGACCTATCTGGTGCGCACCGAGGCGAATAACCTGGACGATCTCGGCCAGGTCGTGCTGTTTGCCGGCAACTACGCGCCCGGCGGTTACTCCGTCGCCAACGGCCAGGTGCTGTCGATCAGCCAAAACCCGGTACTGTTCTCGCTCCTGGGCACGACCTATGGCGGCAACGGTACCAGCAATTTTGCACTGCCCAATCTGGCTGGACGCACGGTGGTCGGCACCGGGCAAGGGTCTGGTCTGACCAGCCGCAACCTGGGCAGCACCGCGGGAGCAACAACCGAGACGCTGACAACAAACGAATTGCCGCCCTACGGCGGCGCCGCTGGCATCAACAACGGCAGCCAGCCGGTTTCGACGTTGCAGCCTTCGCTGGCCCTGAACCAAGGCGTGGTTGCCAACGGCGCTTTTCCCTCCTCAACCGGGACGCAGGCGACGACCCCGCTGGTCGGGCAGGTGCTGACCTATGCCGGACCACTGCCAACCGGCGAGTTCGCCGCCAACGGCGCCCAACTGCCGATCATCCAGCAGCAGGCACTTTTTTCCGTCATCGGCAATACCTATGGCGGCAACTTTCCGGTCACGTTCGCCCTGCCAAACCTTGCCGCCCGGGCGGCGACAGGGGCCGGCGCCGCGCAGGGTCTCATAGCCCAGGCACTCGGGCAGCCCACCGGGTCGGAGAGCACCACGCTCACCGTGGCCAACCTGCCGCCGCAGAATTTGACTCTCGGGAACGGCACAACAGACGTGGTGGGCGGAGGCACGCCGATCGACCTCCAGCAGCCCTCCCTGGCACTGCAATACATCATTGCGGTGCAGGGTCTGTTCCCGACCGAAACATCGATGTTGGCAGACGGCGCCCCGTTCCTCGGAGAGATCAGCCTGTTCGCGGGCACCGTCGCGCCCGCAGGCTGGGAGTTTGCCGACGGCCAGTTGCTGTCGATCGCCAGCAACGCGGCATTGTTCTCCGTGATCGGCGACACCTATGGCGGCAACGGGTTCACCACCTTTGCCCTGCCGGATCTGCAGGACCGCGTTGCAGCCGGTACCGGAGACGGCGTGACGCTGGGCGAAATGTTCGGTAGCGACAGCGAGACACTGGACCTGGCCGAATTGCCCGTGGGCTATCCCGCCACGTTGCCAGCCACCACAAACGCCCCGGAACCCCCGGCAACCGCAGTCTTACTGATCGCATTGGCAGGTCTCGCCTGTGCGCGACGGCAGCCCAAGCTGCGCAGGCCAGCGTAAGCCGATGGCGCCCGGCTCTTGTGGCGCACGACACAGCCCGCCTCCAAATGTCATTGCGAGGAGCGAAGCGACGAAGCAACCTCGGTCATCCAGGCGCACCGGCCGACCATGCGCGTCCCCGCACGAACTTCCTTCGTCACCCTGCTCCTCGCAGTGACACGGCGGGAGCTGCCTCGCGCGTCGCCGATTCTGGATGCTACGGCAGCGTCTCCCCCTGATACCGCCGCCACGCGCTCATCTGAATCGCCGACGTCAGGCAGTGCAACACCACCGGCTTCGTCTTCACCGCGAATGCGCGCGCGACACCGTCCGCCACCTCGCTCTCCTCGCGGATGGTAATGCCCTCCGCGCCAAACGACCGCGCCCAGGCGGCGAAATCCGGATTGGTCAGCCGCGTGCCGTCCATGAACGGCCGATCCGGATAGCGCACATAACTGTGCATCCCGATCGTTCCGTACATCCGGTTATCGGAAATAACCATGATCGGATTGCCGCCATATTGGCACGCAGTGGCAATCTCGTTGCCCATCATCAGCGCCCCGCCGTCGCCCATAAACGCCACCACCTGCGTCCCCGGCCGCCGCAACGTCGCCGCCACTGCCATCGGCATGCCGGACCCCATCGCCCCCACGATCGACGACAGGAACACCTGCCCTGGCTTGAACCCGATATAGCGATGAATGAACGAGCCGAAATTCCCGGCATCCGACGTCACCGTCGCATCCGGCGCCAGATGCCTATCCACTTCGCAAACGATGGCGGCGAAGTTCACGCCATCCGTCGTCGGTTCCCAGGTCTTTTCCAGCAGCCTCCGATGGATCGCATGCAGACCGTCTACCCAGCCCTTGCGCTTCGCCGCCCCCGATGGTGCCCCGCGCGCCAGCAGCGCCTTCAGCACCTCATGCGGGCTGCCGGCAATACCGAGATCGGGACGGAACACGCGCCCCACTTCGTTGGCATCCGGCCACACATGCACCAGCGGCAGTTGCGGCTGCGGCGCCGAGGGAAATGAATAAGATTGCGATACCGTATCGGTCAGCCGCTCGCCCAGAGCCACCATCAGATCGGCGCGCTTCATTTCCGTTATCAGTTCGCGCGGCACGCGGATGCCCATATACCCGCCATAGTTCGGATGCCGCGCATCGAACAACGTCGGACGGCGATGCGTCGGATTGATCGGCAGCACCCACTCTTCGGCAAGGCGCCGCAAATCTCCATAAACCGCATCGTCATACAATGAATCGGCCAGCAGCCCCCCGCCCACCAGCACCAGCGGCCGCTCCGCCCGCGCCAGCATCTCCGCCAGCTTCTCAAGATCGGCCACACGCGGGCCGGACAGAACCCGAGGCCGCGGCTGGTCCAGTTCCGCATCGGTGGTCTCGTCAAAAATGTCCTCCGGCAAAATCACCGCGACCGGCCCCTGCGTACCGCTCTCCGCCACATGAAACGCGCGCGCGATCGCCTCGGACGCTTGCTCCGGCTCATTCACCTCGATCACCAGCTTCGTAACGTCCGCCAGCAACCGCGAATAGTTTTGCTCCTGTAATGCCAGCCGGCCGAAATCCTTGCGCTCCACCTGCCCCACCAGCATCACCATCGGCGTCGCGTCGTGATACGCCGAATGCAGCGACACCATCGCGTTCGACAGGCCAGGCCCGCGCGACACAATGCAGCAGCCCGCGCGCTTGCGCAGCCGCCCATCGGCCACGGCCATGTAGCCGGCGCCGCCTTCATGGCGGCACACCACCATGCGGATCGTGTTCCGTTGCAGCACCGCGCTGGTGAAGCCGACATAGCTCTCGCCGGGGACACAAAAGATCTGGTCCACCTCATGCGCTTCCAAACTCTCCGCCAGCAGGCGGGCAACGGTACGTGTCATGCTATCAATTTCTCCTGGTCTGACTGGCTGCGCTACGCATCAATGGCTGCCGCAGCGGACCAGTGGGAATGGAAAGCCGGAGCAACCGGGAAACGCAATCTCGTTCTCGCCGCGACGCTGCACCGGCATTACGTCGGGGTTCGGGCAGCCGAAGCCCGGAAGGTTCGAACTAGTGTCCGGGTAGAACTGAATTACGAAACCGGTCTTCGTCGCACGCACAGACTCGATCGCACGTTGCTCATAGGCCGCGCTGGTCATCGAGGCCCGCATCACCGAGTCGCGGGTGAAGATCACCATCGGCTGCGACATGCACTCTTGTGCGCTCAGCGTCACGGGCGGGGGAAACACGCCGCCAACCCATTCGCCGAACAGGAAGGCATGGATCGGTTCCCCCGGGCGCTGCGCCAGCAGCGGCGTGGTCAGGGCAAGCAGCAACACGGCGGCGGCAGCAAGGCGGCGCATGCGGACTCCTTCACGGATAGCGGGCGCCGACGATACGGCGCGTTTTCCACAGTGACCAGCCTGCCAGCCGCTGCTAGAAGGCCGCATGCTTCGCAACCTGTATGCCCGTACCCTGGCGCTGGCTGCATCGCCGCGCGCCCCGTGGTGGCTCGCCGCGGTGGCCTTCGCCGAGGCAAGCTGCTTCCCCGTCCCCCCCGACGTGCTGCTGCTGCTGATGGGCCTGGCACGCCCGCGCCGCGCCTTCGAGTATGCCGCGATCGCCACCGTCGCGAGCGTGGCCGGCGGCGCGTTGGGCTATGCCATCGGCTACTTCATCTTCATCCAGGTGATGCAGACCGGCATCGCGCATCTGCTGTTCGGCAACGATCCTCTGGGCGCATTCCAGCGGTGGTATGCGCGGTGGGGACTGTACGTGATCCTCATCAAGGGCCTGACACCGATCCCTTACAAACTTGTCACGATCGCCTCAGGCGCAGCCAAATTCAACTTCTGGATATTCATGGGCGCCAGCCTGGTGACTCGCGGCGCCCGCTTCTTCCTGGTGGCGACGGTGCTGCGGTTCTTCGGCGCCACGGCACGGGATTTCATCGAACGCTGGCTGATGCTGGTCACCAGCGCGCTCGCCGTAGGCATCGTCGGCGGATTCGTCCTGGTGAGGCTGATGTAGTACCCGGAAGCGGGGAAAGCGCAGCACATCCGAAAGCAAGTCGCTGCGGCTCATGCTTCCCTGATCATGGTCTGCCGTGCCGCCGGCGCGCACAAGCCGGTGAGACGCGCCGCTGTTACCTGACCTCGCGCTGAACTTCCGCTCATCTGCCTCGTTGCAAGCACAAGGAGGCATCGGTGCATCGTCGCGACGTGATGCGTGGGGCCGCATCCCTGCCGCTGCTGGCGGCATTCGTCTCGTCCGGCGCGGCGGCCGATCAACCCGCTCCGGCGCCCGCCCAAGGCACGCCGTTCGATGACAATACCGTGCCGGCGCTGGCACGGCAGCTCGCAGCGCAGCCGTACAAGCCGCCGGACTCGTCTCTGCCAAAAGAGTTGCAGAACCTGCAATATTCGCAATACCAGACCATCCGCTTCAAGCCGGAGCAAGCGCTGTGGCGTGGCCAGGGGCTCAACTTCACCGCGGAATTCTTCCATCGCGGCTTTCTCTACAAAGACCGGGTGGACATCTACCAGGTCACCGACGGCCGCAGTGCACCGCTCGCCTATAACCCGGATCAGTTTTCCTGGACCAAGGTCAAACGCCCCACCGGCGACCTCGGATATGCCGGCTTCCGCCTGCACTATCCGCTGAATCGCCTGGACTATTTCGACGAAGTCTGCACGTTCCTGGGCGCCAGCTATTTCCGTGCGGTGGCACGTGGCCAGGGCTACGGCCTCTCTGCCCGCGGCCTTGCCATCAAGACCGCCGATCGCACCGGGGAAGAATTCCCCCTGTTCAAAAGTTTCTGGCTGCTGCGCCCTCCGCCAAACACCGATTCGATCACCGTGCACGCCTTGCTCGACAGTCCGAGCTGCACAGGCGCGTTCCGCTTCGTTATCCAGCCCGGACAGGCGACAATCTTCGATACCGACGCAACGATCTTTCCGCGCGTTGATATCACGCAGGCCGGCCTCGCGCCGCTGACCGCCATGTTCTTCTTCGGCCCGAACGACCAAGGCGATTTCAACGACTGGCGCGCCGCAGTGCATGATTCGGACGGTCTCTCGCTGCGCACCGGAGACGACCAGCGCATCTGGCGCCCGCTGATCAATCCGCACAAGCTGCAGATCAGCGACTTTTCCGATGTATCGCCCCGCGGCTTCGGCCTGATGCAGCGTGCCCGCGCGTTCAGCGACTATCAAGACCTCGAAGCGGATTATCAGAAGCGGCCCTCGTTGTGGGTGGAACCAAAGGGCGACTGGGGTCCGGGCATTGTCGAGCTGGTGGAGATCCCGTCGAAAAAGGAAGTGAACGACAACATCGTCGCCTTTTGGCGCCCGCACGACAAGCTGAAGGCAAAATCCACCTTCAAGATCGGCTACCGTTTACACTGGTGCTGGACCAACCCGCATCCCGGGCCGGAGGCGCGCGTGCGACAGACCCGCAACGGCCTCTCGTTCGATCGCAATAGCCAGCAATTTGTCATCGATTTCGCCGGCGCCGCGTTGGACGCCTGGACCTCCAAAACACCGCCGACGCTGGATGCCGGCACCGACAAGGGAAAGATCCTTCATGCCGTGGTAGAAAGGAACCCGCAAGTACATGGTTGGCGCGTCAGCATTCAGCTCGACACCCAGAAGCAGGATGTCGTGGAGCAACACGCGCGGCTGATGGATGGCGAGAAGCCGCTGACCGAGACGTGGATCGCGCGGTGGACCGCCCCCTGAACGACATCACCGGCTTCAGCGCCTTGCCACCCGAGGCACCACTGTTGATGCCAACGCAATCGCTGCGGACTCCGCTGCCGCGCCGAGACCCGCCGCTAACCGGACCTCGCCTGATCGGCCTGCGTCGCCTGCTGGTGATCGGTGGCGCCACGGCCCTCGCTCTGGAAGGGACCTACCAGATGTACCGCGTGCTGGCGGTCAATGGACCGACGCCACTCGCGATCATCATGATCGTCTTGTTCCTGGCCTTGTTCGGCTGGATCGCGCTGTCCTTCACGAGTGCGCTGGCTGGATTCTTCTCCATGCTGTTTGGCGGCGGCAGCCGGTTGTTGACGCGGGACCTGGCGATACCCGTGACGCGAACCGCGCTGCTGATGCCCACCTACAACGAACCGCCATTGCGCGTGATGGCCGGATTGCAGGCGATCTGGGAATCGCTGCACGCCGCCGGCGCCGCTGGCGAAACGTTCGACCTCTTCATCCTCAGCGACACCACCGATGCCGATGCCTGGATCGCGGAGGAAGCGGCCTATCTCGATCTGTTGGACCGCACCGACGGCCACGGCCGTATTTTCTATCGCCATCGGCGGCACAATTCGGCACGCAAGGCCGGCAACATCGCGGACTGGGTCACCCGGTTCGGCGGCGCCTGGCCACAGTTCCTGATCCTCGACGCTGACAGCGTCATGGATGCCGATACCCTGATCCGCCTGGTCAACGCGATGGAGCGTCACCCGAATGTCGGCCTTATCCAGACCCTGCCGATCATCGCTGGCGGCACCACCTTGTTCTCGCGGCTGCAGCAGTTCGCCGGCCGCGTTTATGGTCCGCTGATCGCGCATGGCATCGCCTGGTGGCACGGCGCAGAGGGCAATTACTGGGGCCACAACGCGTTGATCCGCACGCAGGCCTTTGCCGCGTCCGCCGGGCTGCCGGAACTGTCCGGACGCAAGCCGTTCCGTGGCCTCATCCTCAGCCACGATTTCGTCGAAGCCGCGTTGCTGCGCCGCGCCGGCTGGGCGGTGCATATGGTTCCCGCGCTGCGCGGCAGTTACGAAGAATGCCCGCCAACCCTGACGGACCTGGCAATCCGGGACCGCCGTTGGTGCCAGGGCAATCTGCAACATACCGCGGTGCTGCCCGCACGCGGACTGCACTGGATCAGCCGGCTGCATCTGCTGACCGGCATCGGCTCCTACATCACCGCCCCGCTCTGGCTACTGTTCTTGCTGTGCGGCATTGCCATCGCCGTGCAGGCGCGCTTCGTGCCGCCGAACTATTTCCCGGCAGGCCGTTCGCTGTTTCCGCGCTGGCCGGTTATCGATCCGGTGCGCGCCATGTGGATGTTCATCGGCACCATGGCCGTCCTGCTGCTGCCAAAATTGCTCGGCGTGCTGGCGATCCGGCGCGACGACCGCCGCGGCTGCGGCGGCCTGTTGCGGCTGGTGACAAGCGTGCTGTTGGAAACGATGCTCACCGGACTGATCGCACCGGTCGTGATGCTGACCCAGACCCTGCACGTGACAACAATCTTGTTCGGCCGCGATTCCGGCTGGAACGCGCAGCGGCGCGACGACGGCAGCGTGCCGTTTCGCGTCACCGCTGCGGAGTATCGCTGGCACACCATGGTCGGCGTGGCCTTGGGAGGGATCGCCTGGGCGACCTCCTGGCCCCTGGCGTTGTGGATGAGCCCAGTCGTGCTGGGCCTGACGCTGGCGATTCCACTGGCCGCAGTCACTGCGCGTCGCGGCGCCGGATTGGCGCTGCGACGGCTTGGGCTGTTGCGAATACCAGAGGAGGCGAACCCGCCGCACGTGCTGGCACGCGCGCACGCGTTGGTGAGGGCTGGCCAGGATGCGAGAGCCGAGCAAAAAAGTGCGCTGCTCCTGCTGCACGATCCGGTCTTGCTTGCCGGACACCTGCGCATGCTTTCGCCCGCCACGCCCGAGAAGCCGGATTGCGTCGACATTCCGCTGGCGGTGGCCAGGGCGCGGCTGAATGCCGCCCGGGCTCCGGCAGAGGCCTGGGACGTAATGACCCCGGCAGAACGGCTGGCCTGCCTGGCAGATTCGCGGTGCATCAACTGGTTGGTTGAGACGGAACAATCCGACGTCAACGCGTGCGGCGCGGCGTCAGTCCTCAATAAATCTCCGCATACTGCCGGCACTGTTCTTCAGCGTCGAACTTCTCGGTAAAGGCGACCTCCGAGCGCTTGTGGCGCAGATATGCCTCCAGGAACACGGGGCCGAACCACCGTCGCACCGCCTCGCTTGCTTCCATCGCGCCCAGCGCCTCGCCCAGCAACCGAGGCAAGGAAGGCGGTTCCACCCCCTCCCCCGGCAACGACAGCTTGCGGCGCACACCATCAGCGCCGGCGAACAACACCGCACCCAGCGCCAGATATGGGCTGGCCGATCCATCGCAGACCCGGAATTCGAAATTGAACTGGCGCGCGATCTCTTCGGGATCTGCGGTCGCAAACACCGGGCAGACTCGCAACGCCGCACCGCGGTCCTGTTTCACAATATCCACCACTGTCGGCGCCCAGCGGTTCGGCGTCAGCCGCAGATACGATACCGGCGAGGGCGCCGTGATCGCGGCGATCGCCGGCAGATGCTGCAGCACCCCGGCGCAGAACTGCTGCGCTGCGCCACTCAATCCAAACCGCCCGCCCGGATCATGCGTGACCGGCCGGCCCGTCGCCTCGCGCAGGCTCATATGGATATGCACGCCGTTGCCCACGCCATCCGCCGCCGGCATCGGCGAGAAACACGCGCGGTGCCCGTGCCGAAACGCCGCCGCGCGCGCCATCTCCCGCGTGATCACAGCATGGTCGGCCGCGCTCAGTGCCGCGGCCGGTGCCACCGTCACTTCGAACTGCCGCGCGCCGTATTCGGCGAGGAAACTGTCTGGCACCACGCTCGCCGCCCGCAGCGCGGCCACGAAACTTTCGCCGAACGTGCCCTGGCGGCGAAACGCCCCCAGGCTGTACGCGTCCCCAGGCCGATCCTCGTTCCCGGTATAGACAAACTCTTGCTCGAACGCCGCGATCAGGTGCAGCCCACCGGCTTCAGCCAAGGCAGCAATGCCGCGGCGCAGGAATTCGCGCGGGCAGCATTCCCAGGGCGAACCGTCGGTGTTGCGAATGTCGCCCAGGAAGAAATGTTCCGGCGCCGACCCGTCGGCGAAATCCACCCGCACTTCCGTCTTGGCATCCGGCACAATCATCAGATCGCCGCCGGTACCGAACGGCGTGTCCCAGATCGGACCGAACGCCGTTTGCATCAGATTGGAATGCGTCCAGCCCACGCCCTTGCGGCGCCGTGCGTCGATCTCGCGCGCAGGAAAACCCTTGCCGCGGACGTGGCCCGCGATGTCGCAGGTCCCAACGAAGACCAGTTCCTCCCGCAGCATAGCTTCCCCCGCTTCAGCCACAGACCCGCCACACTAGCGAGCCGGCGCCGCAGGTAACAACTCGCTACCGCATCAGCCAAAGCGTGCCCAGCACGATTGTCAGTACAGTCAACGGCGCCCCCACGCGGAAATAGTCCCAGAACCCGATCGCCACACCGCGCCGCGCGGCTTGCTCCACCACGATCAGGTTGGCGACCGATCCAAGTATGGTGAAATTGCCCGCCAACGTGGACGCCATGGCGACGACCTTCCACGCCCTCGCCTGATCTGGCAGCGCCGCGATAAACGGCTTCAGCACCAGCACCGCCGGCACATTGCTCACCAGGTTCGACAGCACCGCCGTCACGCCGCTGAGCACTGGCACCGCCGCAAGATGCAGCCGGTTCGCGTCCTGCACGACCGCGGGAGTCAGCAGCGTGCGCTCTGCGCCGGCCACGATAATGAACAATCCCGAGAACATCAGGAGCAGCGACCAGTCGATCTCGGCATAGATGCGGG
>Ga0335075_10008032_pt1 | contig 16215 bp, 19 predicted proteins | sample Lox_Sample_24_FD_206723 | JGI IMG/M metagenome (GOLD analysis project Ga0335075, IMG submission 206723) | Soil microbial communities from Loxahatchee National Wildlife Refuge, Florida, United States - Lox_Sample_2.4 | ecosystem: Environmental > Terrestrial > Soil > Wetlands | place: USA... | reverse complement strand
TAGCGCCGATTGCTGCGGTTCACGGCGAACGCCCCGGCATCATGTCCTCTAGCGCTTCCATGGCCTGCCGGTCGACCGGGTAGTTGTCCGTGCCGCCCAGGGCGTAGTCGTACATCCGCGCGGCGCTGGCGGTCGTGGTATCGAGGTCAGGCAAATCGTCGTCCGGCCGCATCGTTTGCCAGTTTCCTTTGCCGTAAGTGGGTGGCGCCCCCGTGCGAGAGGACTCACCCGCAGGTCCGCCACTCAGACGAGGTCGAACTCGCCGTGTTCACCGCTGCGGCGAAGGCATTCTACGCTTCCGGCGTGAAGGCAGCGCCGGGCCGCCGCGATCCTTGGAGTCGCGGACCGCGACGGCTCCGGGCAGGTTGCCGGCCACCTCGACACAGTCACCGTTCGCGCCGCAACGGCTGCTTTTACGCGACACTCTGGACGGACCGGTTCCCAGCGTGCGGTACCACGCGACGGTGTACCAACATGGCTGAGCAGGCAGCGGCCGGCGCGTCCGGGCCGGCCCTGCGCCGGCTTGTTAGGCTGCGCTCGTGACCGAGAACGGCCCCGGGACCGGGGCCGCCCATGCCGCTGGACGCGACCCGGGCGGCAGCGCGACACACGGGGTGATCGACCTCCTCGGCGTGCTGTCTTACGCGCTGCTTGTGGCTTTTTTCCGGCTTGTCGAAGATGCGTCGCTGGCCGAATCGCTCGCGGACAAGGCGGCCCTCGCCGAGATGGCCGTGGCGGAGTTCGCTCATTTCCAGCTGCTGCGGGGAAAGTTGCAGGAGCTGAATGCGGACCCCGACGAGGCGATGCGCCCGTTCGTGGCCGCGATAGACGAATTCCACGCCAGGACCGCGCCATCCGACTGGCTGGAAAGCCTCGTAAAGGCCTATGTGGGCGACGGCATGGCCGTGGACTTCGGACGTTCCCTGGCGCAGCTACTCGATCCGCAAACCGGCGCGATCCTGCTCGAGGTTCTCCAGGACCCGGGCCATGCCCAGTTCGCGGCCGCCCGGCTGCGGGAGGCCATCGACGCCGACCCGGCCGTTGCCGGCCGGCTGGCGCTGTGGGCGCGGCGGCTGATCGGCGAGGCGCTCGGGCAGGCGCAGCGGGTCGCCGCTCAGCGGCCAGACCTTGTCGCGCTGCTGGTCGGCGGGGAGGTCACGCAGCTTGGAGAGATCGGCAGGATGTTCGCCCGGCTGACCGACGCGCACGCACAGCGGATGGCAGCGCTCGGCCTGGGCGACTAGGCGGCCGCTGGCTCAGTGTTTGCCGGAGCGCGCTCGTCGGCGAAGCCGCCGCGCGGCCGCTCAGTGTTTGCCGGAGCGCGCTCGTCGGCGAAGCCGCCGCGCGGCCGCTCAGTGTTTGCCGGAGCGCGCGCGTCGGCGAAGCCGCCGCGCGGCCGCTCAGAGGGTATTGCCGAACCCGATCCGGCGGGGCTCGGTGCCGCCGATCTCGAGGTAGGCGATCTTGTCCGCCGGGATCAGGACCCTGCCGCCCTTGTCGTCCTCCAGCGTGAGCACGCCGCCGTCGGCGACGGCGGCGGCCAGGGCACTCTGCACCTCCTCGGCGGAGGACTTGGTCTCCACGACCAGTTCCCGCGGCACGGACTGAATCCCGATCTTGACTTCCACGGCGCTCCTTAGGTGGTGCGCGGCCAGCCGCTGATGCCTCGCCAGGCCAGCCTCGCCAGCAGCTGCTCCGCGGCGTCCTTGGGGATCGCCCGGCCGCTGCTCAGCCAGTACCTCGCGCTGACCTGTGCCATTCCGACCAGCGCCATGCCGAGCAGGTGGGCCTCATCGCGAGCCAGCCCGGCGTCCTCGCGGATGAACTGGCTGATCATCTCCGCGCACGCGCGCATGGTGCGGTCCAGGCGGTCGCGCACGGCCGGCTCGTTGCTCAGATCCGACTCGAACACCAGCCGGAACGCCTCGCCGGAACTGCTCACAAAGTCAAAGAACGCCTTGAACGTAGCGGGTACCCGCTGCTTGTTGTCGGTGGTCGAGGAGAGGGCCTCCTGCACGATCCCGACGAGCTCGTCAACGCTCTCGTCCAGCAGCGCCAGGTACAGCTCGAGCTTTCCGGGGAAGTGCTGGTACAGCACTGGCTTGCTGACGCCCGCCCGCTCGGCGATCTCATCCATCGCCGCTGCGTGGTAGCCCTGGGCGACGAAGACTTCCTGCGCGGCGCTGAGTAGCTGCCTGCGCCGGGCTGGCCTCGGCAGCCTGGTGCCGGCCGACCCGTGCGATCTAGCCTGCGGCGATGCGGTCACGAGCTCTCCAGGAAAGTCTGCTGGTATCCCTGTCGGACGCCTCGTGCAATCTGACGCCTCGTGCAATCTTACGTGTCAGCGGTAGTCATCCTCGTCGAGACTGAGGGCGCGCTCCTGTTCTGCCGCATCCGCCTCGTCCGCTTCGAGCGGCACCTCGTACGGGAGATCGCTCTCGTCTAGGTCGCCGGAGTCGGGGATGACATCCTGGTCCTGCTCGACAGCATCATCCACCGGACGCTCAATATCCATGTCACTCATGCGTGCCTCCTCGTCCGAGCGATGCACCGAACGTAGTTCCGATGAGAAAATTCAGGACAACACTGTGGTATCAGTACCCGATGTCATGGGGTAGGGAGACACCATGCGCAGCATGTGGAAGGGCGCGATTTCCTTCGGCCTGGTCATGATCCCCATAAAACTCTACGCCGCGACGGAGCAGAAGGATATTACGTTCCGTCAGGTGCACCGCACCGACGGTGGCAGGATCCGTTTCCGCCGGGTCTGCTCGATCGATGGCGAGGAAGTTCCCTACGAGGATGTGGCCAAGGGGTACGAGCTGCCGACCGGCGAGATGGTGGTGCTCACCGACGAGGACCTCGCCGAGCTTCCCCTGCCCACCACCCGCAACATCGAGGTCCTGCATTTCGTGCCGGCCGAGCAGCTAGATCCGATCCTGTTCAACCGCAGCTACTTCGTGGAGCCCGAGTCATCGGGGGCAAGGGCCTACGTGCTGCTGCGCGATGCGCTCGAGCGCTCGGGCAAGGTGGCGCTGGCCCTCGTCGCCCTGCGGCAGCGGGAATCCCTCGCAACGCTGCGCACCCGCGACGGCCTACTGGTTCTGGAGACGCTGCTCTGGCCCGACGAGGTGCGCACCCCCGCATTCGGGTTCCTCGATGACCACATCGAAGCGCGCTCGCAGGAGCTGAAGATGGCCTCGTCGCTGATCGATTCGATGACCGTCGACTTCGATCCCGGCGAATATCACGACAACTACCGCGAGGCCCTCCAGGAACTGGTGAACGCCAAGATCGAGGGCCGCGAACTGGTCCAGCCCGAGGGCCCGGCCGAGGAAGCGGAGCCGACCAGCCTCGCGGATGCGCTCAGGGCCAGCCTGGCTGCCGCACAGGGTGACAAGGGAGGCACGGGCGGCCGGGCCAGGGCGGCCAAGGACGACGAAGACGCGGCGGAGAGCGCGAAGGCCCCGGCAGGCAGGGGCACCCGGAAGCCGGCCAAGCGGGATGCCGCGGCGAGCCAGCCGAAGACCAGGCGGCGGGCGAGCTGACGGGGCGAGCTGCGGTCGGCGCGCTCGGAAGGCCGGTGCGCTGCAGCGGCAATCCCCCTTCCTGCAGGTATTGTTTTCGTTCATGACTGATCCGATCGCCGCCTGGCCGGGCGAGTTCGTCTCAACAAGCGCCGGCGAGGTCTTCGTGCGCAGCGCGCCGGCGCCCGACGGCTCCGAGCCCGCGGTTTTCGTGCACGGCCTCGGCGGGTCAGCAACCAACTGGACCGACCTGATGGACCTGCTGCGCAGGCCTCCGGCGGGCCGCCCCGACGAGCCCGCGCTGGCCTGCGAAGCCATCGACCTTCCCGGGTTCGGCTTCTCCCCGGTGTCGGCGCGCGGTGAGTACTCGATCGACGCGATGGCCGACGCCGTCGCCGACCTGATCGAGAGGCGCGGATACTGGCCGGTGCACCTCGCGGGCAACTCGATGGGCGGCGCGGTGTCCGTCCGGCTGGCGGCGTGGCGGCCTGACCTGGTGCGGACGCTCACCTTGATCTCCCCGGCACTGCCGGACCTGTGGCCGCGCGCGCTGCCCATGCGGCTGACCCTGATGTGCGCGCCCGGCTTCGGCCCCTGGCTGCTCAGCCGGGTGGGACGGCGGGTGCCGGCCGACAGCAGGGCCTTGATCGCGGTAAGGGACGTGTACGCCGACCCGAGCCTGGTCCACCCCAAGCGCCTGGCCGAGGAGGTCGCGGAGCTCACCCGCAGGGACGGGCTCGGGTACGCCGACTCCGTGCTGCTCGCCGCCGCACGGGGCATCGTGGCCGAGTACCTCCGCCGCGGGCCGCGGACGCTGTGGCACGACGCGGCCAGGGTGAAGGTGCCCACGCTGGTGATCTATGGCAGCCATGACCGGCTGGTCAGGCCGGCGATGGCCGCGCTGGCCGCGCGCTCGTTCCACGGCGGCAGGGTGGTGGTGCTGTCCCGGACCGGTCACGTCGCGATGATGGAGCGGCCTGGGCTGGTGGCAAAGGAGATGCGGGAGCTGTTCGCCGCGGCCAGGTACCCGGCTGCGGCCGCCGGCTCGAGCGGGTGACCCCCTGACCACGCCAGAGGTGCTGATCACCGCGCCACAGGTGGTAACCGCTGACGCCGGAGACCGGATCCTCGCACCCGGCTACGTCGCGGTGGCCGGGGGAGTGATCGCGAGGGTGGCGCAAGGCGCTCCGCCGCGCCCTGCTGACATCGCGCTGCCGCGCGGCAAGCTGCTGCCCGGCCTCGTCGACCTGCAGGTCAACGGCTACTTCGGCGAGGAGCTGCGGAGCGCTGGAGCGGCCGGCTGGGCCAGGGTCGTGGCCCGCCTCCCGCAGACCGGGACCACCGCGTTCCTGCCCACGTTCATCACCGCCCCGCCCGGTGTGCTCGCTGCGGCGCTGCGGGCCGCCGCGGAGCTGATCCCGGCTCTGCCGGCCGGTGCCCGGGTTCTCGGCGTGCACGCCGAGGGCCCGTTCATCTCGCCTGCCCGGAAGGGCGCCCACAACGCGGCGTGGATCACCGACCCGTCACCGCAGGCCGTGGCCGAATTGCTCGACGCCGGCCGTGGCGTGCTCCGGCTGGTCACGCTGGCACCGGAGCGCCCCGGCGGCATGGCCGCAACGGCCGCGCTGGCGCAGGCCGGCATCCTGGTCAGCGTGGGCCACAGCGACGCGACCGCCCGGCAGGTCGCGGAGGCCGCCGACCACGGCGCCCGGATGGTGACGCACCTGTTCAACGCGCAGCGCCCGCTGCACCACCGCGAGCCAGGCGTGGTCGGCCAGGCCCTGGCCGACCAGCGGCTCACCAGCGGCCTGATCACCGATATGCGCCACGTGAGCCCGCTGGTATGCGTTCTCGCTTTCCGTGCGGCGCCCGGCCGGATCTGCGCGGTGACGGACGCTGCCGCCTGTGCCGGGATGCCGCCGGGCAGGTACTCGCTCGGCGGGGAGCCGATTGAGCTCCCGCCGGGCGACGGCGAGCCTCCGGTGCGCGGCGACGGCACCCTGGCCGGGTCGGGCCTGCGGATGGACACGGCGGTGGCGAACATGATGGCGGCCGGGATCGGGCTGGCGGAGGCGACGGCCGCGGCGACCCGCATCCCGGCCGACCTGATCGGCAGGCCGGATCTAGGCCGGATCGCCGTCGGCGCCGCCGCCGACCTGGTCTGGCTCGGTGACGACCTGCGGACGCGGGCGGCATGGGTCGGCGGGAAGCCGGTGTACGCCCGGCCAGGCGCGGAAGGAGCACCGGGTGAGCAGTGAGCAACCAACGCACATGCGGGCGGAGATCGCGGAGCAGCCGGCTGCGGTGCGGGCCACGATCGAGGCGCTGCTGCCCCGCGCACCCGAGGCGGCGGCGCTCGCCGAGGGCACCGGGCAGGTCCTGTTCATCGCCAGGGGGACCTCGGACAACGCCGCGGTGTACGGCAGCTACCTGATCCAGGTGCACGCCGGACGGCTGGCGACGCTGGCCTCGCCGTCGATCGCAACGGCCTACCGGAGCCGGGTCGACCTGCGCGGCGTGCTCGCCGTGGCCCTGTCCCAGTCGGGGCAGACCGAGGAGATCGTCGAGACCCTCGCGTGGGCCCACGACTGCGGCGCCGCCACGCTGGCGATCACCAACGGCGCGGGGTCCGCGCTCGCGGAGACCGCCGACGTCACCTTCGTCACCCAGGCGGGCACGGAGCAGGCCGTGCCCGCGACCAAGACGTTCACCACGCAGCTCGCCGCGCTGGCCGTGCTGGCCATCGGCCTCGGGGCCAGGCTGGACCCGGGGCAGCTGCGCGCCGCGCCCGACGAGGTGGAGGCCATGCTCGCCGTGCCCCGGGCGGACCTCGACCCGATCGTGGACGCGCTGGCCTCCGACCGCGGCGTGGTGGTCTCCGGGCGCGGACTCGTCTACGCGGCAGCGCTCGAGCTTGCGCTCAAGCTCAAGGAGGCGTGTTACCTGGACGCGATGGGCCTGTCCTACGCCGACCTGCTGCACGGCCCCATCGCGGTCGTCGATCCGCAGACGCCCGCCATACTCCTGGCGGCCGACTCGGGCCCGGTCCTGGACGGCACGGTGGAGCTTGCCCGGCGGGTGGTCAGGGCCGGCGCGCGCGCGTACGGCATCGGCGGCGGAGGCCGGCTGGCGGCCGCGTGCACGCGCGCGATCCCGGGGCCGCGGGTGCCCGAGTGGCTGGCGCCGCTCGGGCTGATCGTGCCCGGCCAGCTGCTGACCGAGGCGCTGTCGCGCAGGCTCGGGCTCGACCCCGACCATCCGCGCGGCCTGAGCAAGGTAACTCAGACCGGCTGAGCCTCCCGTCGCCGCTGCCCGGGCCCGGCCACCGCTCCGCGCGAGCGCAACAGCGGCAGCACCGCTCCGGCGAAAAAAGCTATAAAGTCAACAGAAATTATCAAGATTTAGAACGGCCCGGGCGCGCGCTGGCCGGCGCGGCGCGCGGACTCTAGCCGTCGCGCAGCACCCGGTGGACCTTGTGCTGGGCCGCCTGGGCGAGCGGGCGCATGACGATCAGGTCGATGTTCACGTGCGGCGGCCTGGTCACCGTCCAGGCGATGGCGTCGGCGACGTCGGAGTCGGTGAGCGGCTCGGCGACGCCCGCGTAGACCGCCGCGGCCTTGCCGGCGTCACCCCGGTAGCGGTTGAGCGAGAACTCCTCGGTCTTCACCATCCCGGGCGCGATCTCGATCACCCGGACCGGCTGGCCGGACAGTTCCAGGCGCAGCGTGGCGGCGATCGCGTGCTCCGCGTGCTTCGCGGCGACGTAGCCGCCGCCGCCCTCGTAGGCGACGTAGCCGGCGGTCGATGAGAGCACCACGATCGTGCCGTTGCCGCTCGCCACCAGCTTGGGCAGCAGCGCCTGGGTCATGTGCAGCGTGCCCAGCACGTTGACGTCGAACATGGCCTGCCAGTCCGCCGCGGACGATTCCGCGACGGTGTCCATGCCGACCGCGCCGCCCGCATTGCTGATCAACACGTCGCAGCGGTCCAGCCCCGCGGCGAACGCGTCGACCGCCGGGCGGTCGGTGACGTCGAGGCGGTGGACGTCGGCCTGGCCGCCGCGCTCGGCGATCCCGCTGGCGACCGCCTCGAGGCGGTCGGCCCGGCGGGCCGCGAGCACCACCCGGTACCCGGCCTCGGCCAGCTTCACCGCGGTGGCCGCCCCGATCCCGCTGCTTGCTCCGGTGACAACAGCTGTTCCCTGCACGCTAGAGATTGTGCCAGCCGCGCCCGGGCCAGGCGCACGCGCAGGCAGATGATCGCCACGACGAGCAGGACCGCGATCGCTGCCGGGATCATCGTGCCTGCCCAGTCGAACCCCGGGCTGGCGGGGATACCCGGGGGCACCGGCAGGCCCTGGCGGATGGCGATGTCCCGCATGAGCTCGCGCTGCTGCAGGGTGGGGCCCTGGATCAGGGCGTTGCCCGCGGCGGCGGCGGCGAAGACGAAGGCGGCAGCGGCGGATGCGCCGATCGCGACCCGGGTGGCGCGGACGCGATGGGCCAGGTCCGGTGCTGCGGCGGGCGCCGCGGGGGCGCGGGATGCCGGCAGGTCGGCGAGCAGCGCGGTCAGGTCGCTGCCGGTCCGGGCGCGCAGGGCCTGCCCGGATCGCTCGCCGAATTCGTCGGGCGTGATCCGGCCGGCCTGGAAGGCCTCGGTCAGCTCGGACAGCGCCCGGTCCCGGTCGGCGTCGGATACCCGCAGCTCCCCGGAAGGGTAACTCCAGCCGGCTCGGTCCATGATTCATCCTCCTTCGGCACGCAGCCATGGTGGTTGCCCCCTTCGGCACGCAGCCGTGGTGGTTGCCCCGCATCGACTCATTAGTATAATGTGCTAGCTACCTAGAGTAAACCCTGGTGGCACGGTGGGGAGCGCGCGTGATCGAGTTCCACCTCAACAGCAGGTCGGGCGTCGCGCCGTACCTGCAGCTGATCCGGCAGGTGCGGCAGGCGCTGCGCCTGGGCTTGCTGCGGGCCGGCGACCGGCTGCCGACGGTCAAGGATGTGGCCGGGTCGCTGGCGATCAACCCGAACACGGTGCTGAAGGCCTACCGGGAACTGGAGTACGAGGGCCTGGTGGCCGCCAAGCCCGGCGTCGGCACGTTTGTGACCAAGACCGTCAGCGACGCGTCGGTCGCCGCACACCAGCGGCTGGGCGCCGAGCTGACGGCGTGGGTCGGCCGCGCACAGCGGGCGGGCCTGGATGCGGAGGATATCGAGGCGCTGTTTCAGCGCGCCGTCCGGTCCGCCGCGCGGGAGGAAGCAGTATGACCAACGCGACCGCGATTGAGGCACGCGGCCTCGGCAAGCGCTACGGGCGCCGCTGGGCCCTGGCCGACTGCACGCTGACCATCCCGGCCGGTCATGTGGCCGGGCTCGTCGGCCCGAACGGCGCCGGCAAGACCACCTTGATCAGCCTTGCCACCGGGATGCTGGCGCCGACCACCGGCACCGTGGAGGTGCTCGGCGGGGCGCCGGCCAGCGGTCCGGGTCAGCTCGCCCGGGTCGGCTACGTCGCGCAGGACACCCCGGCCTACGCCGCGCTGAGCGTGGCCGACCACCTGCGGCTCGGCGCGCGCCTGAACCCGCGCTGGGACGCCGCGCTCGCCCAGGCCCGGATCAAGGAGCTTGGCCTGGAGCCCAGGCAGAAGGCGGGCAACCTGTCCGGCGGGCAGCGGGCCCAGCTCGCGCTCACCCTGGCCCTGGCCAAGCGGCCGGAGCTGCTGATCCTGGACGAGCCGATCGCCAGCCTGGACCCCCGCGCCCGGCGCGAGTTCCTGCAGGTCCTGATGAACGCGGTGGCCGAGCAGGAGCTCAGCGTGGTGATCTCCTCGCATCAGCTCGCCGACCTGGAACGGGTCGCCGACTACCTGGTGGTGCTGGTCGACTCGCGGGTGCGGATCGAGGGTGCGGTGGAGCACCTGCTGGCCACCCACCACCTGCTGACCGGCCCGCGCCGTGCCACGAGCTTGCCGGCCAGCCAGCAGGTCGTCGCCGAAAGCCACACCGGACGGCAGAGCACGTTGCTGGTGCGCAGCAGCGAGCCGGTCATCGACCCGGCCTGGACGGTCGAGGAGGTCAGCCTGGAAGACCTGGTCCTGGCCTACCTGGGCCACACCTCGACAGGGTCGCCGGACATCAGGGCGCTGGAGGCCAGGCCGTGATCTGGCTGACCTGGCGGCAGTTCCGCCCCCAGGCCATCACCGCGGCCATCGCGGTGGCCGTGGTCGCGAGCGTGGCGGCGGCGACCGGGCCGGGCATCGCCAGCGCGTACACCGCCTCGGGCTTGCCGGGCTGCCACGCCAGCTGCGCCACGGACGCGAGCAACTTCTTCACCGGCCTGAGCCGGCTCGACCTGCTCCTGTACTTCGGCAGCTTCCTGCTCATGTACCTGGCGCCCGCGCTGATGGGCCTGTTCTGGGGCGCGCCGCTGATCGCCCGCGAGGTCGAGACCGGCACGCACCGGATCGCCTGGAACCAGAGCGTCACCCGCACCCGCTGGACCCTCGTCAAGCTCGGCCTGGTCGGCCTGGCCGCCGTCGCGACGGCCGGCCTGCTCAGCCTGATGGTGACCTGGTGGGCCAGCCCGATCAGCCACGCAGCATTGTTGTCCGGCGGGCAGATCAGCGGGCTCGTGCCCCGGCTCGACCCACCCGTCTTCGACGCGACGGGCGTCGCCCCGCTCGGCTACGCGGCGTTCGCCTTCGCGCTCGGCGTGACCGCGGGCGTGCTGCTGCGCCGCACGCTGCCCGCGATGGCCGTCACGCTGGTCGCCTTCGCCGTGATCCAGGTCCTGGTGCCGAACCTCGTCCGGCCGCACCTGCTCCCGCCCGACCACTTCACCGCGCCGCTGCACGAGCCCTTCGGGGTCAACGTGAACGCGGCCACCGGCCAGGTGAACGGGATAGGGCTCGCAAGGCCTTTCGCCAAGCCGGGCGCGTGGGTCCTGTCGGACGTCATCGTCACGTCATCGGGCGCGCAGCTGCCGAATGTCGCCATCACTTTCTCGGGCGCGGAGCTCACGGTCCCGCCCAAGGGATGCACGTTCACGTCCGGTGCCGCCGCCGGCCCGGCCGGGCTTCATGATTGCAGCAGCGTGCTGGCTGCCATGCACTTGCGCGAGTCCGTCACCTGGCAGCCCGCCAGCCGGTTCTGGCCGCTGCAGTGCATCGAAACCGGCATCTACCTGGTGCTGGCCGCCGGGCTCGGCTGGGTGTGCGTGGCACAGCTCCGCCGCAGGCGGACGGCATGATCTGGCTGACCTGGCGCCAGTTCCGCCCGCAGGCCATCACCGCGGCCGTCGCGCTGGCCGTGATGGCGATCGTGCTGGCGGCCACCAGGCCAGGCCTCGTCGCCAGCTACACCGCCGCGGGCCTGCCGGCCTGTCGCACCCACTGCGCCGCGATCGCGAGCATCTTCATCGACGGTGTCGGCGGCCTCGACCACGTCCTCTACTTCGGCAGCATCGCTCTCATGTACCTGGCGCCCGCGCTGATGGGGCTGTTCTGGGGCGCGCCGCTGATCGCCCGCGAGGTCGAGGCCGGCACGCACCGGGTCGCCTGGAACCAGAGCGTCACCCGAATCCGCTGGACCCTGGTCAAGCTCGGTCTGGTCGGCTTGGCCGCCGTCGCGACGGCGGGGCTGCTCAGCCTGATGGTGACCTGGTGGGCTAGCCCGATCGACCACGCGGCATCGCTCGCCGGCGGATCTGTGCAGGTCGCCGCCGGCGGAGGGGCCGGGGTGCACTCCTCCTGGTACGTGCTGGCCCGGCTCGAGCCGGTCGTCTTCGCAGCGCGCGGCGTGGCCCCGCTGGGCTACGCGGCGTTCGCCTTCGCACTCGGCGTGACCGCGGGCGTGCTGCTGCGCCGCACGCTGCCCGCGATGGCCCTGACGCTGGTCGCCTTCGCCGTGATCCAGGTCCTGGTGCCGAACCTCGTCCGGCCGCACCTGCTCCCGCCCGCCCACGTCACGGCACCGCTGAACGTGCAGACCGCGAGCTACCATCCCACCAAGACCGTGGGCAGCACGGCCGGCGAGATCCAGGTCACTCCCCCGAACTTCGCCAGGCCGGGCGCCTGGGTCCTGTCGGACGTCATCGTCACGCCATCGGGTGCGCGGCTCACCGCGCTACCCAAGGCGTGCACGTTCACGGTCGGCGTCGCCGGGCCTGGCCCATCCGCGCTTGGCGATTGCAAGAGCGCGCTGGCCGCTGTGCACCTGCGCCAGTCCGTCAGCTACCAGCCCGCCAGCCGGTTCTGGCCGCTGCAGTGGATCGAAACCGGCATCTACCTGGTGCTGGCCGCCGGGCTTGGCTGCGTCTGCGCGTGGCAGGTCCGCCGCAGGCGGACACCATGACCTGACCGAGCGCGGCCGGGCTCAGGGCGGCGGGCTCCCGGTGACCTGGCGCGTGGCGAGGCTGACGTTCGCGGTCTTCTGCATCAGCAGGCTGATGAAGTCTTCAAGCTCCGCGCTCTGCGTCGGCCCCTTGGGCGCGCGGGTGTCCACGAACTCGGCCCATACCAGGACCAGGTAGTGCCCCTTGACCTCGGCTGCCTCGAAGCCCGTGCCCTTGGTCAGGTTCCTGGTCGGGCCCTTCGCCGCGGGCAGCTGGGCGATGTACTCGGCGGGGCCCGCCGCCTTCCCCGCCCGTTCCGCGGCGGTGGCGGTCGCGAGGTTCAGCACGCCGATCGTGCCCATGAGCGTGTTGAGGGAAGACACGTAGCTGGCTCGCATGGCCTGGGTGCAGCCCGCGCGGCCGACCGCCGCGATCAGCTGGCTGCCGACCAGCGCCCCCGCGCAGTGCACCTTTGCCTTCTCGACCGTCTCCACGTAGCTGACCCCGCCGTCGGCGAAGCTGGCCGGGAACAGCTCGGTGAGGGTCAGCGGCGCCGGGTCGAGCGTGCGGGTCGCGATGTGCCCCCACTGGCCGAGCGGCGAGGAACTCGGCGACGGGTCCTTCGCCGGCCGTGCCGCCGGCGTCGTCCGCTGCGCGTCCGCCGCTGGCGCCGCCGGCCTGCGGCTGGCCAGCAGGAAATACGCCGCGCCGGCCGCGACGACCAGGGCCAGCCCGCAGATCAGCAGGATCACCGGGGTGCGCATCCGGCTTCCCGGGCGCTTGCGACCGCGGGAGCCCCGGCCCCGCGTGCCCTGGCCGGCGGCGGCGCGGCGGCCCGGCGATGGTGCGGCGCGCTGGGGCGGGCGGTCGAAGGGCGCCGGCGTGGCCAGGTCGAAGGGGCCCGTGGTGGCCTGGTGCGGCCCGGTGGCCTGGTGTGGCCCGGTGGCCTGGTGTGGCCCGGTGGCCTGGTGTGGCCCGGTGGCCTGGTGTGGCCCGGTGGCGGCCGCGGCGTCGTCGACCGTGCCCCATGATTGCGTGGACGTGACATCGGCGGCGGGGTCACTCACCGCCAGTGCGGCGTAACCCGCGCCCGGGCCCGCGTCGCCGTACTCGGGGTACCCGGCGTCGGCATACCCGGCGTCGGAGTAACCAGGATCCGGCGCGCTGCCATCGCCGGGGTAACCCGCGTGCCAGCCATTCTCCTCCCGCGCGGGCTCGGGGTTCCAGGCAGCGAACTGGCCCGGCGGATAAAGCGGCGGCGGCTGGCCCGGCGCGGGCGGAAAGCCGCGCACGGGACCCTTGCCGGCGGCACGGCCGGCCGGGCCGTACCGTCCGGCGCCGGGCGGGGCGCTCTCCCGCGCCGGTGCCCGGGCACCGGAGTAGCCGGGCGCGAAGACCGACGCGTCGCGTGGCGCCCTGGCGCGCGCCGCGGCGCCGCCCGCGCCCTCGCCCGCGTTCTCACCCGGGTAACGCATGCGGCGAGCGTATCGCTTTGACCCACGGCGGCCTGGGTGTTCTGCCCTTGCTTTGACCGTCATCGGTCACGGCCGGTATTCTGCACAGGCGTCTGCGTGCACTGGCATGCCCGGTGCCCGGATTCCCCCGCAGGGAGGACTGCGCCCAGGCGGGGTCCAAGTTTCAGTACTCACATGCGAAGGCCTACCACCGTGCGCACCTTCAGCCCGAAAGCCGGCGACATCCAGCGGCAGTGGCACGTCATCGATGCGTCCGACGTCGTACTCGGCCGCCTGGCCAGCCAGGCGGCGATCCTGCTGCGCGGCAAGCACAAGCCGATCTTCGCGCCGCACGTGGACACCGGTGACTTCGTGATCGTCATCAACGCCGACAAGGTCGCGCTGAGCGGGAACAAGCTGGAGGATAAGCGCGCATACCGGCACTCGGGCTACCCAGGCGGGCTGCGCTCGGTCGCCTACCGCGACCTGATGGCCTCCCGCCCGGAGCGGGTTGTCGAGAAGGCGGTCAGGGGGATGCTCCCCAAGAACTCGCTCGGCAGGCAGATGCTGCGCAAGCTCAAGGTGTACCGCGGCCCTGACCACCCGCACCAGGCGCAGCAGCCCGTGCCGTTCGAGATCACGCAGGTCGCCCAGGTGGGCTCCGGCGGCGTCACGGCCAAGTAGCCGATCGCGAAGCAAACGAGAAGGAAGCACGAGGAAGACATCGTGGCCGAGCCCACTGACGTGCAGGAACCCGAGACCGGGGCAGCCGCCGAGCCAGCGGCGGAGCACCTGTCGGAGTACACCAGCCAGACCGGTGACGCGAGTGCCGCCGCCCCGGCCCGACCGGCGCGCAAGCCGGTGGTCACCGGGAGCGCCATGGGCACCGGCCGCCGCAAGGAGGCGATCGCCAGGGTCCGGATCGCGGCAGGCACCGGGAAATGGCTGATCAACGACAGGTCGCTGGACGAGTACTTCCCGAACAAGGTGCACCAGCAGCTGATCAGCGAGCCGTTCGTAACCCTCGGCGCCGAGGACTCGTTTGACGTCGTGGCGCGGATCACGGGGGGCGGCGTCACGGGGCAGGCGGGTGCGCTCCGGCTCGGCATCGCCAGGGCGCTGACGCTGGTCGACCCGGAGAACCGTCCGAGCCTGAAGCGGGCTGGCTTCCTGACCAGGGACGCCAGGGTCAAGGAGCGCAAGAAGGCCGGGCTGAAGAAGGCCCGCAAGGCTCCCCAGTACTCCAAGCGCTGATCTCCGGCCAGCGCCGTCCCAGCGGAAGACCAGGAGCGGGTTCGCATGGGTCGTCTGTTTGGCACTGATGGTGTTCGTGGTGTTGCAGGCCGTGAGCTCACGGCGCAGCTAGCGATGGACATCTCCGCGGCGGGTGCTGCGGTCCTGTCCGCCAAGCCCGGTGGCGGGCGCGCCGCACGGCGCCCGAGAGCCGTGGTCGGCCGGGACCCGAGAACGTCGGGTGAGTTTCTCGAGGCCGCCGTGGTGGCCGGGCTGGCCAGTTCCGGCGTTGACGTGCTGCGGCTCGGTGTCATACCGACCCCGGCCGTCGCCTACCTGACCGACGCCCTCGACGGCGACTTCGGCGTGATGCTGTCCGCCAGCCACAATCCCGCGCCGGACAACGGGGTCAAGTTCTTCGCGCGCGGCGGCCTCAAGCTGCCCGACGCGGCCGAGGACGAGATCGAGCGCAGGCTCGCCGCCCGCGCCGGGGGCAGGCGGGCCGACGACGGCAGCGGCAGCGGCAGCGGCGTGCCTGCGCTCGGCTTCGGCCGTGTCACGGACGCCTCGGGCGAGCGCGAGCGCTACCTCGACCACCTGCTGTCCTCGCTGCCGGGCCCGGCGGGCGGCAAGCCGCTGGCCGGCCTGCGGGTGGTGGTCGACTGCGCGCACGGCGCGGCCTACGAGCTCGCCCCGCGGATGCTGCGCCGCGCGGGGGCTGAGGTCATCGCGATCGGCGCGGCGCCCGACGGGGACAACATCAACGAAGCGTGCGGCTCGACCCACCCCGCCGCGCTGCAGGAGGCCGTCGTCGCCCGTGGCGCCGACGCAGGCATCGCCCACGACGGCGACGCGGACCGGTGCCTGGCGGTGGATTGCGACGGCCAGATCATCGACGGTGACCAGATCCTCGCCGTGCTCGCGTTCTCGCTGAAGCAGGCGGGCGCCCTGGCACAGGACACGGTCGTGGTGACGGTCATGTCCAACCTCGGCTTCCGGCTGGCGATGCGGGACGCGGGCATCTCGGTGGTGGAAACGCCGGTGGGCGACAGGTATCTGGTCGCCGCGATGCGCGAAGGCAAGTTCGTGCTCGGCGGTGAGCAGTCCGGTCACATCATCCTGGCCGACCACGCGACAACCGGGGACGGGCTGCTGACGAGCCTGCACCTGCTCGCCACCGCCGCGAGGGGCGGCCAGCCGCTCGGCGAGCTTGCCAGGGCGATGACCAGGTACCCGCAGGTCCTGATCAGCGTGCCAGGGGTGGACAAGGCCCTGGTCAGTTCCTCGCCGCTGATGTCGGAGGCGGTCCGGGCCGCCGAGGCGGAGCTCGGCGGTTCCGGCCGGGTGCTCGTCCGGCCGAGCGGAACCGAGCCGGTCGTGAGGGTCATGGTCGAGGCGGTGGACCCCGACCACGCGCAGCGGGTGGCCGGTCGGCTCGCGGACACGGTGCGCAGCCTCGCCTGACGGTTTCTCGAGACCGGCTGCGCGCTGACCGTGAGTTTCCTGGGTCCCTGGCTTTCTCGCCGGGTGTTCCCATGATTTTCTCGGCAATATCCCGAAAACCTCACACCCCAGGTCCGTAACGTCTGGCCCGAATCGGACGCAACGGAGGGACCGGGGGGATGGGGGAATCGGCGCCGCGGCCAGGCAGGGAATGCCTTGCGGAG
>Ga0335075_10008031_pt1 | contig 16216 bp, 13 predicted proteins | sample Lox_Sample_24_FD_206723 | JGI IMG/M metagenome (GOLD analysis project Ga0335075, IMG submission 206723) | Soil microbial communities from Loxahatchee National Wildlife Refuge, Florida, United States - Lox_Sample_2.4 | ecosystem: Environmental > Terrestrial > Soil > Wetlands | place: USA... | reverse complement strand
GGCGAGCGGGTGCGGGTGGTGAAGATCGGGGACTTCTCGACGGAGCTGTGCGGCGGCACGCACACGGGCGCGACCGGCGAGATTGGAGTGGTGAAGCTGCTGGGTGAGGGATCGGTGTCGTCGGGCGTGCGCCGGGTGGAAGCGGTGACGGGGCTGGGCGCGCTCGAGGAATTCCGGCGCGGGTTTGAGGTGGCGCAGATCGCGTCGCAACTGGGCCCGAATGGGGAGGTAGCTCCCGCGGAGGCGCTGCGGCAGCGGCTGGCGGCGCAGGAAGACGAGCTGAAGAAGCTGCGGCGCGAGCTGGACGAGGCGCGGATGAAGTCGGCGGCATCGCGCGTGGCGGGCGCGGCGGATCAGGCGGTAGAGGTTGCGGGGATCAAGGTGCTGGCGCAGCGGGTGGACACGCTGGATCGCGGGCAGATGCGGACGCTCGTCGATAACTTGCGGAACAAGCTGGGCTCGGGCGTGGTGGTGCTGGGCGGCGCGCAGGAGGACGGCAAGGTGGCGCTGATTGTGGGCGTGACCAGGGACCTGACCGGCAAGGTGCAGGCGGGAAAGATCGTGGGCGCGATTGCGAAGCTGGTGGGCGGGTCGGGCGGCGGGCGCGCTGACATGGCCGAGGCCGGCGGCAAGGACGCGAGCGGGCTGGACGCGGCGCTCGCGAGCGCGGCGGAGGTGGTGAAGGGGATGGCGGGGTAGACAGTCCCCAGTTGCCAGTTGTCAGTCCCAAGTCCCCAGTTGATAGTCCCCAGTTGATAGTCCCCAGTCCCCAGTGCCCGGTAGATCGTTGCCAGTTGTCAGTCTTCGGTCCCCAGTTGATCGTCCCCTGTTGTCTGTCCCCGGTCCCCGGTTGGCGGTTGCCGGGGTTGAGTGGGGAAGCCGAAAATCGCACCCGGCGTTCACCACGGAGAGCACGGAGGACGCAGAGCGGGGCGGATGTGGGTGGTTCCGGGGCGGCGATCGAGCCGATCAAGCCCCGGAATCTATAGGCACTCAGGGAGCCGCGTCGAGCGACCTCCTGTGTTAATGTGACGCCTATGAAATGCCGCTCTGCTGCGCTCTTGCTGGCTGCTGCCTGGACGGCGTGCTCTTATTCGCAGCAAGTTGCGATCAATCTCACGCCCAATCAAAACGATCGCTGCGCCATGCAATATGTGGTCAACGCGGCAGATCCCGATCCCTCGCTCATTACGCCGGAGAGCATCTTTGCGGCAAACCAGTCGTTGGCTGCGAAGGGCAACACGGAAGCGGCGTGGAACCTTGGCCTCGCCTACGTGCAGGGTTTTGGCGTCCGGCAAGACCAGTCGCTGGCGGAACACTGGTTCGAGATTGGCGCGACCCAAGCCAACGAGAAAAACATCGTTGGCGGGATGTACGCGAGCGGCCTCTGCTTCTCGCGAAATCTGGATGCGGCGGATCGGTGGTTGAGGGCAGCGGGCAGACCGGTGGACCTTCTGGAACTGGCACAGGCTTATAAGAACGCTTCGCCGCCCGTGCTGGAAAAGGCGATACCGATCTATCTCGGCCTGCTCAAGGCAACCGGCCATCCGGAAGTGCGCCGTGCACAGATGGATTTGGGGGATCTGGTGCTCGACGGCAAGTACAGCGCAGGCAACGATGCGAAGGGACGGGCGCTGAACCTGGAATGGGCGCGCCGGATTGCGCAGGTATCTCTGGGCGAGCAGGAGTACAGCATAGCGGTGGATTACGGCATCGGTCAGTACGATGTGCCGAAGGATCCGTCGATGTGGCTGCGATATTGCAGGCGAGCCGCAGCGTATGATGTCGACCTCGCCCAACATTTTTATGTCGAAGGCATGATGGAAGGAACGGTCCCCGACCCATCCGGCTACGAGGAAGTTGCATGGACGCGACTTGCGTCAGAAAAGCGGACAGACGAGCTTGCGCTGCTGAAAAGGATGGAGTCGCCGATGACGGCGCAGCAACGCAGTGCAGCGGATGCTGCCTATGAGGAGCTGGTTCGCACGCGTCAGGTGGATGGTGCATATTATCCCGAGGACGACCCCCTGCGGGACCCGACATCGGCGGCACTCGCGGCAATGCCGCAGGACGATCCGGATGTGGAGCTGCGGAAGGCGTTCAGCCTGGAAAAAGCTGCGCTGACCAATGACGGCGCATACCGTCAGGCCATGGACACCTATCGAATGGTGCGCGACCGACGGGAGATCGATGTTCGATTTGTCCTGGGACGCAACCTCTTAGATGGAGCGAACGGATTTCCAAAGGACCCGGTCGTAGCACAGCAATGGCTGCGCGAGGCCGCAAAGCGCGGTTCGAAGCCGGCGCAGGATCTATTGGCCACCCTTACCAATTAGTGGGTGCAGCGGCGGCGACAAGGGTGGAGCACCCGGCGACAACAAGTGATCAGTGACCAGTGACCAGTTGCCGGTCCGCAGTTGTCGGTCTGCAGTGGCGGAGCTCTGTGGGAGAGATCCTTGTGCAGGAGGCGGCTGGTTCGCGCTATAGTGGTCTGCCGGTGACGGCGGTGAGGAGCGACGCAGAGTGGCTGCGGGCGTGCGATACATTCTGGCGCTGGATCAGGGAACGACGAGCTCGCGGGCGATCCTGTTTGACCAGCAGGGACGGGTGGCGGGGGTGGGGCAGCGGGAGTTTCCGCAGATTTTTCCCCAGGCGGGATGGGTGGAGCACGAGCCGTTCGAGATTCTGACCTCGCAGCTGAGCGCGGCGGTGGAAGCGCTGGGGAAGGCCGTCGCGACTCCGGCGAACGTGGCGGGGCTGGGCATCACGAACCAGCGCGAGACCACCATCCTGTGGGACCGGCGCACGGGCAAGCCGGTGTACAACGCGATTGTGTGGCAGGACCGGCGGACGGCGCCAATGTGCGAGCGGCTGCGCCGGGAGGGCGTGGAAGACACGGTGCGGCGGAAGACGGGGCTGCTGCTCGATCCGTATTTTTCGGCGACGAAGATTGCATGGATCCTGGACAACGTGGAGGGCGCGCGGGATCAGGCCGAGCGCGGCTGCCTCGCGTTCGGGACGGTGGACACGTGGCTGGTGTGGAACCTGACGGGCGGGACGCGGCACATCACCGACCGCACCAACGCTTCGCGGACGCTGCTCTACAACATCGTGGAGGACCGCTGGGACGACGATCTGCTGCGGATCTTCGGGATTCCGCGGAAGGTGCTGCCGGAGGTGTGCTGGTCGAGCGAGACGGTGGGGCGGGTGACGACGCCGCTGGGTCCGGCGGGCGCGGAGATTGCGGGGATCGCGGGGGATCAGCAGGCGGCGCTGTTTGGGCAGCTATGCGTGCGGCCGGGCGAGGCGAAGTGCACGTACGGGACGGGATGTTTCCTGCTGGAAAACATCGGGGACGGCTTCCGGCTCTCGGAGCAGCGGCTGGTGACGACGCTGGCGTGCAGCCCGGCGCGGAAGCCGCGGTACGCGCTGGAGGGGAGCATCTTTATCGGCGGCGCGGTGGTGCAGTGGCTGAGGGACAACCTGCGGTTTATCGCGGCGTCGCCGGACGTGGAGGGCGTGGCGGCGGGCGTGGCGGACGCGGGCGGCGTGGTGCTGGTGCCGGCGTTTACGGGGCTGGGCGCGCCGCACTGGGATCCGTACGCGGCGGGGATGATGATCGGGATCGGGCGGGATACGCAGATTGGGCATATTGCGCGGGCGGCGATTGAGAGCATCGCCTTCCAGGTGGCGGACGTGCTGCGGGCGATGGATCGGGACACGGGGATTCCGTGCCGGGAGCTGCGCGTGGACGGCGGCGCGGCGGCGAACGACATGCTGATGCAGTTCCAGGCGGATCTGCTGGGGATTCCGGTGCGACGGCCGGCGGTGCTGGAGTCGACAGCGCTGGGCGCGGCGTATCTGGCGGGGCTCGCGACGGGGTTCTGGGGTAGCGTGGAGGAGATTGCGCGGACACGCGAGGGCGCGGTGTTCGAGGCAAAGGCGGAGCGGGCGGCGATGGAGCAGAAGTACGCGCGCTGGCGGGATGCGGTGGAGCGGGCGAAGGGGTGGAATGCTTCGCGGTGATCAGTAATCAGTGATCGGGATTCAGTCGACAGTCCCCGGTCGCCAGTGAGTCGCCAGTTTCCAGTCCCCAGTTGTGAGTCCTCGGTCCCCAGTTGTCAGTCCCCAGTCCCCGGTTGATAGTGGCCAGTCCCAATCTTCCTGTCCCAAGTTGATGGTCCCCAGTTTCCAGTCCCCAGCAACTGCTCGCCGGCGGGTGGCCCACTCAAGCCCTCCGTTGGCTTGGGTGGGGTGGAGATCCACTGGGCACTGTCTACTGTCTACTGGGGACTGACAACTGGGGACTTGGGACTGGGGTGTGATGGATGTCACACGCAGGCTGCATTGCGCCGGGGCTATCATGAGGGCGTCCGATCCCCGCATGCTGAAAAACCAACAGCCGATGCAGCGAGGGGGCTGATCTATGTGTCTGGCGATTCCCGGCAAAGTGGTGGAGATTCGCGCGCAGGACGGGATGCGCATGGCGCGGGTGCAGTTTGGCGGGGTGACGCGCGAGGCGTGCCTCGATTACGTTCCGGAGACGCAGGTGGGCGAATACGTGCTGGTGCACGTGGGGTTCGCCATCAGCCGCGTGGACGAGGACGAGGCACGGCGGACGTATGAGGCGCTGGCCGAGATTGACGCGCTGGGCGAGCTGGAGATCCCGGAGGTGACGGAGGGGTCAGGAGGCGCGCGATGAAATACCTCGACGAATATCGCGACGGGGACATCGCGGCCAGGCTGGTGGAGCGCATCCGGCGGGCGCAGACGCGGGCCTGGGTGATTATGGAGGTCTGCGGCGGGCAGACGCATTCGATCGTGAAGAACGGGATCGACCATCTGCTGCCGAAGGGGATCGAGCTGGTGCACGGGCCGGGCTGCCCGGTGTGCGTGACGCCGCTGGAGATGATCGACAAGGCGCACGCGATTGCGCGGCGGCCGGAGACGATCTTCTGCTCGTTCGGCGACATGCTGCGGGTGCCGGGGTCGGACGGGGACCTGTTCAGCATCCGGTCGGCGGGCGGCGATGTGCGCGTGGTGTATTCGCCGCTGGACTGTCTGAAGATTGCGAAGGCGAACCCGGAGAAGCAGGTAGTATTTTTCGCGATCGGGTTTGAGACGACGGCTCCCGCGAATGCGATGCTGGCGTGGCAGGCACGGGAAATGGGGCTCGGGAACGTGTCGCTGCTGGTGTCGCACGTGCTGGTGCCCCCGGCGATTGAGGCGGTGCTGTCGTCGCCGCAGAATCGCGTGCAGGGATTTCTGGGGCCGGGACATGTGTGCGCGGTGGTGGGGTACACGGATTACGAGCCGCTGGCGGCGCGCTTTCATGTGCCGATCGTTGTTACAGGATTCGAGCCGCTGGACATTCTGGAAGGCGTGCTGATGGTGGTGGAACAGCTGGAGCAGGGGCGCGGCGAGGTGGAGAACCAGTATTCGCGGGTGCTGGCGCGGGGTGGAAATCGGCCGGCACAGGAGCTGATCGCGAAGGTGTTTGAAGTGAGCGACCGGAAATGGCGAGGAGTGGGGACGATTCCGCAGAGCGGGTTCCAGCTGCGCGAGGAGTTTCGCGAGTTCGATGCGGAGCGGCGGTTTCAAGTAACTGGGATTGATACACAAGAGCCGGAAGTGTGCATTGCGGGGCAGATTTTGCAGGGAATCAAAAAACCGCATGATTGCCCGGCGTTTGGGACGCTGTGCACGCCGCAGCATCCGCTGGGGGCGACGATGGTTTCGGCGGAAGGCGCGTGCGCGGCGTACTACGCGTATGGGAGGCATTTGAAGGAGTCGGATCTGGTGACGGTCGGCGATGGGAGCAAGACGTCCCTCAGCGGCTAAAGCCGGGTCTCAACTGCGGCGGTGATGGCACGGCTGAAGCCGTGCCCCTTCAAAGCAACCAGGCTTGCCGGAAGAATGAGGCCTCGGTAAGGACGGCTGGAGACGGAATGAGCACGAAGGTTGATGAGCGCGAAGAGACGAAGCCGGGGGCGTTTGGGACGTGCCCGCTGCCGGTGTTCGATCATGCGCAGATCGTGCTGGGGCATGGAAGCGGCGGGAAGCTGTCGGCGGAGCTGATCGAGAAGGTCTTCGTCAGCCGGTTCAGGAACGCAACGCTGGAAAGGATGGACGACCAGGCGCTGGTGGAGATTGGCGGCGCGAAGCTGGCGTTCACGACGGATTCGTTTGTGGTGACGCCGATCTTTTTTCCGGGCGGCGATATCGGGACGCTGGCGGTGAACGGGACGGTGAACGATCTCGCCGTCGGCGGCGCGCGGCCGCTGTATCTGGCGGCGGCGTTCATCCTGGAAGAGGGACTGCCGGCGGCAGAGCTGGAGCGCGTGGTGGATTCGATGGCGCGCGCAGCTGCGGACGCGGGCGTGCAGCTGGTGACGGGCGACACCAAGGTGGTGAATCGCGGCAAGGGCGACAAGGTGTTCATCACCACGACGGGGATTGGCGTGGTGGAGCGGGGCACGCAGCTCTCGGCGGATCGCGCGCGGCCGGGAGACAAGGTGCTGCTGAGCGGGTTCATCGGCGATCACGGGATCACGATCCTGTCGCAGCGGGAGGGCCTCGAGTTCGAGACGGCGCTGGAGAGCGACTGCGCGGCGCTGAACGGGCTGGTGGACGCGATAATCGGCGCGGCGGAAGAGGCCGGAATGGTGGAGGGACTGCGGGTGATGCGCGATCCGACGCGCGGCGGCGTGGCCACGGTGCTGAACGAGATTGCGGCGCGGTCGCGGGTGGGGATGATGCTGAAGGAGAGCGCGATTCCGGTGCGCGATGCGGTGCGAGGGGCGTGCGAGATGCTGGGGCTCGATCCGCTGTACGTGGCGAACGAGGGGAAACTGGTTGCGGTGGTCGCGGCGGAGATTGCGGAGCGGGTGCTCGCGGCGATGCGGGCGCATCCGCTGGGCGCGGACGCGAGCATGATCGGCGAAGTCGTGGAGCAGCACGCGGGGATGGTGCTGATGAAGACCGGCGTGGGCGGAACGCGGGTGGTGGACGTGCTGTTTGGGGAGCAGCTGCCGAGGATTTGCTGAGGGGCGGGCGATCTTCACCACAGAGAGCACGGAGAGCGCAGAGAAGATCGAACTGTAGCTGCGATGCAGGCGACGGAATGCATGAATTGTCGATTGCGCTGAGCATGATGGAGCAGATGGAGCAGCAGGCCGCGAAGCACGGCGGCAAAGTGCTGGCGGTGCAGGTGCGGATCGGCGCGCTGGCCGGCGTGGACTGCGAGGCTCTGCGCTTTGCGTGGGAGATTGCGCGCGCGGGAACGGCGTTTGCGGAGACGACGCTCGAGATCGAGCCGGTGCCGCTGATGGTGCGGTGTCCGCAGTGCGGGGAGACGCATGAGGCGGAGATGTTCTCGATTGCGTGTCCGCGATGCGTGACGCCGGAGCAGGAGATTTTGACGGGGCGGGAGCTGGAACTGCGATCGATGGAGATGGAGACATGACGCCGCGGCTGATCGAGGTGCGGGCGAACATTCTGAAGGAGAATGACGTGCTGGCGCGGGCGCTGCGCGAGCGGTTTGAACGCGCGGGCGTGTGCGTGGTGAGTTTTGTGTCGAGCCCGGGATCGGGGAAGACGACGCTGCTGGAAAAGCTGATGGCGCGCATGGCGGCGAAGCACCAGATTGCGGCGCTGGTGGGCGATCTGGCGACGGAGAACGACGCGGCGCGGCTGAGGCGCGCGTGCCCGCAGGTGCGGCAGATCACCACCGGGACCGCGTGCCACCTGGACGCGAAGATGGTGGCGGCGGCGCTGGAGGGATGGGCGCTGGAGGAGCTGGATTATCTGTTTATCGAAAACGTCGGGAACCTGGTGTGCCCGTCGAGCTACGACCTGGGCGAGCAGATGCGGGTGGTGCTGCTGTCGGCGACGGAGGGCGAGGACAAGCCGCTGAAGTATCCGACCATCTTCAACACCGCGGACGTGGCGATGATCACGAAGATGGATCTGGCGGCGGCGGCGGAGTTCGATTGCGAGGCGGCGCGGCGGAACATTCTGACGGTGCGGCCGGGGATGAGGATCGTGGAAGTGTCAGCGAAGACCGGCGCGGGGATGGCGGAGGCGGAGGAGATGGTGGAGGGGCTGCGGGCAGCCAGTTGCCAGTGACCAGCCCCCAGTCCCCAGTCCCCAGTCCCCAGTTGTAAGTCCCCAGTGGTAAGTCGCCGGGCGCCAGTTGCCAGTCCTTAGTCTCCTGTTGCCAGTGACGGCATTGAGAAGAGGCCGGAGGGTGTGACTCATTCGGTGGGCACGGGCTCCGAAGTAAACGTCGAGGCGGGCAGGCCGGCGGCGTTGAAGAGGTTGTTGGCGACGTAGCCTTTCCAGGCGTAGCGCACGTAGACGGGGTCGTGGACCGAGGGCGAAGAGACGATGACCGTCTCGCCGTCGATGCGAGCCTGCGCGGAGACAAAGTGATGGTCGGCGCCGGCGATCTCAAAGGCGTCGATGGGCGCGCCGTGCGAGGTGAGTCCCTGGGCATTTGAGAACCAGACGCGCATGGCGGGCGTGCCGTCGGGCTCGATTTCGCTGGTGGCCTCGAGAAAGAGCGGCGAGGCATACGCAATGTTTTCGCCGTAGACCATGTGGCGCGCGATGAGAGCGAGGCGATGGCCGACGTCCTGCTTGTCGGAGGGGTGGACGTTGTCGCGCGAGCCGATGTCGAGGGTGACGGCCATGCCGGTGTTGGCGAGCTCGAGGGTGCGGCGCTGCGCGTCGCGGACCATGGCCCAGCTGCCGCCGCCCGGCCCGTAGCTGGCAATCTGCACAAAGAGAAACGGGAGATCGCCCTGGGCGAAGTGGCTGCGCCAGTCGCCGATGAGGGCGGAGAAGAGCGTGTGGTAGTACGGCGCGCGGTCGTCGGAGGCGTTGGTCTCGCCCTGGTACCAGAGGAAGCCGCGAATTTCGAGCGGGGTGAGCGGCGCGATCATGCCGTTGTAAAGCGCGGCGGGAACCCAGGAGACCGGGTCAGGATGCCAGGGACGCGGCGGCGCGGGCTGGCCGGCGGCTTTGGCAGCGGCGGCCTCGCGATCTTCGCGGGCCTCGATGGCGGGCAGGTCGGCCTGCTGGTCGGCGAAGGTGGCGCGGGCGGCGAAGGCGGGCAGCAGGTCGGGGTTGGCGCCGAGGGTGTCGAGCGAAACCCACGCGTCGGCGGGCGTGCCGCCCCAGGTGGTGTCGATGAGGCCGACAGGGACGTTTTCGCGGGCGGCGATTTCGCGTCCGAAGAAGTAAGCGGCGGCGGAGAAGTCAGCGGCAGTTTGCGGCGTGCAGAGGGTCCAGCCGGCGGGCTGATCGTTCTCGGGAACATCGGAACTTTTGATGGGAACAACGAGCAGGCGCAGCTGCGGATTGTTGGCGTGGGCGATCTCCTGCTGAGAATCCTGAACCTCGGACATGCCGGGAAATCCGCTGAGAGGCATCTGCATGTTCGATTGCCCGGAGGCGAGCCAAACGTCGCCGACGAGGAGGTCGTTGAGGGTGATCGCCGGGCCGTCGCCGCTGACGGTGAGCGAGTAGGGTCCGCCTGCGGATTCGGGCGCGAGCCAGGCGCTGAAGTGGCCGAGATCGTCAGCGATGGAAGCAACGGTCTGGGCGTGAAAGCGCACGGTGAGATGTGCGCCGGGCACGGCCCAGCCCCAGATGTGGATGGGGCGATCGCGCTGCAAAACAGCGTGGTCGCTGAGGACGTGGGGCAGGCGAACGTCGGCGCGGAGCGCGATGGGAATGAGGAGCGAGCAGAGGAGAAGAACAGCGATGCGGGACGATTTCACGAGCGGACCCTCGGTGGCAGAAGTTGGCGGAGCCATACATTGGGGTGCGGTACGAGTCTAACTCCGAAGGGCTGGTCGACACGACGCGGGGCGGCGTGCGATGCTGTGAACCGTCGATCGATTTCGGGAAGCAGCAACGCTTCCTGCAGGAAGGACCGTGCCGTGCCGGGACCTGGTTTTGTACTTTGCTGTTTGCTTTTCTTCCCGCTTCTGCCGCGGGGGCAATCTTCCCCTCATCTCCAGACAAGCCAGAATGCCGAGCCGGCCAGCTCGTCGCTGATTGCCGCGGCAGCGCTGGATTTGCCGGATGCTCCGATGCCGGGCGATGGACAAAATCAGACGCAGAGTGCTCAGCCGCAGCAGCAGAAACAGCAGACCGCGCCGAATCAGCAGCAGCCGAACAATGGATTGTCGCTGCAGGGGCTGGGATTCACTCCGCAGCAGACGCAGGCGAATGCGGCGCTGCAGGCGAAGCTGAACAAGCGGACGCACGACCTGAAGGTGCACCAGACGCTGGGGCTGATTACGCTGGCGCCGATGATCGCCACGGTGGCGGTGTCGGGCGGCGCGACGCAGAAGCACAGCAAAACGGGCGGAGGGACGGTGACTGAGCCCAGCTCGGCGGGCGTGGATCTGCATGCTGCGCTGGGCTCGCTGACGGCGGCGATGTACGGGGCGACGGCGTACTACGCGATTGTGGCGCCGAAGATTCCGGGGGTGAAGCCGAAGGGGGCGATCCGGCTGCACCGGGACCTGGTGTGGATTCACGGGCCGGGAATGATTCTGACGCCGATTCTGGGCGGGATGGCGCTGAGCCAGGAAGACAAGGGCGAGAAGATACACGGCATCGCGTCGGCGCACCAGTACGTGGCCATCACCACGGTAGGCGCGTACGCGGCAGCGATCGTCGCGGTGTCGTGGCCGATCCATCTGAAGTTCTGGGAGAAGCGATGAAATTCGCAGTCGCGCTGCTGCTGGCGGCGGCTTCATTTTCCGCGCAGGCGCAGAACCAGTGGGTTCTGACGCAGTCGTCGATCACGTGGCACATTACCCATCCGATGCACGAGGTTGCGGGGACGAGCCATGCGGCGAAAGGCAAGGGAATTTGTAACAACGGGACGTGCGATTTCCTGATCGCGGTGCCGCTGAACACCTTCAGCTCGGGAGACAGCAACCGCGACCTGCACATGATCGAGACGGTGCGGGGGGCGCAGTTTCCGATGGTGATTGTCCGGACCGAGATGCCGCAATCGGAGCTGAACGCGCCAACGCTGCACCTGAACCTGGAGGTGCAGTTCGCGGGACAGACGGCGCACTACCAGGACGTGCCGTTCCAGCGGATCCAGCAGGGGGACGAGGTGGAGATCAAGGGGACGATTCCGGCGACGTGTTCGGATTTCAAGATCGACCGGCCGTCGTTTCTGACGGTGCCCATACACAATGAGATTCCGGTGGGCGTGGATGTGACGTGGAAGCCGATGTAGTGATCAGTTGTCAGTGATCAGAAGCTGCTGTCTGGATCTTACATCCCCACTCAAGCCAACAGAGGGCTTGAATGGGCCACCCTTCTGTTGCGATCAGCGATCAGAAACTACCGGTGGCCTGTTCAGTGGGTTTCAATGCGAATGGGCGCCCTGTTTGCGATTCGCCAATCAATGGAACCCGGAAGCTGCAGTGGTGTTGCGGGGCTTTGGGCGCGGCGGAGAAAAATAGTCGCGCCTAAATGCGGACTTCGTTCGTCTCTGTATCGGAACAGACAGGACGGGACGCGATGCGGGGACGGAAGGCTGGTTGTTTGCTGGCCGGGGCGGGACTGGCGATGGGACTGGCGGGCTGCAGCGGGGGCGGGCTCGGTTCGACGGGCGGAGGTTCGACAGGCGGAGGTTCGACAACCGTTGAACCGACCTCGGTGATCTTTGTGGCGACGCCGCCGACATCGCTGGCGATCGATGCGTCGGCGACGCTGGACGCGGCGGCGATTTATCCGCAGGACTCCGGGAGCGGGGAGAACACGGCGGTGACGTACTCGGTGAGCTGCGCGAGCGCGGGAGGGTGCGGCACGCTGAGCCCCAGCGACGAAGGCGGAGCGATCGACTACACGGCGCCTTCGGCAGTGCCGTCGGGCGCGACCGTGACGGTGACGGCAACCTCGGTGGCGGACACGAAGCTTTCTGTATCCACGACGATTACGATTACGCCGCCTCTGCCGATCGCGGTGACGTTTTTCGCGACGCCGCCGGCATCGATGCAGGTGGGGTCGACATTTCTGCTGAGCGCGGGGATCACGAACGACGTTTCGGCGAATCCGCAGGTGACGTGGAGCGTGAGCTGCGCGGCGCCGGCGTGCGGATCGTTCAGCGCGACGACGACGACCAGCGAACAGCAGACGACCTACACCGCGCCGGCAGCGGTGCCGGCGGAGGGAAATGTAACCGTGACGGTGACGTCGGTGACGGACCCGACCAAGTCGGCGTCGACGCAGATTGCGATTGTGCCGGCGGGGCCGAATCTGGCCAATGGAACGTATGTCTTTCAGCTGTCGGGCGCGGGCGGCTACACGTCGAGCTTCGTCACCGGGGTCTTCACGGCGCAGAACGGGACGGTGACCGGAGGCGAGCAGGATTCGGTGTATTACGAGTCCGATGCAAACGACTTTACGAACGCATATACCGATTTCGAGCCGATTACGGGCGGGAGTTACGGGACGACGTACGACGGGAATTTGCAGATCACGCTGAATGCGACCAACGCCGGGGTGGAGACGCTGAATGGAACGCCGAGCGCGAACGGACAGGGGTTTGTGGCTGCGGTGGACGGATCGCCGATGAGCGCGACGCTTGATCTGCAGACGAGCACGGCGGCGCCGAGCGGCGGATTCGCGCTGCAGTTGACGGGCGGAGACGGGTATCAGCAATCGGCTTGGATTGGAGGGATCCTGAACTTCGACAGCGCAGGGGCAATCTCCGGGGCGGGCAGCGTTCTGGATGTGGTGGACGGCACATATACGACGGCCGATACCGAGGGGACTGAGAACGCGGTGGGCTCGAGCACGGTGAGCGCGCCGGATGCGTTTGGGCGGGTGGTGATCCAGCTGGAGCCGGGCAATGGGTCGACGCTGCCGCCGGTGTATCTGGCTGCGTACACGATCGACGCGAAGCAGATGCGGCTGATCGAGACGGAAGACCAGATCGGCAACAATTTCGAGGGCGCGCTGGGCGGAACGGCGCTGGGGCAGGGCGCGAACACGGGGCAATTCACGGCGGCATCGGTGGCGGGCACGAGCTACGTCTTCGGCGCGCAGGGCCCGGACGAGAAGGGGACGCTGCAGATGGCGGGCCTGTTCACGCTGGGCGCGGGCGGAGACCTGCCGGGAACGCTGAGCTGGAATGATCTGAGCGGGAGCGCGGCGGGGCAGACGCCGGTTTCATTCACCGGTTCGTACACGGTGGACGCGACGGGGCGGGCGACGCTGACCAACGTACAGAACGGAGCGGGCGGGACGTACACGATCCACGCGTACCTGACCGGGGATGGGAACGGGTTCGTGCTCTCGAGCGACCAGGACGATGTGTTTACCGGGCAGATTTTTGAGCAGCAGGCGGGGACGTTCGGGGCGGGGACGTTCAGCGGGAATTACGGGCTGAGCGCGACGGAGTTCGCGACCGATCAGGCGATTGAGGAGTTGGATCCGGGTCCGGTGATTGGGCCGCTGACGGTGACGGCGGCGAGCGATGCGGATACGGTGAGCGGGTTCGCCGACAACGGGAACGGCGCGGCGGATTTTGCGATTGCGGGGAGCGTGACGCCGGCGGCAAATGGAGTGTTTGCGGGGACGCTGGCGGGGTTCACGCCGAAGGATCGCGGCAGCGCGAACGAGTTCACGGTGTATCTGGTGGACGGGACGCAGGGAGTGCTGATCGAAACGGACAATGCGCAGCTGACGCTGGGTCGGGTGGTGGAGTGAGGGAGCTCGCCGCGGTTGCGACTTCGCGATAGGGGGGAGTTAGTCCCCAGTTGCTGGTTGCCGGTCCCCAGTTGCTGGTTGCCGGTCCCCAGTTGCCGGTTGCCAGTTGCCAGGGTCTCACCCTGTCACAACTGCAGCGACAAGGGGGGCAGCCGAATGGGGCCACAAACCGCAGGTCCCCGTTCGACTCGGGTGCTCGAGCACCCTCGCTCAGGGCAGGCTATTCGACTCGCGGCTGAATTGATTGTTGCGCGCAAATATCACCCCAGCGAGCAAACGCGGCTCGCCGGGGTGGGTTTGGTGGGGATGCAGAGAGCGGCATACCCCTGCGGCATCGTGCCTCTGGTAATGGCACTCTAGTGCCATTGTCAACAATAACTGAGTCATCTATAGTCACTCGTGAGTAATCGCGCTTCGCACGCCTGGCTGCGAGTCTGCGCAGGCCGGTGTGCCCTCCTCGACGTAACGATGGAGATCCCGCAGCGGAGGCAGATTCAAGTGCAAATGGTCTCGAAGACGGCTGTGTCTCGGCGTCCCACCCTGTTGGAAACGCTGTGCCGCGCCTTCCAGTGGCTGGAAAAGACTGAGGACCTCGATGTGGAGGACTCCGCCCTGGAGGAGCTGAAGGAAGCCATCCTGCTGGAGATTGCGAATCTGGCAACAGAAGAGACAATAGAGCAGGAAGCGCCGAAAGCGGCGTAGCGGGCAAGGAAACTCGCGCGGCTGGCGCCGCAACTCTCCCCGAACAGCCGACTGGATTGGCATCGTCGCGCGGCGAACGCAGCGACCGGCGCAGAAGCGCCCACGACCTGGTGAATGTTCGATCGGGAGGGGTTGGGAACCGCGGCTTCGGGCCGGAGGACGGCCGCGAATTGTGCAGGGGCTGGAGCCGACGACCGGACTTGAACCGGTGACCTGCCGATTACGAATCGGCTGCTCTACCAACTGAGCTACGTCGGCTTTCGCTGGTTCGATTTTATCGTTCCGCTCCGGGGAGCGTAAAGCGCGCGCGGGCTATACTGCGGGCGATGCAGAACGATCCGAGGCAGGAGTGGGAGCGGCTGACGCGCCTCTACGCGGAGATGGGCGACGAGGAGCTGGGGGAGATTGCCGGGGACTTTGGGAATCTGACCCAAGCCGCGCAGTCGATCCTGCGCGACGAGCTGCGCAAGCGGCGATTGCCGGAGCCGGCGGCGAAGAAAGAGGAAGCGGAGAAAGATCCGCGGCCGGTGTTTGGGCGATGGGGCGAGGGGATCGAGGCGCAGGCTCCGCAAGCGAGCGACAGCGACGATGATGACGACGATGACGGACGGCCGCACGAATACACATGGAAGACGCTGCTGTGCGAGTGCGAGGAGCGCGAGCGCGCGTGGCAGATCTCAGAAGTTCTGAAGCAGGCGGGGATCGAGAGCTGGATCGAGGGTCCGCTGTCGCAGGACGACCTGACGTGGCCGCGCGTGCTGGTGGCGGCCGATCAGCTGGACGAGGCGCGGGCGATTGCGGCGCGTCCGATTCCGCAGGAGATCATCGATCAGTCGAAGGTGAAGGCGGAGGATTTCGTTGCGCCTGCGTGTCCGCAGTGCGGCGCGGAGGATCCGCTGCTGGAATCGGTGGAGCCGGTGAATGCGTGGCGGTGCGAAGTGTGCGACGCTGCGTGGACGGACTGAGGTGCTTTCGATTGCGCGGCGCGGCTGTGGATGGATGTGGGGAACGTGGAAAACGCGGGGCGAAACTGCCGGCGGGGCGGCGGGCTGCTAACGAGAAAAGGCCACCCGAGAACGGGCAGCCTTTCCTTCAGGGAGAATAGTTCCAACGGAGGCAAAGCCATCAGAACTTTCTGGCGAAATAGTATGGGCGTGGGGAGGGGGTGTCAAGGTAAAATCCTGGTAACTTGTAAGTGGTTGATTAATTGGAATTTAATTTGAACGTGGCAAAACAGACACACCCAACTGCCTGTTCGCTGAATTTTCGCCGCAGAAGCCGTGGAATCGCGGCATAACTCCCGCCTTTTCCGCCCGGTGAGCGGGCAAATGCCTGGAAAAACCAGAATATTTCTCTTCCGGGGGATTGGAGGGGATGCCGGCGGGCGTCTCTCCGGGACTCGGGTCGTTGCCGGGGGCTTTTCCCAGCGTTGCGCCTTCGGCGCGATGGAGTCAACCGCAGGTCCATTCGACTCGCGCCTGATTTATTTGTCGCGCCAGAAGCGGGGCGACGAATTCGGAAGGCTCGCTTGATTGAATAAGCCGGAAGGCTCCCTCGAATCCCGGTTAGGCTTTGGTGTTGTGGAGGCCAGAGCTTCACGGGAAGGAAGGAGCCATGATGAGGATTATAGGTTGTGATTTTCACCCTGGCAGCCAGCAGGTGGCGATTTTCGATCCGGAGACGGGCGAGATCGCCGAACGGCGGCTGCGTCATGACAACGGCGAGGCGGAGCGCTTCTATCGCCAGCTGGAAGCTCCGGCGCTGA
>Ga0335075_10008030_pt1 | contig 16217 bp, 13 predicted proteins | sample Lox_Sample_24_FD_206723 | JGI IMG/M metagenome (GOLD analysis project Ga0335075, IMG submission 206723) | Soil microbial communities from Loxahatchee National Wildlife Refuge, Florida, United States - Lox_Sample_2.4 | ecosystem: Environmental > Terrestrial > Soil > Wetlands | place: USA... | reverse complement strand
CCACGGGCGCAAGGCGCGGTCAACGCGGCGATTCGATCGGCCGACCATCGCCTCGATCATTGACAATTCGAGGCCACGGCTTCTACTCGCGAATCGTTGTTGGTTGGAACCTCAGAGACATGAACCGTCGTCAGTTCGGCCGCATCGCGGCTGCGGCCGCCGCGTGGCGGTTCACGCCCTCGTTCGCCCAGCTTGTCGACAAACCGGCGGACGACCTGACAAACGGCGAGTTCAACTGGCGCCCGGACCGCTCGCCGACCGGACCGGTCATTGTCATTGTCTCGCTGCCCGACCAGCGCGTTTATGTCTATCGCGACGGGGTGCGCATCGCGGCCTCGACCTGCTCGACCGGCAAGCTCGGCCACCGAACCCCGACGGGGGTGTTCAAGATCCTGCAGAAGGACAAGAACCACCATTCCTCGACCTACAACAATGCGCCGATGCCCTACATGAACCGGCTCACCTGGTCGGGGATCGCGCTGCACGCCGGGCAGTTGCCCGGCTATCCCGCGTCGCACGGATGCGTGCGCCTGCCGAAGGAATTCGCCGAGCTCCTGTTCGGCGTGACCAGGCTCGGCATGACGGTGGTCATCGCCGACGACGCGTCGCAGCCGGAAGAGGTGACTCATCCCGGCATGGTGCTCGGCGAATACGCCGCGCGCGAATTCCACGCCGTCGACACCGCGGTCATGGCGAGCGAATATTCGGAAGCCCACGAGCGCGGGGCGCATTCCCCGAGCGTCGTCATCTCGAGCAAGGACAAGTCGATTCATGTGTTCGACAACGGCGCGCTCGCCGCGTCGGGCAAGGTCGAGATTCGAAATCCGGAGAAGCCGCTCGGCGAGCGGGTGTTCACCCTCGACGGCGCTGATGATCAGTCCGACGTCCTGACCTGGCAGGCGACCGATCTTGGAGCTTCGGCGAAGGCGACCGGCGAAGACAATGGAGCGGCTCTGCGTCGCATCAAGGCCGACCCGCCGGCGCGCGAAGCGGTCCGCAAGCGGCTCAAGTTCGGCATGACCATCGTCACTACCGATCAGCCGGCGGACGCCAGGACGCGGTCGGGCGACGGGTTCGTGGTTCTGGATTCGCAGAGCTGAGGCGGGGGCGGAAGCGAAGACCAACGACTCGTCATCGCGAGCGTTAGCGAAGCGATCCAGGGAACGCAGGGCGCCTCACGATTCCTGGATTGCTTCGTCGCCAAAGCCCGTCGTCAGACGGGCGTCCTTCCGGACGCCCTATGGATCCTCGCAATGACGGCTCGGCTCAGCCCTCATCCCCGGCCCTTCTCCCGAACGGGAGAAGGGAGGGCTGTTGCGCTTTGCTCCTGCTCGCGCAGGCGGAAGCGCTGGATCTTGCCGGTCGCGGTCTTCGGCAGTTCGGCGACGAAGGCGATCGAGCGCGGATATTTGTAAGGCGCGAGGCGGTCCTTGACGAAGCGCTGAAGCTCGCCCTCGTCCGCCGCCGCGCCCTGCTTCAAGACCACGAACGCCTTGGTCTTGACCAGCCCGTCGGCGTCCGGCGCGCCGATCACCGCGGCTTCGAGCACCGAAGGGTGCATGACCAGCGTCGCCTCGACCTCGAACGGGCTCACCCACACGCCCCCGACCTTCAGCATGTCGTCCGAGCGGCCGGCGTAGGTGAAGGTCCCATCGGAATTGCGGATGTATTTGTCGCCGCTCCTCGTCCAGCGGCCTTCGAACGTCTCGCGCGTCTTGGCGCGATTGCCCCAATACATCAGCGCCGCCGACGGCCCGGAGATGTAGAGGTCGCCCGGCTCGCCGTCCGGAACGTCCCGCCCGCCTTCGCCGCGCAATTCGATGTCGTAGCCGGGCACGGGCCATCCGGTCGAGCCGTAGCGCACCTGGCCGGGGCGATTCGAGAGGAAGATGTGCAGCATCTCGGTCGAGCCGATGCCGTCGACGATATCGACGCCGAAATGGCGTCGAAAGCGCTCGCCGATCTCGGCGGGCAGCGCCTCGCCGGCGGACGAGACGAGCCTCAAGCCGACGTCTTCGCGCTTGGGCAGCGCGTTCGAGGCGAGCATGCCGGCGAAGCCGGTTGGCGCGCCGTAGAAGACGGTCGGCTTCATGGCCCCGACGCCCCCGCTCAGACGCTTGAACACCGCATCGGGCGTCGGCCGCTCGGCCATCAAGAGCGCGGTCGCGCCGACGCTCATCGGAAAGGTCAGCGCATTGCCGAGCCCATAGGCGAAGAAGAGCTTGGCGGCGGAGAAGCAGACGTCGCTCTCGTGCAGGCCCAGGATCGCCTTGCCGTAAAGCTCGGTCGTCCAATAGGGGTTGGCGTGCGAGTGCACCGTGGCCTTCGGCCGCCCGGTCGAGCCCGACGAATAGAGCCAGAAGGCGGGATCGTCGGCGCGGCTGCGCGCATGCTTGGAGAGCGGCGCCGAACGGCTGAGGAAGTCCTCGAATTCGATTTCGCCCAGGTCGAGCGGCTGCGCCGGGCGCGAGACGACGATCGTCTGCGCCTCGTGATCCGATTTGGCGAGCGCGGCTTTGAGCGCGGGCTTCACCGCCCCGCTCACGAACGCGGCTTGCGCGCGCGAATGTTCGAACATGTAGGCGAGGTCGTCGGCGGTGAGCAGGGTGTTGACCGCGACCGGAACGATTCCCGCCAGCATCGCGCCGAGGAAGGCGACCGGCCAGTCGGCGCAATCCTGCATGAGAATGAGCGCTCGCTCCTCGCGCTTGACGCCTCGCTCTCTGAGCGCGGCGGCGAAGCGGCGCGCGCGCTCGTCGAGGCGGCCGTAAGCGACGGCGCCGAAATCGTCGATGAACGCCGCCTTGTCAGGGCGGCCCGCATTGGCCTGAAGCAAATGCGCCGCGAAGTTGAACGTCTCGGGCGGCGGTTCAACGGAGGTCACGGTCATCGGCGTCTCCTCGGGCCGCATGCAGCCGCGCCGAAAGGCTTGCTCGCCTCGGCCTGATGCAATATTATGCCTATTATCGTCTTAGGGGCGGGCTTAAGCCTTGTCAAACACCCTGTCGTCTTCACCGACCGCCGCCGAGGCCGCCTCGCTCGCGCCGGCGCGCGACGCCGCAAGCGACGAGGCGCGCGGAAACGCGCCCCCTGAAGCCATGGAGCGCAGAGAGCCATTCCTGGCCGCGCTCGGCGAGCGCGCCAAAGCGTTGCGCGCGCGCCGTGGCCTGACGCGCAAGGCGCTCGCCCAGGCAACCGGCGTCTCCGAGCGGCACCTCGCCAATCTCGAATATGGCGTCGGCAACGCCTCGATCCTGGTTCTGCTGCAGGTCGCCCAGGCGCTGCAATGCCCGCTCGCGGAACTCGTTGGCGACGGCGCGGCGCAGTCGCCGGAATGGCTGATGCTGCGCGAGATGCTCGCGAGTTGCGATGAGGCGACGCTGCGCCGGGTGCGTGTCGCCGCCGCGGAGCTGATCGCCGGCGGGTCGCCGCGCCGCGAGGAGGCGCCCGCCCGGTCGACGCGGATCGCGCTCATCGGCCTGCGCGGCGCGGGCAAATCGACGCTCGGGCGCATGCTGGCGGAGGACCTCGACTTTCCGTTCGTCGAGCTCAGCCGCGAAATCGAGAAGCTCGCCGGCTGCAGCATCAGCGAAATCCTCGGGCTCTACGGCCAGAACGCCTACCGCCGCTACGAGCGGCGCGCGCTCGAGGAGGCGATCGAGGCCTATCCCGAATCGGTCATCGCCACCGCTGGCGGGCTGGTCAGCGATCTCATGAGCTTCAATCTTCTCTTGCGCCGCTGCTCGACGGTCTGGCTCATGGCCGACCCGGAAGACCATATGAGCCGCGTGATGGCCCAGGGCGACCTGAGGCCGATGGCCGCGAGCCGCGAGGCGATGGACGACTTGAAGTCGATCCTCTCGAGCCGCGCCGCGTTCTATTCCAAGGCCGACATGCGCGTCGACACCAGCGCTCAGCCGCTCATGGAGACTTTTCAGATCCTGCGGCATGAGGTGCGCGAGGCGATCGGCCTGCCGGTCGCGTGACGCAGGCTTAAGCGGGCTTGCCGGCGGGAGAATAGCGCATTATGATGCAGGACTTGCACTAAATTGCTTAATCAGCGGGAGCGTCATGGACCGGGTCGACTATCAAACCGAGCCCGCGCGCTACAGGCACTGGAAGCTCAGGTTCGACGGGCCGGTCGCAACGCTTCTCGCCGACTTCGACGAGGACGCGGCTTTACGTCCCGGCTACAAGCTCAAGCTCAACTCTTACGACCTCGGCGTCGACATCGAGCTCAATGACGCCTTGAACCGCATCCGCTTCGAGCATCCCGAGACGCGCGTCGTCGTCATCATGAGCGGGCGCGAGCGCGTCTTCTGCTCGGGCGCCAACATCTTCATGCTCGGCGTGTCGAGCCACGCCTGGAAGGTCAACTTCTGCAAATTCACCAACGAGACCCGCAACGGCCTCGAGGACTCATCCAAGTACGACGGCTTGAAGTTCCTGGCCGCCGTCAACGGCTCATGCGCCGGCGGCGGCTACGAGCTCGCCTTGGCCTGCGACGAGATCATCCTCATCGACGACCGCTCGAGCGCGGTCAGCCTGCCGGAGACGCCGATGCTCGGCGTCTTGCCCGGAACGGGCGGCCTCACGCGGCTGACCGACAAGCGCCGCGTCCGCCACGACCTCGCGGACGTCTTCTGCACCACGAGCGAAGGCGTGCGCGGCGAGAAGGCGCTTCGCTGGCGCCTGGTCGATGCGATCGCGAAGCCCGCGCAATTCGAGGCCAAGGTGAAAGAGCGCGCGCTGGCGATCGCCGCGCTCAGCGACCGCCCGGCTTCGGCGAACGGCGTCGCGCTGACGCCGATCGAGCGCATGATCGAAGCCGATGCGCTCACCTATTCGCACGTCAACGTCACGATCGACCGAAGCGCGCGCGCCGCCACATTCGTCATTGAAGGCCCGAGCGGCGATCAGCCCGCGGACATCGCCGCGATCGAAGCGGCCGGCGCGAACTTCTGGCCGCTCAGGCTCGCCCGCGAGCTCGACGACGCGATCCTCACGATGCGCACCAACGAGCTCGACATCGGCCTCTGGCTGATGAGAAGCGAGGGCGAAATCGAGGCGGTTCTCGCGCTGGACGCGACGCTCGACGCGCTCAAGGACCATTGGCTCGTGCGCCGGACCATCGGCTATCTCAGGCGCACCTTGAGCCGCCTCGACGTCACCTCGCGCAGCCTGTTCGCGCTGATCGACGAGGGCTCGTGTTTCGGCGGGACGCTGTTCGAGATCGCGCTTAGCTGCGACCGCATCTACCATCTGGCGTCGCCGGACGGCGAACAGCGCGCGCCCAGGATCGCGCTCAACGCCGCGAACTTCGGCGACTATCCGATGGCGAGCGGCCAGAGCCGCCTCGGCCGGCGCTTCTATGACGACAAGCCCATGCTCGATAAGCTTCAAGCGAATATCGGCCGGCCGCTCGACGCCGACGCCGCGTTCGCCCTTGACCTCGCCACCAGCATTCCCGACGACATGGACTGGGCCGACGAGATCCGCATCGCCGTCGAGGAACGCGCGTCGATGAGCCCCGACGCCCTGACTGCGCTCGAGGCGAACCTGCGCTTCGGCGGGCCCGAGACGCTGGCCACGCGCGTGTTCGGGCGCCTCACCGCCTGGCAGAACTGGATTTTCCAGCGCCCCAACGCAGTTGGCGACAAGGGGGCGCTGAAAGTCTACGGCAAGGGCGAAAAGGCCGCGTTCGACTGGACCCGGGTGTGATGGAAGCCTCCGCAGCCGACGTCATCAGGCAGCACCTGATCGACCCCGAAATCTGCATCCGCTGCAATACCTGCGAATCCACCTGCCCGGTCGGCGCGATCACCCATGATTCGCGCAACTACGTGGTCGACGCGAGCATCTGCAATCTCTGCATGGCGTGCGTGCCGCCGTGCCCGACCGGCAGCATCGACAACTGGCGGCTGACGCCGCGCGAGCGGGCTTACAGCATCGAGGCGCAGTTCGGCTGGGACGCTCTGCCGGCGGAACTCTCTGCCGAAGAGCTCGGCGCCGAGGACGCTTCGCGCGAAGCGCCGCTCGCGCCGCCGCCGTCCACCCCCAGCGGACCGATCGGGGCGGCCTTCGACGTCGGCGCCTATGCGGCGGTGATCCCGCCCTGGTCGGCCGCGAGCCCTTACGCCAACCTCTATGGGCCGAAGGCGGCGACGCGATCGGTCACAGCGGCCGTCGTCGGCAACGTCCGGGTGACCGAAGTCGGCAAGGACTACGACACCCATCACATCGTGCTCGACTTCGGCGCGATGCCCTTTCCGGTGCTCGAAGGCCAGTCGATCGGGATCATTCCCCCCGGCCTCGACGCGGACGGGCGGCCGCATCATCCGCGCCAATATTCGATCGCGAGCCCGCGCAACGGCGAGCGGCCCGGCTACAACAACGTCTCGCTCACCGTGAAGCGGGTGCTGGAGGATCGCCAGGGCCGCTCAGTCCGCGGCGCCGCCAGCAACTATCTCTGCGACCTCAATGTCGGCGACAAGGTCGAGGTCGCCGGGCCGTTCGGGGTGAGCTTCCTCATGCCCAACCATCCGAAAAGCGCGATCGTGATGATCTGCACCGGCACCGGAAGCGCGCCGATGCGCGCGATGACCGAGTGGCGCAGGCGCCTGCGCAAGTCGGGCAAATTCGAGGGCGGCAAGCTCATGCTGTTCTTCGGCGCCCGCACTAAAGAGGAACTGCCGTACTTCGGTCCGCTCGGCAATCTGCCGAAGGACTTCATCGACATCAACTTCGCCTTCAGCCGCGTGGCCGGCGAGCCCAGGCGCTACGTGCAGGACGCAATGCGCGAACGCGCGGCCGACCTCGCCCCGCTGATCGCCGATCCCGACGCCTTCTTCTACGTCTGCGGCTTGAAAGCGATGGAGGAAGGCGTCGCGCTCGCTTTGCGCGACATCGCCCTTCACGCCGGGCTCGACTGGGAGACCGTCGGGCCTTCGCTCAAGCGGCACGGACGGCTGCATTTCGAGACCTATTGAACTGGAGAACCCCATGAGCGCGGAAGACACCGTTAGCGACGCCGCAGGCGCCATTTCCGCCGACCGCTTCGTCGAGATCTCTTACGATGACATCATTCCCAACAATGTCGCGCTCGGCGCCGACAAGCAGCTTCAGCGCGCGCTCGAGACCTGGCGGCCGAATTATCTCGGCTGGTGGAACAGCATGGGCCCGCTCGGCTACCAGACCTCGGACGTCTACCTGCGCACCGCCGTCGGCGTCGATCCCGCCGGCTGGGCCAAGTTCGCCTATGTCAAGATGCCTTCCTATCGCTGGGGCATATTGCTCGCGCCCAAGGTCGAGGGCCGGACCATCCCGTTCGGCCGCCACAAGGGCGAACCCGCCTGGCAGGAAGTCCCCGGCGAGCACCGCGCGCTGCTGCGCCGGCTGATCGTCGTGCAGGGCGACACCGAGCCCGCGTCGGTCGAGCAGCAGCGCTTCCTCGGCGCGACGGCGCCGTCGCTCTACGACATGCGCAACCTGTTCCAGGTCAATGTCGAGGAGGGCCGCCACCTGTGGGCGATGGTCTATCTGCTGGTCAAATATTTCGGCAAGGACGGCCGCGAGGAGGCGCAGGCTTTGCTCGAGCGCCAGAGCGGGCAGATGGACAATCCGCGCATCCTCGGCGCGTTCAACGAGCGCACGCCCGACTGGCTCTCCTTCTTCATGTTCACTTTCTTCACCGACCGCGACGGCAAGATGCAGCTCGCCGCGCTCGCCGAGAGCGGCTTCGATCCGCTGTCGCGCACCTGCCGGTTCATGCTGACCGAGGAGGCGCATCACATGTTCGTCGGCGAGACCGGCGTGCAGCGCACGATCGAGGCGACCTGCGCGGCGATGGCCAAGGCCGGCATCAGGGATCCGGGCGACGTCGAGGCGGTGCGCAAGCTCGACGTCGTCGACCTGCCGCTCCTTCAGCGCAAGGCGAACTTCCACGCTTCCGTGACCCGGGACCTGTTCGGAAGCGAGATTTCCAGCAACGCCGCCGAAGCGTTCGGCTCAGGGATCAAGGGCCGCTTCAACGAAGCGAACCTCAAGGGCGACGACCACGTGCTGACCGACGCGACTTACGCCGTCACTCGGGTCGTCGACGGCAAGCTCGTGGTCGAGCAGGCGCCGGCCTTGCGCGCCCTCAACGCGCGCCTCCTCGACGATTTCATCGTCGATTGCCAGGGCGGGATCGACCGCTGGAACAAGTCGATCGAGAAGGCCGGAATCGACTTCAAGCTCACCCAACCCCACAAGGGCTTCAACCGCAGGATCGGCGAGTTCGGGGGCAAACGGATCAGCCCGGCGGGCGAAGTCCTCACCGAAGACGAGTGGAAGGCCAAGAGCGGCGACTGGCTGCCCAACGACGCCGACATGCAGTTCATCGCCTCGCTGATGAAGCCCTGCCACGAGACCGGCAAATACGCGAGCTGGATCGCCCCGCCCCGCGTCGGCGTCAACAGCCAGCCCGGCGACTTCGAATATGTGAAGATCGCCTGAAGCGACTCCCCTCTCCCAAAAGGAGAGGAGAACCATCCGCGTGGCGCTGAGAGCGGCTTGCCAGACGGCATTAGTCTATATATCTTTCGTAAAACAGAAACCTGCGCTACATCCTCGCTAACCTCCGGCGCACAAAGCAGTGGAAAACCCTTGCCAGCTGTGCGCACGGAAGCGCATTTCCAATCAGAATCTGGCAATCACGTTGCATTTCCAAATGAACGCTTTCAGAGGACGAGATGAAACCCATCGCCGTTGCTTTGTTTCTCTGTTTGACGGCTTTCCCCGCTAAAGCGGACAAATGCGATCCGCTGGTGCCCACAACTGCTCAAAATGTAGATGATGATTTTAAGGGGAGAATGGAGGGAGAATTAAAAGGGATTATTAGTCGACTTGCTGGCGGGGCTGCAAGTATAGATGGAGAGTATAGAAGAATCGCGACCGATGAATTGAATAACTATCCGGACAGCGATAAGCTCTATGTTTGGCAACGGATTATATATTTGGCTTGCGTTAGCCCCGACTTGAAAATTGATATGAACGAACTCCTCAGGTTATATTTTACAAGGCCATCGTCGAGTTCCTCCGCAGGCCAGTCGCCGACGACAGTAGCCGGTGCCTGCCCACCCGGTACGGTGCCTACACCACATCCGGCGGTCGGTATAGAGAACGATCATAGTGCGATAGGTGAGGAGTATACTGACTCACCTAGCGGTATCTATAATTACTGCTCCGTGGTCGACAAAGAGAAGGCTACCGCAACTCCGAATTCCCAAAACCTCGACCCGAGAGCTGTATATCGTATTCCAAAGACCGATCCAGCAGGAAATCCGTGTAAAGCATATATATTTAAGCAAATCATAGATCACAATATGATCATCGGACGACCGGCGTTTAATCCGCTTGGATCGCCTCCGGGAACGTGCATTGCGGAACAAAGTTTTACCAATAATTTGGGGGGAGGTTTAACAAACCATCGAGTTACTATTACAAAGCAATCTTCTTCTGGAAATATTCGAGAGTAAAAATACTGTGGCGCGTCACTGCGCAGTCGCCACTGAGACCGATCGGCCGCTTATCGGCCACAATAGTAGTGTGCCGCGAGGGCATTGTGCTATTCTGCGCGTCGCTCGGGGGCTCAGCCCATGGCGGAAACGCGAAAGCTCGCGGCGATCCTGGTCGCGGATGTCGTCGGCTACAGCCGGCTCGCCTGCGCCTACGAGGATCGGACCTTCGCGCGCGTCGCTCTCCTCGACGACGTCGCCGACATGGACGCCGGCGCGATATTGGATGCGTCGGTCCTCCGGCACGCCGGCGTTGCGTTCGATGAGGCCGTTTTGCACCTCGATCGCGCAGCGCACCGCATCGACGACGCTGCTCGGTCTCAACGCGCCATGCTTTAACGAAACAATCTCTTGCGGAAAATCGGAAACGAGTTAAGCTCATTCTCATGACCCATCCCGCCTTCCCGCATCGCCGGACCGCGCGCTCCCCTTCGAGGCTTTCACGCAGGGAAGCGCGCGTGGAATTTTCAGCTCGCGAGAATCGCTCATAACCCATTGAAAAGGCTCATTCCGGACGAGAGAATCCAAGGAAATCCAAGAGAATCCAATAGCGATGAACGGGGGCTTTCGCGGCCAAACCGCCCCCATCCAAGAAAGCCCAAAAGCGGGTCGGCCGGGGGGCCGGCGCTCACTCCTCGCGCCGCCACCAGCTCGAAAGCTCGACGCCGAACAGCGGCGTCTTGTCCGGCCGGCCGAGCTTGGCCGAATAGGCGATCCACTGCTCGGGCGCGTAGTACAATGGCACGATGTAGAAGCCTGAGATGAGCACCCGGTCGAGCGCCCGAACCGCGGCGACGAAGTCCTCATTGCTCCTGGCCGCCAGGATCGCCTTGATCATCGCGTCGACCGCGGGCGAGCGGACGCCCACGATGTTATAGGCGCCCTCGGCGTCGGCCGCCGCCGAGCTCCACCGGCCTCGCTGCTCATTGCCCGGCGAGGGCGAGGCGATCCACGAGCCGATCATCATGTCGAAGTCGAACCGGGTTCGCCGGCGCTCGAACTGCACTTCGTCCACCAGCCGAACGTTGGCGTTGACCCCGATGCGGGCGAGGTTGCGCGCATAGGCGAGCGCGAGGCGCTCCTCCTCGCGGTCCTTGACCAGGATCTCAAAGGCGAGCGGCTTGCCGTTGGCGTCGACCAGACTCCCGCCGCTGAGCGAATATCCCGCAGCCGCGAGCTCAACGAGCGCGCTTTTGGCGATCCTGCGATCGCGGCCCGTGCCGTCGGAAACCGGCGCGCGCCATTTCCCCTCCATCACATCCTCGCGCACCGCGCCGGGGAACGGCGCAAGCAGCGCCCGCTCGCGCTCCGACGCCGGGCGGCCGATCGAGGACAGATCGCTGTCGTCGAAGAAGCCCTCCGATCGCTTGTAGGCGCCGCCGAACAGATTGGCGTTGATCCACTCGAAGTCGAACATCGACGCCAGCGCCTCGCGCACCCTGACGTCGGCGAATATTGGGCGCCGGATATTGAAGGCGAAGCCCGAAACCCCCTTGGGCAGCCGGCTCTCGATTGCGGCCTTGACGATGCGCCCGTCCTTTGCGGCGGGAAAATCGTATTCGCTGCGCCACCGGTTCGGGTCGTCCTCGACCCGGTAGTCGATCAGCCCGGCCTTGAAGGCCTCGAACATCGCATTGGCGTCGCGGTAATAGTCGATGCGGATTTCATCGAAATTGTAGAGGCCGCGCGAGATCGGCTTATTCTTCGCCCAATAGTCGGGATTGCGCTCGAGCACCAGGCGCTCGCCGGGCTTGACCTCCACGACCTTGTAGGGGCCCGAGCCGACCGGAATTTGCAGCGTCTGGTCCTCGAAATGCTGTGCGTCGGTATGGGCGCGCGACAGCACCGGCATGATCGCCAGGATCATCGGCAGCTCGCGGTCGTTGGCGCCCGTAAGGTCATACCGCACCGTCCAATCGTCCGGGGCGTCGATGCTCTTGACCAGCGAGAAGGCGGCGCGCTGCTGCGGGCGGCCCTTGGCCTTGAGAAGATTGAAGGTGAAAAGGACGTCGGCCGAGGTGATCGGCGTCCCGTCCGAGAACCGGGCGGCCGGATCGAGATGAAAGACGACGCGATCGCGCTCGGGGTCGGTCTCGATGCTCTTGGCGATCAGGCCGTAGAGGGTGAACGGCTCGTCGGCCGAGCGCGCCATCAGTGATTGATAGACGTTGCCGATCAGCCCTTGAGCGGTCGAGAGCGCCTTGACGTTATAGGGGTTCAGGCTGTCGAAGGCGCCGAGATAGGCGAGATCGAGCTTGCCCCCCTTGGGCGCGTGCGGATTGACGTAAGGCAGATGATCGAAGTCGGGGAGCAGCGCCGGTCGCCCATGCATCGCGATCGCGCCCATCGGCGGACCGAGGCTGCCGGCCTCAGCCGGCGCCCAAGCCAGAGCGATCCCAATCGCAGCGCCAAGGAGAGCGCGAATCGTCGAGCCGATCATGGCCGAACCTCTATCATCGACTGCGGCGCGACTCCCAACGGAAGGCGCGTTCTGGCGGCCGGGCGCTCGCCTTGATCCGGCGTCAGGCTTGCGCCTGTGGTTGAAGGACGAAATTGTTATTGGAATGTCGCCTCGAATATGGAAAGAGGGCGCGCCGACAGCGCGTCCGCCACGCCCGCGTCACACGGCCGCCCGGGGCTTGCCGAGGTCGATCCCTGAGCGGCGATTGACGCGGCGCGGGCGCGAGGGCGAAGCGCAACCCGATTCCGCTTACGGTTCGAAAGGACGATTGATGAGATTCCCAGTCATGCGTTTAAGCGCCGCGGCGCTCGCAATGACCCTCGCGCTCGGCGACGCGACCTTCGCGCAGACGCCGCCGGCGAAGCCCGCCGCGCCTGGCCAAGCGGCCGCTGGCCAACCGGCGCCGCCGCCCCCGTCGAAGGTCGATCTCGTTTCCCCCGAGCCGCAATGGGCGAAGTTCTGCGCCAAGGAGCCCAGCAACGGGCGCGAGGCCTGCGCCACGATGCGCGACTTCTCGACCTCGGCCGACCAGCCCCCGATGATCAGCATTAACCTTTTTGAGGTGGCGGGAGAGGAGAAGCGAAAGCTCCGGTTCCTGATCCTGCCGATCGGCATGCTGCTTAGGCCCGGTTTCCGCGTGATCATCGACAAAAACGAACCGATCGAAGGCAGGTATGACATGTGCTTTCAGAACGCCTGCTCGTCGGAAATCGAGATCGGCCCGAGGACGCTGGCCGAGCTCAAAAAGGGGCAGAACATGGCTGTCGTCATGCGCGTGCCTGGCGGCGATGTTTCTGGGCGCGAGATCACGTTCAACATTCCGCTCAAGGATCTGGGCACGGCGTTCGACGGCAAGCCGACCGATCCCAAGGTTCTGGAACAGCAGCGTCTGGCCTTGCAGCAGCAGCTGCAGAAGAAGGCGGAGGAACAGCGCAAAATGCTCGAGCAGGAGCAGAGCCGCATGGGCGTCCCCGCCGCGCCGACTCCTGCCGCTCCGGCGCCCGCCGCGCCCGCTGCTCCAGTGAAGAAGTAGGCCAGCCTTCATCTGCCGCCGGCGCCAAACGCAATCCCCTCGATCCCAAGCGCCCCGCTCCGATCCAAGCCAAAAGCAGGACGCGCCGGGCCGCTCGGGCCGGGACACGGGCGGGAGGCTTCAGCTCAGGCGCGATCGGTCGCGGGCGAAGTATTTGCCATCCTCGGTCCGCTCGAACACCTCGCTCACCTGCGGATGGCGGACCGGCTCTCCCGATTCGTCCGACATCAGGTTCTGCTCGGAGACATAGGCGACATACTGGCTGTCGGCATTCTCCGCATAGAGATGGTAGAATGGCTGCTCCTTGACGGGACGCACCTCGGCTGGGATCGAACGCCACCATTCCTCGGTGTTGGCGAACACCGGATCGACGTCGAAGATCACGCCGCGGAATGGGTAGAACCGGTGTTTGACGATCTGTCCGATCCCGAATTTCGCGTTGCGACTTCGCATAGCCTCCAAGCTCCTTTGCCCACCATCCGCTAGTTATAGCGCATTGCGCCGAAACGAAACCACTTATCGACGCGATGGCCGGTTTTGCCGCCAGGGATTTGCCGCTGCAGGTGAAGCAAGAATCGGGCCGCGAAGGCGTGCGGGAGCGCGCCCAAAACGGGTTCACAAGCGGTAGAGAGCGGCATAATCGGCGTCCTTCGCCGCCACGGCCTGAGCAAGATCGACGATGACGCGCGCCTGCTTCCAGGTCGCGTCGTCCTGCATCTTGCCGTCGATCATGACCGCGCCCGATCCGTCCGGCATGGCGGCCAGAATCTTGCGCGCGAAGGCGACTTCGGCGGGGTCGGGCGAGAACACCTTCTTCGCGATCGCGATCTGGGACGGATGCAAGGTCCAGGCGCCGCCGCAACCGAGCAGGAAGGCGTTGCGAAATTGCGCTTCGCAGCCGGTCGCGTCGGAGAAATCGCCGAACGGGCCGTAGAAGGGCTTGATTCCGTTGGCGGCGCAGGCGTCGACCATGCGGGCGATGGTGTAATGCCACGGGTCCTGCTGGAAAGCGGCGCGCCCCGCGCTGGCGTCGGCGGAATCGGCGAGCACGCGATAGCCGGGATGGCCGCCGCCGACTCGGGTCGTCTTCATCGCCCGCGAGGCGGCGAGGTCGGCCGGGCCAAGGCTCATGCCCTGCATGCGCGGCGAAGCGGCGGCGATCGCTTCGACATTGTTGACGCCCTGCGCGGTTTCGAGAATGGCGTGGACCAGAATGGGGCGCTTGAGGCCGTATCGCGCCTCGAGCAGCGCCAGATACCGGTCGACGAAATGGATGTCCCAGTCGCCCTCGACCTTGGGCACCATCACCACGTCGAGCTTGTCGCCGATCTCGCCCATGAGCCTCGTCATGTCGTCTAGGAACCAGGGGGAATTGAGCGCATTGACGCGCGCCCACAAACCCGTCGCGCCGAAGTCGGTCGCCTTAGCCATCGCGATCAAGCCGTCGCGGGCGGCCTCCTTGGCGTCAATCGGGATCGCGTCCTCGAGATTGCCGAGGATGACGTCGACCTGGCCGACGAGCTCGGCCGCTTTTGCCCGCACCTTTTCATTGTGCGGCGGCACGAAGTGGATCATGCGCTCGAGCCGTAAGGGAAGCTCGATGAGCGGGCGGGGCGCCCCGATCGCCAGCGGCTCGAAATACCGGCGCGGGGCTTTCATGGGCGCGGGCCTTGTCATGCGGAGGGTCTGCGGCCCGGCATAGGGCGGTTTCCGTTCGGCCGCAATTCGCGGGGGTCGAATCCTCTCCGGCGCCGTCTCCGGATACAACCTGGGGGCGAGGCGGGCGGAAGTAAAAGGAAAGAAAAGGAAGTAAAAATCCTTCCTTTTATTTCCTTTTATTTCCACGAATCGGGACTTTTCAAAGGGTTACGGCCGAAGGAAAGAAAAAAATCCGCCGCCCGCCAAACTCGCCTCCGAAGTTGTGCGCCAGACCTCAAACCGACATCCATTGGCTCGGCTCGCTTTGGCCTTGGCCTTGCGTCTGCGCCTCGTCCGCAACCTCGGGCGGGCTCGAAGCGTCCGCTTCCTCCCCCTTGCCCTCGCCCGGCTCGTCAGGCGGGATCTGGCCGATCTTGATCAAGTGCTCGCGCCCGGCCTTCCACATGACCTCGTCGACGCCGAGGTTCTCGGCCATGCGGTTGATCTTTTGCAAGAGCTTCCTGCGCGCGTCGTCGTCATAGGCCTGGTTGGCGACGGCGACGGTCTGATAGCGGTCGAGCCGGTCGAGCGCCTTGAGGTAAGGGGTGATCGCCGAGACGTCGCCGGCCGCGATCGCCTCGGCCCCGAGCTGCACCGCCGGGGCCAGACGGTCGAGTTGCAGCTTGGCGTGCTCGGCGCCGCTGTCGACCGCGCGTTTCTGCAACACCTCGGAGACGATCTGGCGGATGCGTCTCAAGCTCACGCCCTCCTCGGCCGCGATCTCCTCGTAGCCCAAGCCCTCGCGCAGACGGGCGAAGATGCGCTGTCGCCGCAAGACCATGCCTCGCGCGCTTAATCGCCGGCGCGTCGCGGACGCTGTCTCCTGATCCATCGACTTTTCCTTTCCGCGGCGCTTGCCCGCTGGGATTTGAGGGAAACTCGATGATAGGATAGCGCTTATTCTGAAAATATGTAAATCAAATGTTTGCGCCCGGACGCCTCCCCGGCCAGATAATCCATACGGCTCAATAGGTTACGGAGAAGACGAAGGATTACGGTGACAGTTTACTCAACCCCCAAATTACAACTGCGATTGCCGCCAAACTCCCGTCGCGCGGCGCCCGGATGCGCGGAGCGATCGGGGATGGCTTGGGGCGAATCGGGCGATGTGGATCTATTTAGGGGTTGAGTAAAGTGTCACCGAATTTCCGCTGTAACAAAGCTTGTATGGTCGCCGTATTGTCGGACATGATCGGTCTTCCTGCTCGCCCCGCCGCATGACAGCCACCGCAACTTCGCCTGGTTGTGGCGGCATTGTGAGCGCTTCGCCCGCTTCCGTTTCCGCGCGTCGCTAGCGCCGACGCCGGAAACAGGCGGCGCGCGCCAGCACGGCCTTCACGGATCATTCGCGGGAGAAAGCACGTGTCGCAACCCGAGCAAGTCGATGTTCTCATCCTCGGCAGCGGCGGCGGGGGCAAGCTCATGGCCTGGCATATGGCGCGATCGGGCCGGCGGACCGTGGTCGTCG
>Ga0335075_10008029_pt1 | contig 16218 bp, 13 predicted proteins | sample Lox_Sample_24_FD_206723 | JGI IMG/M metagenome (GOLD analysis project Ga0335075, IMG submission 206723) | Soil microbial communities from Loxahatchee National Wildlife Refuge, Florida, United States - Lox_Sample_2.4 | ecosystem: Environmental > Terrestrial > Soil > Wetlands | place: USA... | reverse complement strand
GGCCGGCCTGAGCCTGGCCAGCGCTTCCGCCGATGTGTCTGCTCGCGGGCCCTCGTCGGCGGCAAAACTCGATTCCGAGATCACCGGTTTGCCGGCCGTCTTGCCGGGCGCGGCGGTCGTCACCGCAACCGGAATCAGCTCCTCGGCAAATCTTCCGGCAGCCTGCGCCGCAAGCGCCTTGCGGTGGCTGGCCAGTGCAAAGCTATCCTGGTCCTCGCGCGACACGTTGTAATGGCGGGCCACGCGCTCCGCCGTCAGGCCCATGGTGAGCAGCGACGCCGGATAGTGCTCAGCCATCCAGGGATTGGGACTGGGCTTGAGACCGCCAAAGGGCAGCAGGCTCATGGATTCAACGCCGCCCGCCACAACTACCTTCATGCCTCCCGCGCGGATACGCTGATCGGCCTGCGCAATGGCTTCAAGCCCCGAGGCACACAGCCGGTTCACGGTCGCCCCCGGAACCTCCACCGGCAGACCGGCGCGCAGAGCTGCCCAACGGCCAACATCCCATCCCTGCTCGCCTTCGGGCTGTGCGCAGCCCAGAATCACATCTTCGATCTCGGCCTTGTCCAGCCCGGGAACCCGGTCCAAAGCCCCGCTCAATGCAATTGCCGCCAGGTCGTCGGGCCGCGTGGTGGAGAGCGCACCTTTCGGCGCGCGCCCCACCGGCGTACGCACCGCGCTCACTAGAACTGCTTCCGGCATCGTGATTCGCTCCTCGCAATAGGCTCTTGGGTTTGATGAAACCACGAAGTCGAAAGACTCCGCTCGGCCCTGCATCCGCTGACTTGCTAACTCGCCGCTCTTTCAATCCTGCGTCGGCACCACCGTCCACGCATTTGCCGAAAAATAGTGATACACCGTAGTCTGGTCGATCCTTGAATCGGCCAGCGCATCGTGGTCGAGCAGTGGTGGACGATTTTTCATTCCTGCCTGCGCCTCATGCACCTGCTCGGGAGACGCCGCATCGATGCCCCAGTCGAAACCCAGCACCCCATCCGCTCCGTGAGCCTCAAGGCGCTCGGTCTCCGGCGCCGACGCCAGCACGGTGGGCTCCGCCGCGCTGTCCGCCCAAAAAACCAGCAGCGAGACCGTTCCGCGCGCAGAACAGAGCACCGCCCAGTCCACCGATCCGCGCCGCTCAAGGCTGGCCGAGATGACGTTCTCCGGAGCGTGCGCCTCGTAGGTCTGCGGAATCACGCAGCCACGCTGGTTGAGCACACGCTGCACAGCCGCAGGCAACTGCGGAAACGAGCTGACGGGAAGATGGCGGATGAGAAACGGCGTCGAGCGGCCATTCACTTCAACGTGGCCGGGAGTGTCGAGCTGCGTTGCGGCCGCGCTTTGGCCGTGCCGCGGAACGGCCGCCAGCGCAATCGACGTGGCCGCAAGAAGAAAACTCTGCACCAGCCTCATCGTCAATTCCGCAGCGGCTTGCCGGTTTTGAGCGTGAATGCAATTCGCTCCTGCGTCTTGCGCTCGCCGCAGAGCGAGAGAAACGCCTCGCGTTCCAGGTCGAGCAGATATTGCTCGGTGAGCGGCTTGCCGGCAGTCACACGGCCGCCGGCAAGAATATATGCAGCCCAGCGAGCCACCTTCTGGTCGTGCTCCGAGGCGTATCCGGCCTCGCCCATCAGATAAATGCCCGTCTCCATGGCCGCCAGAGCTGAAGCTCCGGGAGCGGAAATCGCCGTGCGCTGTTGCGGAGCTGCATAGCCAGCCTCAGCCAGCGCTGCGGCCTGCGCCTTCGCGTCCAGCAGCAGCCGTTCGCGGTTCATCGTGATGCGGTCAGAGCCCGCGAGCAGTCCAAGCGTGCGTCCTTCCGCCGCCGAAGTAGAAACCTTGGCCATGGCGATGGTTTCGAGCGTGCGCCGCAATGCCGTGGCCAGTTCTGCCGACTGGGCAAAGCGCGAAGGGGGATCGCGTGGATCGGGAGGCGCGAGCGCGGCAGCGGAGTCCACGGCGCGCAGCAGCATCTCCTTGGTGCCGCCGCCTGCGGGAATCAGGCCGACTCCCGCCTCGACCAGGCCGATATAGGTCTCCGCATGCGGCTGGCGGCGCGCAGCGTGGAGGCAGATCTCCGCACCGCCGCCCAGCGCAAGCCCGAACGGCGCTACCACCACCGGCCGCGGACAGAACTTGATGGCCGCAGTCATCTGCTGGAAGCTGTGGATGATCCCGTTCAGCTCGTCAAATTCGCCTTCCTGCGCCAGCATCAGCAACTGCATCAGGTTCGCGCCTACTGAGAAGTTGTCGCGGTCGCCGGAGATGACAAACCCCGCGCAATCGCGCACCGCATCCGAAGACGGAGCAAGCGACGACGAGATCATCTGCAGCACATCGCCGCCGATGGCGTTCTTGAGCGAATGCAGCTCGATGCACGCAATGCCGTCGCCCAGATCGACCAGCGACGCGCCCGCATTGCTGCGCATCACCTTATGGGTGCGGCGAAAGTCCGCAATCCGCGCGTGGCCGGGTGTGGATTGAATCGCTTCCGGCAGCCCCGCAGCCGGCTGAAAACAGGCGCGGCCATCGTTTGTATACCAGCTCTGCTGGCCGGCCGAGAGCAGAAACTCGGCGCGCGAGCTGACCGGCAGGCCCAGCTCTTTCATGCGCCGCACAGACGTCTCAACGCCCGCCGCATCCCACAGCTCAAACGGCCCCAGCTCCCAGTTAAAGCCTGCGCGCATGGCGCGGTCGATGGAGACAGCGTCGGCGGCCACTTCGCCGATGCGCTCGGCGGCAAAGTTCCACAGCGAGGAGAGAAACGGCCACAAAAACGCTGCCGCTTTGTCTTTCGTCGGATCGTTGGCCAGCAGCAGCTTCAGCCGTTCCTGAATCGTTGCCGCGTTCTTGGCCATTTCGAGCGCAGGCAGAGCGGGTTTGGCTGCGGGCCGGTACTCGAAGGTGTTCAGGTCGAGCACGCTGCGCACATCTTTGCCGTCCGCGCCGCGGGTCTTCTTGTAGAAGCCCTGACCCGTTTTGTCGCCCAGCCAGCCGCGCTTGAGCATCTCCTCCAGAATCCCGGAAAACCGTCCGCCGGTAACGCCCTCAGGAAAATTCGCAGCCACTTGCGCCAGAACATCGATCCCAACAAGATCGGCCAGCCGGAAGGTCCCCGTGCGCGGCCATCCCAGCGCGGGCCCGGTGAGCGCATCGATATCTTCGATCGAGAGGCCTTGCTCGAGCATCAGGTTGGCCGCGTTGAACATCACCGCGATGCCGATGCGGTTAGCAATGAAGTTGGGCGTGTCGTTGGCGTAGACCACCTGCTTGCCCAGCACGCGATCCGCAAAGGCGGCGAACGACGCCACCAGCGCAGGGTCCGATTCACCGGCCGGAATCACCTCCAGCAGACGCATATAGCGTGGAGGATTGAAGAAGTGTGTGCCGAAGAAGCGATCGCGACGGCCCGCCAGCGCACCGGCAATCTTCGCCACCGGCAGCCCCGAGGTGTTGGTGGTGAGGATGGCGGTTTTGCCCAGATGCGGAAGCACCCGCGCGAGCAGAGCGGTCTTGATGTCGAGGTTTTCGGCGACAGCCTCAATGATCCAGTCGCATTGGGCCAGAGCCGGCAGATCGTGATCGAAGTCGCCCGGTGTGATGAGCGCGGCAAGCGACGCCTCAAAGAGTGCAGCGGGCTTGGCCTTCGCCAGCGCGCCCAGCGCCGTCTTCGCCAGCGGCTCCGCGCCCTCATTTTTTGGAGGGAGGTCGAGCAGCAGCACTGGAATTCCGGCATTGGCCAGGTGCGCGGCGATGCGCGAGCCCATGGTGCCCGCTCCCAGCACGGCCGCGCGCCGCACCAGCAGCGGCCGGGCTTCGGAAGTCTCGCTCATGGCTTGCGCTGTGCTCATACGGATTCCCGTTACGCCTGCTGCGCCTTCCATACAGAGCGTAAACGCTCGCAGCATACGCAAGGCAGCCGCGCGGGGTCAAGCCGCGCAAAGAAAGCCCTCCGTTTCTCTCTGCAGCCTGGGGTGTTGGATAATGATGCCATTGCGGCTTCTGATCAGGCTGATGAAGTGAGGAAAGTAAGGCGCAAGAGAACTGACCGCGCGTCTTGGAGGTTGAATGCGTCTTTTTTCCCGGTCGTGGAAGGCTGCGCTGGCGCTGGCGATTGCCGTCGTCGCCGGCAGCCTTTGTGCACAGGACCTGAAGAGTTTCGAGCAGCGCATCACCACCAAGGTGCTGCCCAACGGACTCACGCTCGTGATCTGCTACCGGCCCGGCGCGCCGGTCTTCAGCTACACCACGTTTATCGACGCGGGCGCGGTAGACGACCCCAGCGGCGAGAGCGGCCTGGCCCATATGTTTGAGCATCTGGCCTTCAAGGGAACCAGCGAGATTGGCACCACCAACTGGCCGGCGGAAAAGCTGGCGCTCGCCAAAGTGGAAGCAGCCAATGACGCCTACGAAGCCGAGTTTCGCAAGCCAGTGGGGCGCGACGAGAAGAAACTGGCCGAACTGAAGCAGGTTTTTGTGGCCGCGCAGGCCGCAGCCGAGAAATATGTTGTCCCCAACCAGTTCACTGAGGTAGCGGAAGCCAACGGCGCACACGACCTGAATGCTGAAACCGGCCTTGACGAAACCGAATACTTCTGGTCGATGCCCGAGAACCGGCTGGAGCTGTGGGCATGGCTTGAAAGCAGCCGGTTGGCAGACACGGTGCCGCGCGAGTTCTACAAAGAGCGCGACGTGGTAATGGAAGAGCGCCGCATGCGCGTCGACTCCAGCCCCACGGGCAGATTGATCGAACAGTTCCTGGCCACGGCTTATGTGGCCCATCCTTACGGCCGCAGCGACATCGGCTGGCCAAGCGAGGTAAGCCAGATCACGGCCACCGAGGCCATGGCCTTCCACAGGAAGTACTACATCGGCTCGAACATCGTCATCGCCATCGTGGGTGACGTGAATCCCAAGACCGACCTGCCGATGCTCGAAAAATACTTCGGCCGTGTTCCCGGCGGCCCCAAGCCGGAGGACCTGACCACGGTTGAGCCCGCGCAGTTCGCGGAGAAGTCGCTCGTCATGCGCGATCCCTCGCAGCCCTTCTACATCGAGGGCTACCATCGGCCGAGCTACCGTGATCCCGACGATGCCGTGTACGACGCGATCAGCGACATACTCTCCAATGGCCGCGTCTCGCGCCTCTACCGCGGTCTCGTCGAAGACCAGCAGATTGCCGAAGAGGCCGCGGGTTTCAGCGGCTTGCCCGGAGACAAGTATCCGAACCTCTTCGCGTTTTATGCCATACCGCTGCCGGGCCACACGCCGGCCCAGATGCGCGACGCGATCCACAAGGAAATTGACAAGCTGAAAATGACCGACGTCACCGACGCCGAGCTTGCCATGTACAAGACCCGCGCCCGCGCCGACCTGCTGCGCGGCCTGGACGACAATCAGGGCCTGGCTAACTCGCTGGCCGAGTATCAGACCCGCTACGGCGACTGGCGTGAGCTGTTTCTCGATCTCGACAAGGTGGATAAGGTCACCAAGGCCGACATTCGCCGCGTGGCGAATCAGGTCTTTGTCGACTCGAACCGGACCAGCGCGGAGATCGACACTGAAGCGCCGCCAGCCGGCGCCACAGCCTCTGAAGGAAAGAGCGGAGGCGCGCAATGAGCCGGCTCCCTTCATGCATGATTTCAGTTGGCGTCGCTCTCTTTGCAACCACATCGCCCATACTTTTTCCGCAGCAGGCCAAGCCATGGGAGCAGATTCCCGTGCCCCCATTGCACGCATTCAAACCGCAGCAGCCCAAGCGCATCGAACTCAAGAACGGCATCGTCGTGTTTCTTCAAGAGGATCACGAGCTGCCGTTTATCGCGGGCAACGTGCTCATCCCCGGCGGCTCGCGTGACGAAGACCCCTCCAAGACCGGACTGGTTGGCCTCTACGGGCAGGCATGGCGCACCAGCGGCACCGCCCAAATGAACGGCGACGCCATGGACGATCTGCTCGAAGCCAAGGCCGCGCACATTGAGACCGACGGCGACGACGACTCCACATCGATTGCGTGGGATTCGCTCAAAGGCGACGCCGACCAGGTTTTTTCGCTGGCGATGGACCTGCTCTTTCATCCGAAGTTCGACGCGGAGAAACTCGAACTTGCGCGGCAGCAGGAGGACTCTGCGATTGCCCGCCGCAATGACGATGAGGGAGCCATCGCCGAGCGCGAAGCCGCAAAGCTGGTCTACGGACCCGCGAGCCCGTACACGCGCCAGCCCGAATTCTCCACTATCGGTGCAGTGACCGTGGCCGATCTCGACGCATGGCACGAGCGCACCATCAAGGGCCGGCTCATCGTCGGCATCAGCGGCGACTTCGATCCGGTAGCGATGGAAGCCAAAGTGCGCTCCGTCTTTGAAGCGCTGCCGCCGGTAACGCCTGAGCCGCCGCGCCACGATGCCTTCGCGGGCCCCGCTCCCGGCGTCTATTTCATCGACAAAGAGGATGTCGACCAGTCGAATGTGGCCATCGTGGCGCTCGGCATCGATCGCCACAATCCCGATGTGCCCACGCTCGCGGTCATGAACGAGATTCTTGGCGGAGGCTTTGCCAGCAGGCTCTTTCAGAAGATAAGAACCGAGCTGGGACTGGCCTACGCGGTCGATGGCGGCTTCGGCCTGGAGTACGACCATCCCGGCACATTCGAAGTGAACCTGATGACCAAGAGCGTTTCGACCGTGGACGCAACCAGGCATGCCGAAGAGGAAATTGCCGGATTGAACACGCGGCCTTTTACGCAAACCGAGCTCGACCGCGCCAAGGACGATATCCTGAACTCGTTCCTCTTCCGCTACGACACGCCCGACAAAGTGCTCGACGAGCGTGAACGGCTGGAGTTCTACGGCTACCCCGCGGATTATCTCGAGACCTATCGCGCCGCGGTAGAAAAGGTAACGCTGGCCAACCTTGCCGCTGCGGCAAAGAAGTATATTCACCCCGAGACGATGGCCGTGCTCGTTGTGGGCAATGGACCCGAGATCAAGCCCGGCCTCGATACCCTCGGCCAGGGCGCCGTCAAGGCGATCGACATAACCATCCCGAAGCCGCAGCAGGCCTCGAATAGCACAACGGAGAAACAGCAGTGAGCAGTGAACGAGCGAACGGCGCCGGCATGGCCGTGGTGATTCTGGCCGCGGGCAAAGGAACACGCCTGAAATCGAAGCGGCCAAAAGTTCTGCACGAGATCGGCGGCAAGCCGCTGCTGGCGCACGTGATTGCCGCGGCCAGCCGCGTGGTTGGGTCCGAGCACATCTATGTCATCGTCGGCCACCAGGCGGAGCGCGTCCGTGCGGCGCTGGCGCACACTGGTGTGCAGTTCGTGGAGCAGCTTGAGCAGCGCGGCACCGGACACGCCATCCAATGCGCGCGCCAGGCCGTCGCAGGCTACGGCAGCCTGCTGGTGCTCTCCGGCGACGCGCCGCTTATCAGGCCGCAGACCATCGAGCGCATGAAGGTGTTCCACGACTCTGAGCGGGCCGCCATGACCATTCTCACGGCCCACCCGCAAGACCCCGCGGGTTATGGCCGCATCGTGCGCAAGGCGCCTGACTCCGCTGATGTCGAGGCAATCGTCGAGCAGAAATCCCTTGCACCCGGCCAGGAGAAGATCGGCGAGATCAACTCCGGAATTTATACATTCCGGAGCGAGCCTCTTTTTGCAAACCTCGACAAACTCACCGCGAACAATGCCCACGGCGAGCTTTACCTCACGGACATGGCCGGCATTCTGTGCGCGGCCGGCGAGCGCGTAGTGGCCGTCGAAGCCGAAAACGCAACCGAAGTGCTGGGCGCAAACACCATCGCCGAGTTAGTAGCGCTCGACGCGGCCATGCGCGACGCCGCGGCGCAGCGGCTCATGGCTGCGGGCGTCACTATCTTCCGGCCGGAGACCTGCGTCATCGACGCCGATGTCGAGATCGAAGCCGACACAGTCATCGAGCCCTTCGTGCAGTTGCGCGGCGCCACGCGCATCGGCAGTGACTGCCTCATCCGCTCGTACACGGTCATAGAAAACTGCACGCTGGGCACAGACGTGCTCGTGCGCCAGGGCTGCGTGCTGGCCGAGAGCACAGTGGCCGATGGCGCGCGCATCGGCCCCTTCGCGCATCTGCGCCCCGGCAGCGAGATCGGCGAGAACGCACACGTGGGCAACTTTGTCGAGACGAAGAAAGCGAAGCTGGGCAAGGGCGCCAAAGCCAACCACCTCACCTATCTCGGCGACGCCGAGATTGGCGAGGGAACCAACGTAGGCGCAGGCGTAATCACCTGCAACTACGACGGCGCGAACAAGCACATGACCCGCATCGGCAAGAATGTCTTCGTAGGCAGCGACTCAACGCTCGTGGCGCCCATCACCCTCGGAGATGGCGCATACATCGGTGCAAGCTCGTGCATCACCAAAGACGTGCCCGCCGGTGCTCTGGCCGTGGGCCGCGCGCGCCAGATGACCAAAGAAGGATGGGCCGAAGCTCTCCGCGCCCGGCGCGAAGCGAAGGACCGCTGCAAATAGCCCTGACAGGTGTCGAGGTCTCAAGGAATTAAATTCCGGCACAAAAATAGGTGCCCCAGGTCTCGTCCGCCGCGTCGGAAGACCTGGGAAAGCACGCACCCTCACCGATCTTTTCATCGCCATGCGGCCACTTCAATCACTCTCGCTTCTGCTTCTGCTGATCGCGCCGTTCCTTACCGCGCAAAATGCGAAGTTGAATGCCGACAAAATCGCCGACGGCGTCTGGTTCGTGCCCGGCGACGCCTCGAAGGGCTACTGCAACAATATCGTCATCGAGATGAAGGACTACCTGATCGTCGTCGATGCCAACTATCCCGGCCGCGCGCGCGAGCTGGTGCAGCAGATTGGCGAGCTTTCGTCCAAGCCGGTGCGCTTCGTCTTCGATACTCACGCGCACCGCGATCACTCCTACGGCAACATCGTGTGGACCCAGGCCGGCGCCACTACGTTTGCTTACCAGGGCGTTGACGACGAGATGGACCGCTATGAGCCGGCGCGATGGCTGGAGACCGCGCGCGAACGGGAAGATGTGCGCTCGCTCAACCTCACCGATGCGCCGCGCCCGCAGCTTGTCTTCCGCTCGAGCCCGTTCATCCTGAAAGACTCGACGCGCGAAGTCGATTTCTATTTTCTGGGTTGGGCGCATACCCGCGGAGATGGTTTCGTCTGGCTGCCGAAGGAGCGCATTCTGTGCACCGGCGACGCAGCCGTGAATGGTCCGCGCAACAAGCTGTGGGACGCCAACCTGGCCAACTGGCCGCGCGTGCTCGACAAGGCGCTCGCTCTCAAGCCGCTGCATGTGCTGCCCGGCCACGGCGACGCCGGAGGCGCAGAGATTCTCACCGGCCAGCGCGATTTCCTGCGCGATCTCTATGCGGCAGTCAAGCAGCAGATCGACGCAAGAAAGACGCTGAGTCAGATAACAGTCGCATTGCCTGGCCGCGACCGCAATTGGACACCGGCCGATTTGAGCCAGGACATTGCGATCACATATTCCGAAATCGCGCAGCGCAAAGCCGCCGGCGATATCCCACACGTCTGGAAGTAAGAGGTTTCCCGCTCAAGCGCTGTCCGCTACTTGGCGCCTTTCTTCAGCAGATCTTTGGCGCCGTCCAGATGTTTTTGGAGCGTCGGCAGCGTCTCGGCGGCATATTCTTTCAGGTCCGCGTTCTGCGCATCGGCCGCTTCCTTCTTGTAAATTGCAATTGCCTTCGTGTGTCCTTCGATCATCGTGTGAATGTAGAGGTGGTCGAAGGCTGCGCCATGCGGCTTTTCAAACGGTTCAATCATTTTGTCGTGCTCGGCGTCCAGTCCCTTCGGAACCGTCAGACTCATCTTCGCCGCCAGCGGCCCAAGCTTCTGGTAATCGCTCGTATGATCGGTGATCAGCATTTGCGCATAATCCTTGACCGCCTGGGCGTCGGCCTGGTCCTGCGCCATCTGGCCAAGGTGGGCTTCCAGCATGTCGGTCTGAGCGGCAAAATCGACAAACTGCTGGTCAGTCATGGCCTCAGCAGCAGACTGGGACGAGTGCGAACTCCGCGCAAACGCGGGAAGACAGCAGAGTACAGAGCAGCAGATAGCCGAAACAACAAGTTTCATTGAACCTTCCTCCTGTTCACTAAGAGGTCTCCCGGCAGCGGTTGGTTTTCTGCCTGGTTCTCTCAAAACCGCCGCGGAACGCGGTGCCGCTCACGATGAGGGAAATTCGTAGGCATCGGCGGTTTCGAGCCGCGCCGCGGGATCGACCAGCAGCCATGCCGCGGCGCCCAGAATCGCCAGCGCCGTCGCCGTCGAGAACGATGCCTGCCATCCGAAGTGCGCCGCAATGAGCGGGGTCAGTGTGGCCGTCAGCGCCCCGCCGATCTGGCAACCCATGTTCATGGCGCCGCTGACTACGCCCGCAAATGTTCCCGCAAAATCCGCCGTAACGGACCAGAAGCTGCTCTGCGAGAGATAGAGCGCGCCTGCGCCGCAGGCCAGCACCAGGCTGGCCGACAGCGCCTGGTCCACCCGCGACCCCACGGCCAGCAGCAGCGCGGTGAGAAATAGCGCAAACGCCGGCAGAAAGCAGCGGCCCGCGCGCTGGCTCACATGCCGCGCCAGCCAGTCGCTGGCGACTCCGCCGAGCAGCGAACCCAGAGACATGGCGATGAAAGGAAACATCGAAAGCACCGCGCTCGAGCGCAGGCTCAGTCCGCGCACCTCGGTGAGATAGATATAAAACCAACTGAAGAAGATCCACGAGACGTAGCCGTAGGTGAAGTAGCTCCCCGTGACCGCCAGGATGCCGCGGTTCAGAAAGATCTTTCGCCAGGGCACCGGCATAGCAGGTCTCATTCCGGCTGCGGCTTCAGTCCCCCCCACCGCAGCCCGCAGATCGCCGCGCCCGCGCACAATCGCGTCGAGCTCGGCCGCGCCCACCCAGGGATGGTTTTCGGGAGCATTGCGCGCGGCCCAATACCAGACGCAGCCCGCCAGCACTCCCAGCGCAGCGCAGAACCAGAACGACGCGTGCCACCCATGGTGCAGAATGATCGCCGTCAGCAGCGGCGGAGCCGTCGCCGATCCCAGCCCGACACCTCCAAAGATGATTCCATTGGCTTTCCCTCGTTCATGGATCGGGAACCACCGCTCCACGAATTGGTTGGCGCAGGGATACATCACGGCTTCGCCCGCGCCCAGAGCTACGCGAATCAGGATCAGCCCCAGCAGCGCTCCGCGCGGGTGTGGCGGAGTGAGCGCCGTGAGGGCGGTAAATATGCCCCACCAGACCAGCCCCAGCGCCAGCACCCGGCGCGGCCCAAAGCGGCGCGCCAGAACGCCGGCGGGAATCTGAAACGCGGCGTAGCCCACAAGAAACGCGCTGAAAACCCAACCCAGATGGGTGTTGTCGATTCCGAAGTCGTGGCCGATCTGCATGCCGGCCACCGAGATGTTGGTGCGATCGAGAAAGGCAATCGCGCTCAACACCATGATCCAGAAAACGAGCAGGTAGCGGATGGGAAACCCGCCGGACGGAGACGTAGAAGGGTCGACGAGCGTGCGGCTCCGTTCAGTCTGCATGGTTTCGGATTGTATCGGACCAGACCAAACCCCGGCGGAGCCGCTGCGTATACATTGAAAAAAGGTGAAAAGCTTTCGCAGCGCGATGGAAAATCAAAGCATCGAAAAAGAGGCTAAAAGAGATGCGCCATCCCGGATGTGAGAGGAATTTGCGTTATTCCTCATCGAATCAACCGGTTGTGCGTCTGAACGGAAGGCCTGGTGAAGAATTTCGTTTCCTATTGCAGTGCAGGTGCAACTAAATGGCGGTTCTGGGGTTCACGTTTGTGTCATAGTTTTTCTTTGGTGGCTCAAGTATAGGTTGTAATGCGGACGGCAGACCCGGAAAGATCGAAGGGGAAGGCGGCGTCTCCTTACAATCGGATCACAAAACCGCTCACAATCAAGAACCGCGGTGAAGAAAAGAAAGATTCGAGAATTATCTATTCTTATTCTTCCAAGGGAAAAGCGGGTTCAGGGCCAGCTTTTGATATTGTCCAAATTGGACAAACGTCGTTTACTGGAGCAAGCAGGAATGAGGCTGTTGCAGTACTGCCACGGATAGAAAGGCGCGCAGACTGGGGCCGGCTGAATCTCGCTTCAGGCACAGAATTGCGGCACCGGACTGGGCAGAGACGGAGCAGCGGTTGGCATTTTTGGCATTTGCCGAACCATCGACCCCGTCCCCTAGTCCGGCGCCCCGAACGTATAGATATTGTTCTAAGCACGCATCTTCGACTTGGGCCGGCGAGGATGGGGAGGAAGTTGGTTGGCTTTAAATCTGGCAGGACCCGGAACGCCGGACGCCGCGAGCAGCAAAGCGGGCGCTCGGGGTGAGGCGCGATTGAACGGCGGCGCGCGCCGGACAGCGCGCATCCTGGTGGTCGATGACGAGACCCATGTGCGGGCCATGGTCGGCTCCACGCTCGAACGCCAGGGGTTTGAGGTGCAGCTCGCCTCGAGCGGCCGTGAAGCGCTTGAGACCCTGGAGCTGAACAACTTCGACCTGGTGCTGACTGACATCGTGATGCAGGATGTGAACGGCATCGCCCTGCTGGAGCGGATTCACGCGCAGTATCCCAATCTTCCCGTAGTCATGGTGACCGCCATCCACGACATCAGCGTGGCCATCGACTCCATGCGCCGCGGCGCCTACGACTATCTGCTGAAGCCGTTCGAGCGCGATCATCTGCTCTCGACCGTGCAGCGCGCCATGGACCATCGCCACGCTCTCGAAGAGACCCACAACTATCAGCAAAGCCTGGAGCAGATGGTGCGCGCGCGCACCGAGATGCTGCGCCACGCCATGGAAGATCTGGAGCACTCCTACGACGTGACGCTTGAAGCCCTGGGCGACGCGCTCGACCTGAAGGACTCAGAGACCGAAGGCCATTCGAAACGCGTAACGGCGTATACCATCGCGCTCGCACGAGCCATGGGCATTGCCCCGGCCGACATCAAGGTCATCGCGCGCGGCGCCTTCCTGCACGACGTGGGCAAGATGGCCATACCCGACGACATTCTTCGCAAGCCGGGCAAGCTCAACGCGGAGGAACAGGCCGTGATGCGCGAGCACTGCATGCGCGGCTATCACATGCTGCGCAAGATCCCCTTCCTGGTGGGCGCCGCGGAGATCGTCTTCTGCCATCAGGAGCACTACGACGGCGCAGGCTATCCGCGCGGCATCAGCGGCCGCGAAATTCCCATCGGAGCACGCATCTTTGCGGTAGCCGACACCCTCGATGCCATTACCAGCGACCGTCCTTACCGCAAGGCGCGCAGCTTCGACTCGGCCCGCGAGGAGATTCTGCGCTGTTCCGGATCCCAGTTCGACCCCGCCGTAGTAGAGGTCTTCCTGAAGATTCCCAACGAGCTCTGGCAGGAGCTGCGCTCGGAGATCAGCGGCCAGAACAAGCGCTTCTCCACATTCGATCTCGCGCCAACCCCCGAGTCCGGCATCTAAGCCAGTCTGGGCGTCCTGCTTTGCGCACGTGGCCGGCGCTGCAATGCTCGAAAGCTTCGCCAAGGAGGGTCGGATCCATGCCCGTATTCACTCTTGAGGAAGCACAAAGACGGGTCGCCAGCCTGCCCGAGTGGCGGATCGAATCGGGTGAACTCACCCGCATCTTCATCTTCAGCGACTTTGCCGCAGCTCTCGGATTTGTAAATCGGGTTGGCGCGGCGGCGGAAGCCGCCGGTCACCATCCCGACATCGATATCCGCTACAACAAAGTGCGCCTCGCCCTCATAAGCCATGACGCAGGCGGCCTGACAGAAAAGGACTTCGATCTTGCCGGCAAGGCCGACTCTCTCGCCTGAGTGAAGGAAGATTTGAGCGCCACGTCACAATCCTGAAATGCTCTGGCTGGTATAACTGCTCCGCCGGCCGCACCGGCTTGCTCAACAAGCCGGTTTACGCATCGTCGAAGGAGTCCTCGGCTTGAGCGTCTGCAAAAATACCAAATTGTGGATTTTTACCCTTTTCTCCGGATTCATGGAGTTTGTTCAGGGTTTTCCGGTACCACCAGGCAGCAGCCACTCCTCCAGCCAAGGCCGAGGCAACCGCAACCAGCCCTATTCTGAACCAGTTGGGCGATTCTTCTCCACCTTCGGGTGGAGACACAGAATTCTCTGATTCCAGATTAGTTGTCATCGAAATCTCGGTTCCTTTGCATCCCCGGCGGCTACGCAAAAGTAAGGGAAAGTGTCTCTAGCTTGATTCGGTTGTTCGAACTTTAGATGCGCAGCCGGAGAAAATGATGGCTCATAAAGATAGAAAACAAATTCTGATTTTTGTACTTGCATTCTGCTGAATCTATGCTATCGTGTATTTATTCCGGTTGTGGAGGTGATCGCATTCATCCTCTGGGCCGGAAGTAGTTTGCGTCACTGGCCTCCCGGCACGGACAGCTTCACCGTTCGTGCCGTCTTTTTTTGTCCAGATAGACCTTAGCCACAACATTTCGGTGAGCAACCCGTCGAAGCGGTGCTACGCAAGTCCACGAGCCGTCGCCGCCGGACCGAATGAGCCCGGCCGAATTAAAATGGGAGCCGGAGAATCAAGATGAAGATTTCAATCAAAAGCCGCTGGGGGCTTGGGCTGGCCGTTTGCGCATTCACCGCAGTCAGCTACGCGCAGTTCGGCAACCCGGCCGACGATGTTCCAGCCTACCATCCATCGGCCCCGCTCAAGGTAAGCGCGCTCCCGCCCATTCTGTCGGGCGCTAAACTCACCGGGCCTAACTTCCAGTATCCGTGGCAGGTGCACGTCTACCAGCAGGTAGCCAAGGTGGCCAGCGTGGCGTATCAGCTCCCCTGCAACTGCCGGTGCGATCGCGCGCTCGGTCATACCAGCCTGCGCAGTTGCTTTGAGGGCCTGCACGGCGCCGAATGCTCCACCTGCGCGAAGGAAGGCTTCTACGCCTACCAGCAGACCCGGCTCGGCAAAACACCCGCGCAGATTCGCGCCGGTATTGCCCGCCACGACTACGAGGCCATCGACCTGGAAAAGCAATAGCTGCGCACTCGGACGCTTCCACAGCCGGTTCGTGCCAACTCAAAGACCTTTGCGCCTGCGGGCCATCTTAGAGGCGATGATGAAACTGCGCGGCTTCGCGATCTTTCTTGTCGTTACTGTGTTTTCGCTTCCGCCTGCTGCCAATGCCAAGGAAGTCAAGGCAGATGCCTACTTTGGCTACAGCCGCACCGGAGCCAATCTATATGCTGTCTATACGCCCGGAATGAACGGCTGGCAATTTGCGATGCACATCAAACCGATGCCTTTCGTCGGCGTCGAAGGTGATATCGCGCATTACAGCCAGAAAGTCAATGGCTTTAGCCAGCAAGTGACAACGGTCATGTTCGGTCCCCGCGTCACCGTTCATGCCATGAAGGTCAGTCTCTTTGCGCACGGGCTCGCGGGAATTGCTCACCAGAACGGCACCGTCACCATCTACCCCGCGACCAGTTACGACGCCACAAGTTACGCTCTTGGCGGAGGTGTGGACCTGCCCTTATTCCTCTCATTCAATCTCCGCGTTACGGCCGATTACCTCGGCAACAGCAAAGCTCCTTCCTCTAGCTACTCGCCATCTCCCTATCGAGCTGGCGTGGGCGTTGCCTACCACTTTTAGCCCAAGCTAAGCGCTCCAGCCCGCTTCGGCGTAGAATAGATTCACGCAGCACGAGCCCCACGGCTCCGTAGCTCGCACCCGGTGACACTCTCACAGCATCAAAAGGGTGTCCGCAGAGATGGGGGCGTCACGGTTTCGACGGGATCGATTGCGGCATGGGAGGCATGTCGGGGTGTGGGCACCCGTAATCGCCTGCAAAAACAAAGTTGCCAACGACAATCTGGCACTTGCTGCTTAATTAAATAAGCAGCCGTCCTCCGCGGCTTCGCCTATGGGCTGCGAACCGGACGTCATTCAGTAGGCTGGCGGTTGCAGCTCGGTCCGTGTCGCAGCCGCAAGATCATCGGACTAGCTTCCTGCGCATCTTGTCCGTTCTGAGCGCATGAGGCAAAAACATGCGGAACCGGACTGAGCATGGATTCTCCCGGCTGACAACGATTTCGGACGCGGGTTCGACTCCCGCCGCCTCCACCAATAAGTTGTTTATTTCAGTAATTTACTGACGCAAAGCGCAGGAAAAGC
>Ga0335075_10008028_pt1 | contig 16218 bp, 16 predicted proteins | sample Lox_Sample_24_FD_206723 | JGI IMG/M metagenome (GOLD analysis project Ga0335075, IMG submission 206723) | Soil microbial communities from Loxahatchee National Wildlife Refuge, Florida, United States - Lox_Sample_2.4 | ecosystem: Environmental > Terrestrial > Soil > Wetlands | place: USA... | reverse complement strand
AGTGACAGTCCAAATCAGGTGAATGACGTCGGTACGCCCATGCATGGCACGGCGGGTCTCTATTGGACGGTGACCTACCCGTGAGCACCCGATCGCGGCTTCGGACGCGCACATGAGGCTGTCTGATCTGGATGCCCTGATCGTCTTGCTCCGCGAGCTGCCCGGCCGCTGGCACTGTATGCGCACGGGTTCGCCTCATTCCACGGGTTGGATTCTTCTTTTTGGCCACATCGGCGTTCTGACCGTGCTTGCCGCCTCGTGCTTGACGGCGCCGACGCCGGTCTCGGCACAGCAGCCTGCCCAAGCCCTGTTCGACAGCGGCCCGGTCAGCTACACCGATGCGCAGGCCATGCGCGGCCGCGAGGCCTATAGCGACAATTGCGCCATGTGCCATGGGGTCCACCTGGATGACGGCCAGTTCGGGCCACCGGTCAAGGGACCAATGTTCCAGGCGCAGTGGCATACTCAGTCGGCGGCAGCGCTGCTGAGCTACATGGCGACGAAGATGCCGCCGTCCTCTCCGGACAGCCTGCCCAGCCAGGCCTACGCCGATATCGGCGCGTACATCCTGCAGCAGAACGGTGAGCACACCGGGGCAAGCGAGCTGGCCGCAGGCGTGGTCGCAGCAGCAACGGCGCGCCGCGCCGAGGCCAATGCCTTCCGCGGCATCGACAATCACGACGCGGTCTATCAGGCTGCCATGGCACAGCGGGCAGCCCTGCTCAACAACCTCACCCCGGTAACCGCGCAAACGCTGGCCAATCCGCCCGCAGCCGACTGGCTGATGTGGCGGGGCAGCTACGATGCCATCGGCTACAGCCGGCTCGATCAGATCAATGCGCACAACGCCTCCGACCTGGAAGTCGCCTGGACCCTGGCCTTGCCGGTCAGCGGTAACGAGATGACCCCGCTGGTACACGACGGGGTGATGTTCATCGACAGCGCCAACACGGTGGAGGCGCTCGACCCTGCCGACGGCAGCATCCTCTGGCAGTACGTGCGAGCGCTCCCGGCCAGACTGAACAACGGCCGCAATGCGCGCCAGAAGAGCATGGCCATCTACCAGGACACGCTGTACGCCCCCACCGCCGATGGCCATTTGGTGGCATTGGATGTGAAGAGCGGCAAGCTGCTCTGGGATGCGCAGATCATCGCGCCCGGACAGGGCGTGACGCTCTCCGGCGGCCCCATCGTGGCGCACGGCAAGGTGATCATTGGCGTGAGCCTCGGCGTCAACACCGCCGGCGGGGACTTCATCGTTGGGCTGGACGGGCAGACCGGCAAGGAGCTGTGGCGCTTCTATACGATCGCGCGCCCTGGTGAGCCTGGCGGCGACAGCTGGAATGGAGCTCCGGTCAATCAGCGCTATGGTTCCGGCGTGTGGACGGTCGGCAGCTACGACCCGCAGCTGAACCTGGTGTACTTCGGCACCGGCAATACCTATGACGTCGGTACGCTGCTGCTACCCCAGGCGCACAAGGGCAAATCCAACGATGCGCTCTATACCGACTCGACGCTGGCGCTCGACCCGGACACAGGCAAGCTGGTCTGGCACTACCAGCACATGAAGCGGGATGTCTGGGATCTGGACTGGGCGTTCGAGCAATCACTGATCACTCTGCCGATCGATGGCCGGCCGACGAAGCTCGTGATCACGGGCGGTAAATTGGCGATCTTCGATGCGCTCAACCGCGCCGATGGCAAGTACGTTTTCTCCAAGGATTCCGGATTGCAGAATCTGGTGGTGGGCATCGACCCGAAGAGCGGTGCAAAGATCGTCAATCCGGCCTACCGGACGCCCGTGGCCGGGCGCAGCGACTACATCTGTCCCAGTGACCATGGCGGACGCGACTGGATTGCGACCTCGTTCGATCCGAGCAGCGATATCCTGTACGTGCCGCTGCTGGAATCGTGCATGAACTACCGTTTCGTTCCGCGCGATGCCGAGCAGGTCGGCGCGGGCGGCGTCGACATCCGCTACGGCGCGAATCCACTGCACGGCAGCGACGGCAAGTTCGGACGCATCGAGGCAATCAACCTCCGAACGCGGCAGATCGTGTGGACCATGCGTCAGCGCGCGCCCATCGAAAGCTCGATGCTGGCATCGGCCGGTGGCGTGGTTTTCGGCGGCTCGCATGATCGCGAGTTTCATGCATACGATTCCAAGACCGGTCAGCTGTTGTGGCACACGACACTGAACTCAGCGCCGAGCTCCTCGCCGGTGACCTACGAGGCGGGCGGCGTGCAGTATGTCGCCATCGTTGCCGGCGGCGGCAGCGTGCTGGATTCGTCGGGTGATACGCTGACCCCGGAGATTGCCGATCCGAGCGGCACCACCACGCTATGGGTGTTCAAGCTGCACGGCACCGGGCCCGGTGCGCAGTGACCAGCGACGCAACCAGAGCGTAGTTCCAATCCCATGAGATGGTCTTGCTTCAGATGCAAGGCTTGCGGCGATTCACCATTCATTTGATTGCAGGACGGGGGTATCACCATGGCAAAAGACGGCAATGCTGCGCTCGCGGGCCGCCGCAGATTTCTCCAGAATCTGGCCGGCGGCAGCGCCGCTGCGGTCGCGCTTGCGCAAAGCTGGACAGCACACGCCCAGGGCCGCCGCGCCGCCGAGGCCGATCTGGACGCCGGCAAGACCGGCTACAGGATCAAGCGGATCACGGCGTCATCGCTCTCCACTCGCGGCGATTTCAATTATGGCGGCGTGAAGAAGACGATGGGCGGGGGTGGCTGTTACGTCGAGATCGAGACCGAAAATGGCACCATCGGTACCGGCATGACCGCCATCGTCGATACCAATGCGGTGGCCTATATCATCAACACCGCCGCCGCCCGCGCCGTGATCGGTATGGATGCGCTGCGCAACGAGGAAATTTGGAACCGTCTTTACTGGATGCTCGCGCCGCGCGGGCAGACGGGGCTGGCCGGCCATGTCATGTCGGCGATCGATATCGCGGTGTGGGACATCAAGGGCAAGGCGCTGGGCGTACCGGTCGCGACGCTACTCGGCGGGGCCCGGAGCAAGGTTCCGGTCTATGCGACCTTTGGGCCGGCCAATTTCACCATCGACGAGCTGGTCGCCGTCGCCACCGCGATGAAGGCCCAAGGCATCGTCAATCTTAAGATGGTGGTGGGCAACGGCGCCATCGAGGCCCGCCACGATGCGGCAATGGACACGATCATCGAGGAGGACATCCGGCGCGTCGCCGCGGTTCGCATGGCGGTGGGCGACGATGTCAATCTGATGGTTGACGGCAATTGTGGCTTTGACTTGCCGGGGGCAGAGCGCCTGGTTCGCGGGCTGATGCCGTACCGGATCACATTCTTCGAGGAGCCGCTCGCCCAGAACGACGTGCAGCTCATGGCGCAATTACGCAAACGAACCGGCATTTCGCTTGCGGCCGGACAAAACGATACCCTCGCCTATCAGTATCGCGACATGATCCTCGCCGAAGCCGTGGACTACATTCAACCCAATGTGATGATGGCCGGTGGCTTTACCCAGGTGGCGAAGATCGCAGGCATGGCGCAGGCCTTCAATGTCGATATCACCAACGGTGGCGCCGGAGCGCTGCAGAATATGCATCTGCACGCCGGGCTGCAGAATGGCGGCTATTGCGAATGGCATCTGCCCTGGATGACGTTCGACAAGATCATCTACAAGAACATGCCCGAGCCGGTGGATGGCTTTCTCACCATTCCCGATGTGCCCGGCCTCGGTATCGTGCCCGACGAAGACGCCATCCGCGAAGCCGCAAAGCCCCCGCGCCGCGGCGGTGGGGGCAGCGGCGGGGATTAGGCGGGGATCAGGCGGGGATCAGGCGGGGATCAGGCGGGCGTGGGATCGCTCCCGTGCGCGATGGCAGCGACGCCCGCCCGGGCAACCTGGGCGTCCTGTTCGGGTTTGACGCCCGAGACACCAACCGCGCCGATGCACTGTCCGTCGACCAGAATCGGCACGCCGCCCTCGAGCAGCCCGCGGCTGATCTCGCTGACTGCGAGGAAGGCGGTGCGACCGGCGTTGATCATCTGTTCGTAAGCCTTGGTTTCGCGACGGCCAATGGCGGCACTGCGGGCCTTCTCCATCGCGACATAGGCGCCAATCGGCGCGCAGCCGTCCATACGTTGCAGAGCCAGCGGATGGCCCCCTTCGTCGGCGATGCCAATTGCGACGTTCCAGCCGTTGCGCGTGGCTTCGGCCCGAGCGGCGCCGACGATGCGATCGATTTCCAGGTGGGTGAGCACCGAGCGGGTAAGCATGTGCTGTCCTTGGTATTCCAGTGGGGAGGGGATCAGGCCTGCATCGCCTGGTCGACGATCTCAATCCAGTGCCGCACCGGCACCTTGGCGGCAGCGCCCAGATGCACCTGGCAACCGATGTTGGCGGTGACGATCTGTCTGGGATCGCCGCTCTGCAGAGCGGCCAGCTTGCCGTCGCGCAATTGCTTCGACATTACAGGCTGCGTGAGCGAGTAGGTACCCGCTGAGCCGCAGCACAGGTGCGCCTCCGGTACGGCGGTCAATTGAAAGCCCAGGCGGCGCAGCACCTCTTCGACCGCACCGCCCAGTTTCTGGGCATGCTGCAGCGTGCAGGGACAGTGGAAGGCGAGGCTGCCTTCGCCCGCGTCTGCGAGACGCAGCCGCTCCAGCGGTTCACGGCGCACCAGTTCAACCAGGTCGAGCGACAATTGGCTGACCTTCCTCGCCTTGGCTGCATAGGCGCTGTCGGCTTGGAGCAGATGGCCGTATTCCTTGACGAAGGCACCGCAGCCGCTTGCTGTCTGCACGATCGCCTCGCAGCCGGATTGGATGGCCGGCCACCACGCGTCGATATTCCTGCGTGCGTGCTGCAGACCCTGTTCCTGCGCATCCAGATGATAATCGACAGCACCGCAGCATCTGACATTGGCGCCCGTCCTGAGCACCTGTATGCCGAGCCGGTCGAGCACACGCGCGGTGGCTGCATTGGTGTTGGGCGAGAGGCTTGGCTGCACGCAGCCTTCGAGCAGCAGGACCGTGCGGGTGTGTGTTCCCAGCGGACGCTTGCCCGGGGGGACCGCTCTCGCCGGGACTTTGTCGCGAATGAAGCTCGGCAGCGCTGGGCGGATAATCTGGCCGATGCGAATCAAAAATGCGAACAACACGGGGCGCGTCACCAGCGTGCGAAGCGCGCCGCGCAACAGGCGCTCCCTCCAGGTGCGCGCAACACGCTTGGCAAGCTCTTCGCGACCGATGTCGAGCAACGAGTGATAACGCACACCGGACGGGCAGGTAGTCTCGCAGTTGCGGCAGGTGAGGCAACGGTCGAGATGTGCCTGAGTGGCCGTTCCGGCCTCGGCGCCTTCAAGCATCTGCTTGATGAGGTATATGCGCCCGCGCGGTCCATCGAGCTCGTCACCGGTCAGCTGGTAGGTCGGGCAGGTGGCATTGCAGAAGCCGCAGTGAACGCAACTGCGCAGGATGCTTTCGGCCTCGCTGGCCCGCGGCATCAATCGCGAGAGAGAGCTGAGGTTGGTCTGCATCGCACTCAGCGTCCGGCACACCGGCGGCCAGGGTTGCTGCGCCACAGTCCCGCAGCGTGAGCAGGTCCCCGGCGATCGAAGGCGCCGGCTATCGCGCGCGACAAGGCAGGTCAGTCCTAGACGTCCAGGATCGCCATACATTCGGCGATGTCCCGCACCGGGTCCGAGCCCGGTGTCGGGCGCCATTCATGGCAGACGTAACCCTGGTAGCCGAGGTCGGCAATGGTCTGCGCAATCATGTGGAAGTTCAGTTCCTGGCGTGCATCAATCTCCTTGCGGGTGGGCACGCCGGCAACGTGAATGTGGGCGATGTGATTGATGTCGCGCTTGAGGCGATAGGTCACGTCGCCGTCCATGATCTGCAAGTGGTAGATGTCGCACAGCAGCTTCACGTTCGGCGAGGCGACGCGCTCCACCACCTCGATGCCCCAGTCCCAATGCCCAAACACCATGTCCTCACGGGCGAGGTCAGCGTCTGCGCCGCGCCGATCGTTGACGTTCTCGATCACCAGGGTCACGCCCGTGGCCGCGAGCTTGGGCGCCAGTCGGCGGCAGATGGCCACGGCGTTGTCAGCCGCGGTGGCGTAGTCCATGCCGCGCCTCTGCCCCGCCGACAGGCCGATGATGTGCACATTGTTGGCGGCGCAGAGGTCAGCCTGGGCTGAGATGGCGGCCAGGGTCTGCTCGTGGATCTCCGGATGAATCAGGCCGCCAAGGTAGTCCGTTCTGCCCGGTCCCACCATCAGTGGGTCGAGCCCATGCCTGCGCAGGGTCGGCCAGTCCTGCGCCGGGATGACGTCGAAGCCATAGGCGCCCATGCTCGCGGCCACCGCACACATCTGGTCGAACGGGACCTTGCTGCCGTGGCCCCAGTTGATCTTCCACAGGCCCTGCTTCAACCGGCCCTTGTGGCGCGGAAACGGCGCGGGCGAGCTTACGGTCTGGGCCTGTCCCGGCGTGGTCAGAGCGGCGCCGGCCACCAAGGCCGCCGCGCCCGCGAAAAACGTCCTGCGCTGCATTTAAGTCCCCCCGGTTGTATCGAGTGCCAGAATAGAGCGGCCGCGAGCGCCGCACCAACTGGGTGCGCAGGCGCTCCTAATGAATTCGTAAACAATGCGTCGCAAGTGCTTGAATAATTGCGCGCCCGGAGGGATTCGAACCCCCGACCCTCAGGTTCGAAGCCTGATGCTCTATCCAACTGAGCTACGGGCGCAGCGTGGGGCTGCATGGTCGCACGAAGCGGGCCGCCGGCGCACGCCGATGCGCCTGGGTCCGAGGGCACCCACCGAGGGATCAGGCCGCCAGGTGCGTACTTTTGCTCAGAGGCGGCGCGCCTGATGCGATCGGGGGCCCCTTCTTCTATGATTTGTCTGTCTCCGACCACGCAGTCGGGACCGCCGGGAGGCCAGGGCGTATGTCGATCGATCCTTCGCTGCAATCGCTCGAGAGCGACGTGCTCGCGCGCATCCGCGCGCACCGCGAACACTCCCATACGCGCGGCGCACTGCCCCTCGGGGTGGTGGTGACCGCCTGTGCCCTCATCGTGGGCCTGGGCGTGGGCGTGGCCAGCGCCGAGCATCACCAGAACATCGGCGCCAGTGAAGCCGTGGTCCTTGGCGAGGACGCCTCTCTGGCACCCTCGAGCCTGCTGGCCAATGGTCCGTGACGCTCTTCCAGCGCCAGCTGATCATCACAGTGCTGCTGGCAGGCCTTGCCGGCTTCATCGGCGTCTGGGTCGGAGTGCATCGGCTCGATGCCAGCCTCTATCCGCCCGCGCAACCCCTGCGCGCGGCGGTCGATGAGCTCTCGCACCGCGGGCTGACCGGGCTTACGGCGCAGCAGAAGGCGCAGATCAACGCGATCGACCAGCGCTACGCGCACACGCGCACGGTACTGCGTGCCCATATCGCCGCCGCCAATGTGGAGCTGAGCAATGCTCTGGCCGAGGAGATGGGCTTCGGACCGGCCGTGGAGAAGTCCATCAACGATCTTAAGTCGGTCGTCGGCGAGCTGCAGCGCCAGACGGTGCTGTATGTTCTGAGTCTTCGCGCCGTGCTGACGCCGCAACAGCAGGCGATCTTCGATGAAAAAGTTGTTGCGGCACTGATGACGGATACGCGTTGACCGAAACCGGGGGGGAGTCCGACGCAACGCTCGTGCGGCGTGCGCTCGCGGGCGAGGATGATGCTTTTGCCCGGCTCATGGGGCGGCACAAGCAATGGGCCTTCCGTTTCGTGCGCCGCTACGTCGGCAACGCCGACGATGCCTACGACATTCTTCAGGAGACGTTCTTTTCGGCCTGGCTGGCCCTGGGGCGCTATCAGCCCGAGCGTCCCTTCGAGGGCTGGCTGCGCCGTATTGCACTGAACAAATGCCGCGACCGCGCGCGTCGCGATGCCGTGCGCCGGGTGTTCTCCCGCCTGGCTGGCGCGGAGGGCGAGACCGAAGCGCTGCCCGATCCGGGGCCGGGACCGGAGGCCGCGCTGGCCACCGAGCAGGAAGTCGCACAGCTGGAGCGCTCGATCGCCGCGCTGCCGCGCTCGCTCAAGGAGCCGCTGCTGCTCACCGCGCTCGAGGGGCTCTCGCACCAGCAGGCCGGGGAGCTGCTGGGATTGAATGCCAAGGCGGTGGAGATGCGCATTTACCGTGCGCGCGAGCGTCTGGCAGCTCTGCGTGCGGCTCGGGGGAGCGCCTCGCGCTAAAATGCCGCCGTGCTCGATCCAGCCACCGCCGACCAGCTCATCGCCTCGCACCTCACCTGCCTGCCCATCGAGTCGCTGCCGCTGGCGCAATGCGCCGGCGCGGTGCTGCGCGAGAACGTCTACGCTGAGCGTGACCAGCCACCCTTCGATCGCGTGATGATGGACGGGGTCGCCCTCGCCTCCGGCGCCGCTGCCGACGGCCTGCGTCGCTTTCGCCTGCAGGGTACACAGGCGGCGGGGGATGCGCCCCTGACCCTCAGCTCCCCGGCGCATTGCATCGAGGTCATGACCGGCGCGATGCTGCCGGCTGGGTGCGACAGCGTGGTACCGGTCGAGCAGACTCAGCAGGCCGACGGTCAGGTGCAGCTCGCCGATGCCGCGCGTCCGAGCGCCTGGGCCTGCGTCGCGCGCCGCGGCAGCGATCGCGAGCAGGGTGCCCTGCTGCTCGCGGCCGGCACGGTGCTGCACGCACCGGAGGTTGCCATCGCCGCATCGGCCGGCATGGCACGCATCCGCGTCAGCAGCCAGCCGGCCATCATGGTCGTATCGACCGGCGATGAGCTCGTGGAGCCGGGCGATCCGATTGCACCTCATCAGATCCGCCGCTCAAACGCCTATGGGGTGGCCGCAGCGCTGCGTCAGCACGGCTTCCAGCGCGTGGCCGACGATCATCTGCCCGACAACGCCACGGCGCTGCGGGATCGGCTGCGGCTGCACATGGACACCCACGAGGTGCTCGTCCTTTCCGGGGGCGTGTCGATGGGGCGCTTCGACCTGGTGCCGGCGGCGCTGGCGGAGCTCGGGGTGCAATGTGTTCTGCATGGTGTGGCCCAGCGCCCAGGCAAACCCATGTGGTTCGGTACTTCCACCGAGGGCCACGCTGTGTTTGCCCTGCCGGGCAATCCGGTCTCCACCCTGGTGTGCGTCATCCGTTATGTCGTGCCGGCACTCTACCGTGCCATGGGTATGCCAGCGCGGCCCGCCGAGCGGGTGGCCCTGAGCTCCCCGGTATCCTGGCAGCCGGCTTTGACCGGCTACATGCCCGTGCGCCTCTCCTACGACGATTGGGCGCGCCCCTGGGCAAACCCCTGCCCGACCAATAACTCGGGGGACTTTTCCGCGCTGGCGCTCACCGACGGTTTCATCGAACTGCCCCCGGGGCCGGCGGATCTGGCGAAGGGATATGTCGCCCGGCTGTTCCGCTGGTAGCCTAGGCATATGAGCTCCCCTGCCCAGGTTCATCCGCTGCTGCCGCGCTCCCGGCGTCTGGCCGATCGGCTCGGCCGCCCGCTGCGCGATCTGCGCATCTCGGTGACTGATCGCTGCAATTTCCGCTGTCCCTACTGCATGCCGCGCGAGCGCTATCACGAGCAGTACCGCTTCCTGCGCTCCGCGGAGCGTCTGTCCTTCGAGGAGATCGCACGTCTCACGCGCGTGTTTCTGCCCCTGGGGGTGGTGAAGCTGCGCATCACGGGCGGCGAGCCGCTGCTGCGCCCGGGACTGCCGGACCTGATCGGCGATCTGACCAGCCTGCCGGGCATCGAGGACGTGGCGCTCACGACCAACGGCGTGCTGCTTGCGCAGCAGGCCGCGGCGCTGCGTGCGGCTGGGCTGCAGCGCGTCACGGTGAGCCTGGACAGCCTGGATCCGACCATCTTTGCCACGATGGCGGGAGGCTTTGGGCGGCTCGAAGAAGTCCTGCAGGGTATCCAGTCCGCGCAGCACGCCGGGCTCAACCCGGTCAAAATCAATACGGTCGTGCAGCGCGGTGTCAACGACCAGTCGGTGCTGGACCTGGTCGAGCGCTTTCGCGGCACCGATGTCATCGTGCGTTTCATCGAGTACATGGACGTGGGCAACCGCAACGACTGGCAGCGCGAGCGCGTCGTACCCTCTCAGGAGCTGCTGGCACGCATCCACGCACGCTGGCCGCTGCGCCCTGTCGATGCCAACTACCGCGGCGAGGTGGCGCGCCGCTACGTCTTCGAAGACGGCGCCGGTGAGGTCGGCTTCATCTCCTCGGTGACACAGCCCTTTTGCGGGGACTGCTCGCGGGCGCGGCTGTCCTCCGACGGCAAGCTGCATACCTGCCTGTTTGCGACCCAGGGCGTGGACCTGCGTGCACCCATGCGCGCCGGCGCCAGTGATGCCGAGCTCACCGAGCTGGTACGGGCCGTCTGGGAGCGGCGCTTCGATCGCTACAGCGAGCTGCGCGACGAGCTGCGCGCGCGCGGGGTGCAGCACGCCGAGATGAACTATCTCGGGGGCTGATGCGATGGCCGTGTCCAAAACCTCCCGCCCCTCCCAGCGCCGTGCACGCCTGACGCACCTGGACGCGAACGAGCGCCCCACGATGGTGGACGTGGGCGGCAAGTCCGTTACGCACCGCATCGCCGAGGCGGAGGCGCGCGTGCGACTGCCACGCATCGTCGCCGATGCGCTCAAGGCGAGTGGCCATCGCACGCGCAAGGGTCCGGTGTTCGACACCGCCATTCTCGCGGGCGTCATGGCCGCCAAGCGCACCGCCGAGCTCATTCCCTTCTGCCATCCGCTGCCCCTGGAACACTGCGAGATCAGCATCGCCTTCGCTGCGGACAGCGGCGAGTCAAGCCGGGTGCTACAGATTCGCTGCCGTGTCGAGGTGCACCACAAGACCGGGGTGGAGATGGAGGCCCTTACCGGGGCCTCTGTCGCCGCGTTGACGGTCTACGACATGTGCAAGGCCCTGTCGCACGACATCCGCATCGAGCGGGTGCGCCTGCTCGCCAAGCGCGGCGGCAAGCGTACGGTCGGGCAGCTGGCGGACGCGGCATGAGTGCACCGAGTGCACCGCCGCTCTACGGCCTGGTGCTCGCCGGTGGCCACAGCCGCCGCATGCACCGTGACAAGGCGCTGCTGCAGTACGCCGGGCGCATGCAGCTGCAGCGCGCGCTCGAGCTGCTCGCCTCGCGCGTGCAAGCGAGCTTCGTTTCCGTGCGCGCCGACCAGCGTGCCGAGCCGACGCGTGCCGACCACGCACTCATCGTCGACCTCGCCCCTGGGCTGGGTCCGATCGGTGGTATCCAGGCGGCGCTGCATGCGCAGCCGCAGTGTGCCTGGCTGGTGCTGGCCTGCGACCTGCCCTTCCTCACCGCAGCGACTCTGGATCATCTGCTCGAGCGACGCGATCCGCGGCGCCTGGCGACCGCCTATCGCAGCAGCCACGATGGGTTGCCCGAGCCGCTGTGCGCCGTCTTCGAGCCGGCGTGCCGTGAGCCGATCGATCAGTGGATCGCTGCGGGCAAGCGCTGCCCGCGCCAATGGCTCGCAGCGAGCGATGCGCTGCTGCTCGAGCCGCTGGAAGCGCAGGCCCTGGAGAACATCAACACGCCCGAACAGTACGCCAGCGCCCTCGGGCAGCTGCAGACCGGCACGACCCGTCGGCTGCGGGTGCGCTACTTTGCGCTGCTGCGCGAGCAGGCCGGGCGTGCCGACGAGGAGCTCGCGAGCGCGGCGCGCACCCCGCTGGAGCTTTACGAGGAGCTGCGCGCGCGCCGCGGACTGGGCCTTGCGCCCGAAGCTCTGCGCGTGGCCATCAACGATGAGTTCGGCGACTGGCGCACCCACCTGTGCGAAGGCGATACCGTCGCCTTCCTGCCACCGGTCGCCGGTGGCTAGGCGTCGCTTGAGGAGCAGCCGCCATGGAAGAGCCACTCTTTTCCCTGCATGACACGGCGCTCGAGCCGCAGCGGCTGCGGGAGCGCTTGCAGCAGCACGCCTGCGGCGGCTTCGTCAGCTTCGAGGGCTGGGTGCGCGACCACAACGAGGGTCGGCGCGTGCTGCGTCTGGAGTACGAGGCATTCGCGCCCCTCGCCCTGCGCGAGGGGGCTCGCATCCTGAATGAGGCCCGCGAGCGCTTCGGCGTGCAGCATGTGCACTGCGCACATCGCGTCGGTGCGCTCGCCATCGGCGACATCGCCGTCTGGGTCGGTGTCAGTGCGACGCATCGGGGCGAGTGCTTCGAGGCCTGCCGATACATCATCGATGAGGTCAAGCACCGTGTGCCGATCTGGAAGAAGGAGCACTACGAGAGCGGCGATTCGGGCTGGGTGAACTGCGAGCACTGCGCCGTGGCCGCGCAGCGGCGCGAGCCCAAAACCGAGGCCGAGAGCGAGACCGAGACCTCAGACGCGCACGAGCACGCCCAGTCGCACTCGCACTCGCACGCCTAGTCAGCAGGTCCCCGGCGCGAGGGGGGCGACTTCGTTTCTGAGGAAAGATTCTCGCCGGATTCTTTCTGCAGCAAGCAAAACCGCTCCTTCCCGCCAGCCGACTAGCCGCAAAGGCCTCCCACACGGGCCCTCCCACACAGGCCCCCTGCCGCCTGGGCAGCCGGCCCCGGCCTGCGGCCTAGGGTCGCACCTGGCCGCTGCCGTGCACGACGTATTTGTAGCTGGTGAGCTGCTCGACTCCGACCGGACCGCGGGCGTGAAAGCGGTCGGTGGAGATGCCGATTTCCGCCCCCATGCCGAACTCACCGCCATCGGCGAACTGGGTCGAGGCGTTATGCAGCACGATGGCACTGTCGACGCGCGTCAGAAAGCGCTGCGCCGTCTCGGCGCGCCCGGTGATGATGGCTTCGGTGTGCGAGGAGCCATAGCGGCCGATGTGCTCGATCGCCGCATCCACCCCGTCCACGACGCGCACGGCGATGATCGCGTCCAGATATTCGGTGGACCAGTCGGCCTCGCTGGCAGGCTTCACGCGCGCATCGACCGCCTGCACGCTCTGATCGCCGCGCACCTCGCATCCCGCGCCGAGCAGATCCTGCACCAGCGCCGCCAGATAGCCTTCCGGGGCTGCGCTGTCGACCAGCAGCGTCTCGGCCGCTCCGCAGACGCCCGTGCGACGCATCTTGGCGTTGAGGGTAACCTTGCGGGCCATGGCGAGATCGGCATCGCGATCCACGTAGACGTGACAGTTGCCCTCGAGATGGCCGATGACCGGTACGCGCGCCTCGCGCTGCACGCGCGCCACGAGGCTCTTGCCACCGCGGGGTACCAGCACATCCAGATAGTCCTGCATCGCCGAGAGCATCTGCCCGACCGCGGCGCGGTCATTGGTAGGGACCAGCTGGATCGCGGCCTCGGGCAGTGCCGCCGCCCGCAGCCCCTGCACCAGGCAGGCATGAATCACCGAACTGCCGCGAAGACTCTCCGAGCCCCCGCGCAGGATCGCTGCATTACCGGACTTCAGGCACAGCGCCCCGGCATCGGCGGTCACGTTCGGACGACTCTCGTAGATGATGCCAATGACCCCCAGCGGCACACTCACGCGCTCGATGACGAGGCCGTTGGGCCGCGTCCAGCGAGCCAGCACCCTGCCGACCGGATCGGGCAGCGCAGCGACCTGCTCGAGCCCGACGGCCATGGCCTCGACGCGCTTCTGATCGAGCGCCAGGCGGTCGAGCATCGCGGCACCCAGCGCACGCTCCTGGGCCTCGCGCATGTCCTCGGCGTTGGCGGCAAGAATCGCCGCACTCGCCCCGCGCAGCGCCGCTGCTGCAGCGGTGAGCGCCTTGTTCTTCGCCTCGCTGCCGGCGAGGGCGAGCTCGGCGCTGGCTGCCACCGCCGCGCGTCCCAGGCGCTGCATGAGCTCGACGATGCTCGCCGGGACGGCATCCTGGCCTGTCGCGCCAGTCGCCGCGCCAGTCGCCGCGCCCGTTGCCGCACCCGATGCCGTAGCTGTGCTCATGAAATCACCTCGGGCTCATGCGCGTGCCGCAGGATCACCAGATCGTCGCGATGGATGAGCTCATCGGGCCCCCGGTAGCCGAGCAGCACCTCGATCTCGCTGCTCTGCCGCCCGATGATACGGGCAGCGTCGGCATCGGAATAGGCGCTGATGCCGCGTGCCACTTCCGCACCGTCCGCACTGAGGACACTGACGGTATCGCCTCCTTCGAAACGGCCCAGCGTGGCGGTGACTCCGGCGGGCAGCAGGCTCTTACCCGAGCGCAGCGCCTTGAGCGCCCCGGCGTCGATGTGCACGGCGCCCGCCGGACGCAGCGTGCCCGCAATCCATTGTTTGCGGGCCGCAACCGGCGTGGCGCTCGGAATGAACCAGGTGCAGCGAGCGCCATTCTCGATGCGTCGGATGGGATGGCGCGGATGACCCGAGGCGATGCACAGATGGCAGCCCGCATTCAGCGCGATGCGCGCGGCGGCGAGTTTCGTGACCATGCCACCCGAGCCCACCGCCGAGGCCGAGCGGCCCCCCATTGCCTCGATCTCGGGGGTCAGATGCGTGACACGCTCGATGAACTGCGCCTGTGGATTGCGATTGGGGTCGGCCGTGTACAGTCCGTCCACGTCCGATAGCAGGATCAGGCAATCGGCGCCCGCCATCTGCGCCACGCGCGCCGCGAGCCGATCGTTGTCACCATAGCGCAGCTCCGCGGTGGCAACCGTGTCATTCTCGTTGATGACGGCCAGTGCCTCGAGCCGCAGCAATGCCTCGAGCGTGGCGCGTGCATTGAGATAGCGCGGGCGCTGCTCGGTGTCCTCGAGCGTCAGCAGCATCTGCGCGACGGTGACGCCCGCATCCTCGAGCAGCTCCTTGTATGCGTGCGCAAGACGAATCTGCCCGACCGCCGCGGCGGCCTGACTCTCCCCGAGGCGCAGCGCCCCAAGCGGCAGACCGAGATGGCGGCGCCCGAGCGCCACGGCGCCCGAGGAAACCAGGATCAGCTGCTGTCCGCGCCGGCGCAGCCGCAACAGGTCGGCCACGAGGCTCTTGAGCCAGGCCCGGTTGAGGCGGCCGGTGCGCCCATCAACCAGCAGTGCCGAGCCGACCTTGACGACGACCCGATGCGCTGCCGACAGGGGGCTCGGCCCCCGCGCTGCTGTTTCCTCGCTCACGTGACCTCGCAGTACAAGCGGCGCTATTGTAGGTCAACTGCGACGCAGCGATTGCCTGCCGGCGGCGCGGGCCCTAATATCCCCGCGTCCGTGCGTCTCACACACCGGTCCGAGGATCCAATCCCGTGGCGAGAGAATACGAGCCCGTCGTCGGGCAGTGGTACGAGAATGTCGATGAGAGCGATAGTTTTCGCGTGCTCTCGATCGATGAGGATGCCGAGCTGATCGAGATCGAATATCTCGATGGCGACATCGAGGAGATCGACCTGGAGACCTGGCGCGAGCTCGACCTTGACAAGATCGAGGAGCCGGAAGGCTGGGCCGCCAGTCGCGAAGAAGAGGAAGAAGACGACGACGAAGATCTCGACGAGGATTGGGACGAGGATGAGGACGAAGACGAGGACGATGAGGACGACGACGAGGACGACGAAGACGAAGATTGGGATGAGGAAGCCGGGGAAAGCGATCGTTACTGAGTGCGACGGCTAAAGCGCAGGTTTCCGCTGGCATGGATGCATCAGCATGAAGCGAATCGTGCTGTTCCTGCTGACCAATGTGGCGATCCTGGCGATGCTCACGCTGCTGGTGCGCCTCACGGGCATCGACGCCTGGCTCGGCGCGCGCGGCATGAGCCTTGCGAGCCTGCTGGTGATGGCAGCAATCTTCGGTTTCGCCGGTTCGATGCTGTCGCTGGCGATGTCCAAGTGGATGGCCATACGCAGCCTCGGCGTGCAGCGTATCGAGCAGCCCGGCTCCGCCGGCGAGCAGTGGCTGCTGCAGACGATCCAGGGTCTCGCGCAGCGTGTCGGGGTGGGCCAGCCGGAGGTGGGAATCTTTCCGGCTGCGCAGCCGAACGCATTTGCGACCGGCGCCAGCCGCAACCACGCGCTGGTGGCCGTCAGCAGCGGGTTGCTCTCGGCGATGAACCGCGATGAGATCGAAGCGGTGCTGGGACATGAGATGAGCCATGTGGCCAACGGAGACATGGTGACGCTGGCGCTGATCCAGGGTGTGCTCAACACCTTCGTCGTGCTGCTGTCATGGATCGTGGGCAACATCGTTGACCGCTCGCTCTCGCGCGAC
>Ga0335075_10008027_pt1 | contig 16219 bp, 13 predicted proteins | sample Lox_Sample_24_FD_206723 | JGI IMG/M metagenome (GOLD analysis project Ga0335075, IMG submission 206723) | Soil microbial communities from Loxahatchee National Wildlife Refuge, Florida, United States - Lox_Sample_2.4 | ecosystem: Environmental > Terrestrial > Soil > Wetlands | place: USA... | reverse complement strand
GCAATCCCGCTCTTGCCGAGTTCATCGCCGAATGCAACCGGATGGGCACCAGCGAGGCGGTGCTCGAGACGGCGGAGAAGAAAGGCTTCGATACCGGCGTCACGGTGCTGCATCCGCTGGTCGAAGGTTGGGAGCTGCCGCTCTACGTCGCCAATTTCGTCCTGATGGAATACGGCACCGGCGCCATCTTCGGCTGTCCCGCGCATGATCAGCGCGATCTTGATTTTGCGCGCAAATATGCGCTGCCGGTGACGCCGGTGGTGCTGCCGCCAGGCGCCGATCCCGCGCGCTTTGCGATCGGCAGCGAGGCCTATACCGAGGACGGGACGATCTTCAATTCCGATTTTCTCGATGGCCTTGCGGTGCCGCAGGCAAAGCGCCGGGTGATCGAGCGCCTGGAGCAGCTCGGTGCCGGGCAGGGCACCATCGCCTACCGGCTGCGCGATTGGGGCGTGTCGCGCCAGCGCTATTGGGGCTGTCCGATCCCGGTGATCCATTGCGGCACATGCGGCATCGTGCCGGTCCCCGAAAAGGATCTGCCGGTCGAGCTCCCTTACGATGTGAGTTTCGACAAGCCGGGAAATCCGCTCGATCATCATCCGACCTGGAAGTACACGACCTGCCCCACTTGCGGCGGCAAGGCCGAGCGCGAGACCGACACCTTCGATACCTTCTTCGAGAGCTCGTGGTATTTCGACCGGTTCTGCTCGCCGCGCTCGGAGCAGGCCTTCGAGCGCCGCGACGTCGATTACTGGATGCCGGTCGATCAGTATATCGGCGGCATCGAGCACGCCGTGCTGCATCTTCTCTATTCGCGCTTCTTCAGCCGCGCGCTGCGGGATTGCGGCTATCTCGACATCAAGGAGCCCTTCGCGGGCCTCTTCACCCAAGGTATGGTGTGTCACGAGACCTATCAGGACGAAGCCGGCCAGTGGCTCTTCCCCGAAGAGGTCCGGCACGACGAGAGCGGCGCGCTCGTCGATGCGCAAGGCGGCACGGTGGCCGTCGGGCGGATGGAGAAGATGAGCAAGTCGAAGAAGAACGTCGTCGGGCTCGAAGCGATCGTCGAGGAATACGGCGCCGATACGGCGCGGCTCTATCTGCTCTCCGACAGTCCGCCGGAGCGCGATCTCGAATGGACCGATGCCGGCATCGAAGGGGCTTGGCGCTATCTCAACCGGCTCCATCGACTGGTGACCGAGCCGCCGGTGCCGCTGGCGGCGCGCGGCACGACGATGCCGCAGACGCTCGCGCCGGCCGCCGACAAAGCGCGCCGCGCGACTCACCGTACGGTCGCGGCAGTCACCGACCATATCGAGAAATTCCGCTTCAACAGCGCGGTCGCGCGCATCCGCGAGCTTACCAATTTGCTCGAGGAGATGAGCGTCGGTCCCGGCGCCGGCGTCGTGATGCGCGAGGGGTTGGAAGTCGCGGTGCGACTGGTCGGGCCGATGATGCCGCATCTCGCCGAGGAGCTGTGGCAGGCGCTCGGGCATGATCGTCTTCTCGCCGAGGAAGCTTGGCCGAAAGCCGATCCGGCGCTGATTCTCGAAGACTCCGTTACCATCGCAGTGCAGGTCAACGGCAAGCTGCGCGCCACCATCGAACTGCCGCGCGACAGCGCCGAGGCCGAAGCCGAAGCGGCGGCGCTGGCGCAGCCGCCGGTGCAACGCGCGATCGACGGCAAGACGCCGCGCAAGATCATCGTCGTGCCCAACCGGATCGTCAATGTCGTGGTGTAGCGCCTCATTCCAATCTCGCTGGCCGCGCCGGAGCCTGCTGGCGCTGGCGCTGTTGCCGCTCGCCGCCTGCGGCTTCCACCCGCTTTACAGCGAAGCGGTACAGCGGCAAGAGAATCCGCAGCTCGCCGGCATCATCGTGTCGCCGATTCCCGACCGTTATGGCCAGCAGCTGGAGCTCGGACTCCGTGAGGCGCTCAACCCGGAAGGGATCAACGTCAAGCCGCTGTATCGGCTCAATATCGGGGTCACGGTCCAGCGCATTGATCTCGGCATTCAGCGCGACGCGAGCTCGACCCGCGGCCTCATCAACGCCTATGCCACGTTTACCTTGTACGACGTCGCGACCAATCACCAGATCTATGTGTCGCGCACGCAGTCGACCAGCGACTTCAACATCCTGCAGGACGCTTACGCCGCCGAGGTCGCCGAGGAGGATGCGCGCGCGCGCACCGTGCGCGACCTCACGGACCAGATCCGCCTGCGTCTGGCGCTGTTCCTGCGCGATCGCCCGACGGCGCCGCTCAAGAGCTGAGCGCCGGGGAGCTTCGCCGGTGAAGCTGCCGCCAGCGCGCCTTTCGGCTTTCCTCGCCAAGCCCGACGCCGCGATCCGCGCTGCGCTCTTCTACGGCCCCGATGCCGGCCTGGTGCGCGAGCGCGCCGACCGTCTCGCCGCCGCGATCGTGCCCGATCGCAAGGACGCCTTTCGCATTGCCGACCTTGCCGCTGCCGCTTTCGCGGCCGACCCGGCGCGGCTGCACGACGAGGCGGCGGCGCTCTCGCTCTCCGGCGGCCGGAGGCTGGTGCGCGTGCGCGATGCCGGTGACAGTATCGGCGCATTGTTCCAACGCTTTCTCGACGATCCACCGCCCGGCGACAGCGTCACCGTCGTCGAAGCCGGCGAGCTCGCCCAGCGCTCAAGCCTCCGGCGCGCCTTCGAGGGCGCGCAAAACGCCGCCGCCATCGCCTGCTACAGCGACGACCGGCGGGCGCGCGAGGAGCTGGCGCGCGAGGTGCTCGGCGCGCGCAGCATCGAGATCTCGGGCGAGGCGCTGGCTTATCTCGCGCAGCATCTCGGCGGCGATCGGCTGCTGAGCCGCGGCGAGCTGGAGAAGCTCGCGCTCTATGTCGGCGACAAGGGCAAAGTCACGCTGGCCGAGGCGATGGACTCGGTCGGCGACAGCGCGCAGCTCGATCTCGACGATGTCGTCTTCGCCGCCGCCGAAGGCGACGCGCCGGCGCTGGAGCGCGCGCTGACGCGCGCCTTCCAGGAAGGCGAAATGCCCGTCAGCGTGCTGCGCGCGCTGATGCGGCATTTCCAACGACTGCATCTGACGCAGGCGCGCATCGAGGACGGCATGAGCGAGGAGGAAGCCTTGCGCAGCCTGCGGCCACCGCTCTTTTTCAAGCTGCAGGACCGTTTCCGCCGGCAGCTGCGGCTCTGGCCCGAGCGTCGCGCGCGGCAGGCGCTGGAGCTGCTGCTGCAAGCCGAGCTCAACGCCAAGCGCAGCGGGCCACCACCCGACGCAATCTGCCGCGACGCACTGCTGCGCATCGCGCGGCGCGCGGGCGAAGCGTCGCGGCGGTGAGCGGGGCGCGCGGATGGCAAAGCGCGATCTGGAGAAGCTGCGCCGCATCTGTCTCGCACTGCCTGAGGCCGAGGAGCGCGAGACCTGGGAAGAGAAGACGTTTCGTGTCCGCGGCAAGATCTTCACCATGCATATCGCCAGCGACGGCGAGGGCAGACCGGCGTTGTGGTGCAAGGCGCCGCCGGGAAATCAGACGCATCTCGTCGGGGCCGATCCCGAGCGTTTCTTCGTGCCGCCTTATGTCGGTCACAAAGGCTGGATCGGCATGTGGCTCGACCGCGGCGTCGATTGGGGCGAGGTGGCCGTCGTGGTGAAGCGCAGCTATCGCCTCACCGCGCCCAAGCGTATCGCCGCGCAGTTCGACTGAAAGCAGCGCTCGATCAAAGGTTCTGAATCGTTTTCGCTCAATCGCGTCCCGGCCAGGGCTGGTCGTTGGGTACGACATGGGCGCGGCGATGGGTGCAACGGCGGCATTTGAACTTTGCTTGCAGTTCCCGGAGGCTGCGCTCGCCCATGAGCGCCATTAGATTGCGGGGGTCGAAGCGCTCGCCATGGCCGCAATTGAGACAGAACACCCAAAGCAGCCGCTGCGCCCGGCAGACATCCGACAATGTCTCGATCGGCCCGATCCAGTGCCGCATCGGAACAAACTATGAACATGCGGGGCGCGAGTCGAGCAGAATGCCGCGGAGAGGGAATTTTGTAAGAGGCCTAGCTGATTCAGGGCCGACAACGTTTTCGGTTGTCAGTTAGAAACCTGACGACTGAAAACTGACAACTGAAAACTTCTCAACGTAACGGCAGGTTGTTCAAGCGGCGCAGCACGTCGTCGAGCTGGTCGAGTGTTTTGTAGTGGATGCTAAGAATGCCGCCCTGGCCGTTGAAGACGATCTGCACTTTGAGGCCCAAGAGCTGCGTCAGCTCGCGCTCGAGCACGGCGGTGTCGGCATCACGCGCACCGGCAAGGCTCGCCGGCTTCTCGAACTTTTCCTTTTGCCGCGCTTCGGCCTGCGCCAGCCGCTCCACCTGGCGCACGCTCATGCCCTGCGCCACGATCTTGTGCGCAAGCTCGGTTGCGTTCTCGAGCCCGATCAGCGCCCGCGCATGCCCGGCGCTGATCGCCCCGGTGCTCACCAGCTCGCGCACCTCCTCCGGCAAGCTCAGCAGCCGCATCATATTGGTGATGTGGCTGCGGCTCTTGCCGACGACACGGGCCAGATCCTCCTGGGTGTGGCGAAACTCTTCGAGCAGCCGGCGATAGCCCTCGGCCTCCTCCAGCGGATTGAGATCCTGGCGCTGGACATTCTCGACCAGCGCGATCTCGAGCGCCTCGCGATCGCCGAGCTCGCGCAGCAGCACCGGGACCTCATGGAGCTGCGCCGCTTGCGCCGCGCGCCAGCGCCGCTCGCCGGCAACGATCTCGTAATGCCCTTCGATGTCGGGATGGCGCCGCACCAGCAGCGGTTGAAGAATGCCCTGGACTTTGATCGACTCGACCAGCGCCTGCTGGCTTTCCGCATCGAAATAGCGGCGCGGCTGGTAGCGGCCGGGGTGGAGCAGCTCGACCGGCAGCGCTCGGGTCGCCCGCGGCGCCTCGGCCGGCGCCCCCTCCCCGCCTTCCTCACCGAGCAGCGCAGAGAGCCCGCGGCCGAGGCCGCGGCGACGCGGGTCCTCGATCATGCCGCCGAGAGCCGCAACCGCTCACGCCGCAGCACCTCGCCGGCAAGGTGCACATAGGCTTGGGCGCCGGGGCAGCGGAAATCATAGAGCAAGACCGGCTTGCCGTGCGATGGCGCTTCGGAGATCCGGACATTGCGCGGGATTACCGTCTCGTAAACCTTGTCGCCGAAATGTCCGCGCACATCGGCGGCGACGAGATCGCTCAAATTGTTGCGTTTGTCGAACATGGTCAGCACCACACCCTGGATCTCAAGCGCCGGGTTGAGATGCCGCTTCACGCGTTCGATCGTGCGGATGAGATGGCTCAGCCCCTCCAACGCATAGAACTCGCACTGAAGCGGCACCAGCACCGCTTGTGCCGCCACCAGCGCGTTGAGCGTGAGAAGCCCGAGCGACGGCGGACAGTCGATCAATACGTAATCGTAACGAAGGGTCTTGCCGGCGAGCGCGTCGCGCAAGCGATATTCGCGCCGATCGGCAGCGACCAATTCTATTTCGGCACCGGAAAGATCGACCGAGGCCGGGACGATCGAGAGGTGCGGCACCTTCGTCGGCACGATCGCGGTGCCCACCTCCTGGTCGCCGATCAGCACCTGATAAGAAGTGACGGCGCGCGACTGCCGCGGGATGCCCAGCCCCGTGCTGGCATTCCCCTGCGGGTCCAAGTCCAACAACAGGACCTTCTTGTTCACCGCTGCGAGCGCCGTCGCCAAATTGATGGCGGTCGTGGTCTTGCCGACCCCGCCCTTCTGGTTGGCAATGGCGATAATGCGAGGCGAGCCTGCCTCCCCCTCAGAGGGTGGCAGTTCAAAAGGAGCCGGCGCGAGGGTCACGGGCGATAGCCTCCAGACGCAAGATGCAGCCGGACGGGTCGGTCAGGCTGGGCTGGCGGTCGACCCGGATATGCCATGTTTTCGCCGCATCGGTCAATTCTTCGTCAACCATGCGACCCTTAAGGAAGAGACAAATTGTGGATCGGCCAAGAAATCGCTCGGAAATCGCCAGGAGCTCCGGCAGCGGCGCCAGGGCCCGCGCGGTGACGATGTCCGCAGCGAGAGCCGGAACGCGGTCGATTCGCTGTGCATGGACAGTTGCCGTGGCGCCGGTGACCCGCAGCGCCTCGCGCAGGAAGACCGCCTTCTTGCCGTCCGATTCGATCAGATGCACCTCGGGCACGCCCATGATCGCCAGGACGAGGCCGGGCAAGCCAGCGCCACTGCCGAGATCGACGAGGCTCCGCGCCTCGCGCGGGATCAACGGAAAGAGCTGGGCCGAATCCAAGATATGCCGTCGCCAGACATCACCGATCGTGTCGCGCCCGACGAGGTTAATGCGCCGGTTCCAAGAGGTCAGCAACTCCACATATTTGGCGAGTCGGTCTAGTGTTTCACGTGAAACATTGGTCAGTTTGGCGAAGCCGCCCATCCCGAGGGGTGTACGGCTCCGGCTCATGCGCCGATCAGCGCGCGGTCGCGCCGGACATAGCGAAGCAGCGCAACCAACGCCGCCGGCGTAACCCCGGAGACGCGCGCCGCCGCCCCGAGGGTTTCGGGCTGAGCTGCGCGCAACTTCCCGCGAATCTCGGCCGACAGGCTGCCGACCGCGTCGTAATCAAGATCGCGCGGCAGCCGCAGCGCCTCGTCGCGACGGAAGGCTCGGATATCCGCTTCCTGCCGTTCGATATACCCGGCATAGCGCGCATCGATCTCAAGCTGCTCGGCGATTTCCGCAGGAACCGACGCCAGTTCCGGCCATAGCCGCGCCAGCGACGCCAAATCCATGCCGGGATATCCCAGAAGCTCGGCGGCGCTGCGCGGCACGCCATCGGCATTGACCGAAACCCCGCGCGCCCGCAGCGCCGAGGGGGTCATGGTCTTCTGGTTCAGCAGAGCCCTCCCCTGGTCGAGCGCGGCGCGCTTCCGGGCAAAAGCCTGTTCCCGCGCCGGGCCGATGCAGCCGATCCGGCTTCCCAGCGGCGTGAGGCGCTGATCGGCGTTGTCCGCGCGCAGCACCAACCGGTATTCGGCGCGCGAGGTGAACATGCGGTAGGGCTCATTGGTGCCCCGGGTCACGAGGTCGTCGATGAGCACGCCGATATAGGAGCTGGCGCGGTCGAGCACGAGCTCCTCCCCGCCGCCAGCCGACAGCGCCGCGTTCAGCCCGGCCATCAACCCCTGCGCCGCCGCCTCTTCATAACCCGTCGTACCGTTGATCTGGCCCGCGAAGTACAGCCCGGGCACCCGGCGCGTCTCGAGGGTCGGCCGCAGCTCGCGCGGGTCGATAAAATCATATTCGATGGCGTAGCCAGGCCGGATCATCCGCGCCCGCTCGAGGCCGGGAATGGTCGCGATCAGCTCCAGCTGCACCGCGCGCGGCAGCGAGGTCGAAATGCCGTTGGGATAGACCGTGTCGTCTTCGAGGCCTTCGGGCTCGAGGAAGATCTGATGGCGCTCCCGCTCGGCGAAGCGCACGACCTTGTCCTCGATGGATGGGCAATAGCGCGGCCCGACGCTTTCGATCTGCCCGGAATACATCGGCGACCGGTGCAGATTGGCCCGAATCAGCTCATGGCTGGCCGGGGTCGTGGCCGTGATATGGCAGGCGCGCTGCGGCGTGGTGATGCGCTCCGTCAGAAAGGAGAATGGCGGCGGCGGGTCGTCGCCGGGCTGCGCCTCGAGCCCCGCCCAATCGATGGTCCGGCCATCGAGCCGCGGCGGCGTCCCGGTCTTAAGCCGGCCGAGCCGGAAGCCGGCGCGGCTCAGCGTCGCCGACAGGCCCAAGGACGGCGCTTCGCCAACCCGGCCCGCAGGGATCTTTTCGTCGCCTATATGAATGAGGCCGCGCAGAAAGGTACCGGTCGTCAGCACCACGCGCCCAGCCGAGATCGACTGGCCCGCCGCCGTCACCACTCCGGCGACCCGCCCGCTCGGATCGAGCAGCAGATCCTCCGCAGAGCCCGCCCGCACGGTAAGGTTGGGTTGTTCGCCCAGCAAGGCCTGCATCGCTTGGCGGTACAGCGCGCGGTCGGCCTGCGCCCGCGGCCCGCGCACCGCCGCCCCCTTGCTGCGGTTGAGAATGCGAAACTGGATGCCGGCGCGATCGATCGCCCGTCCCATGACCCCGTCCAGCGCGTCGATCTCGCGCACCAGATGGCCCTTGGCGAGTCCGCCGATGGCGGGGTTGCAGGACATCTCGCCGATGGTCTCGAGCTTGTGGGTCAGCAGCAGAGTGCGAGCGCCGAGACGCGCCGCTGCCGCCGCAGCTTCGCAGCCGGCATGCCCGCCGCCAATGACGATCACATCCATACCCGACATGGCCGGCACTTTATCAACCCGCCGCACAATTGGGGAGCGATCTTCGCGATGTTTCACGTGAAACATTCCATTGTATTTTTCGGATTTTCTTTCTCTAGATATAGCCCCTCCCAATCCAGCTATGCATTCCCGCGAACTCCGTTGCTTTGACCGCGAAAGTGAGCAGCCATGCTTCAGTGGATGACGGGACGACCGTGCGCGTAATCCCGGTCCTCGCTTTCGCCGGTTGTCCAACTACTGTCTATGTAATTAGTTGCACCTCACGGACCGGTGTTGTCTGCCATGCGCATCTCAAAAATTGCCGCCGTTACCGTGTGTTTCTTGTGGTTGACCGGTGCGGGCTTCTTGGAGCTGCCCTCGATAGCGGTCTCCGCAATGGGATTCGCTCCGGGTAGCTTTTTTCGAAACGTCGATTTCGAGCGGTGCGAGGCCATCGCCGACGTCAGGCAATCCTCATGTGTACACTCCGCAAGGTTGGCAACCGAGAACCGTCTACGCACCATCCTCTCGATTAAGGAACTCGCGGCTTCGATTGCCGCACTCTCGTTGCCACCACTGGCTTTCTGGGCTTTGATCAGCATTGCAGCGCGGCTGCTGTCTCCCCAACCCGCAAAGGACCGAGGCCTTGGGTAGAGCGTGAAGGCGTCTTACCCTGGTCGCCCAGCTGGGACAGCAGAATAAGCCGGCCGCACGTTTTCGTCCGAAGCGACTCGGATTTGGGCGCAGAGCGCCCTGCTCATCTATTCCCGCGGCGGGTTCACCGGCGATCCCCTGCGCCGGGCATCTGATTCCTCCATTCGTCTGGATCGGCGTTGTTTTGGACCAATCGGCCTGCCGGGCTCGATGTCCCAGGGGTTGGCGCCTTCCACAATCCTCCGCGGATGCTCCAGGGAGGAACATCATCATCAACCACGCGCACGCCGGCGTTCGGCGCATACGAAGCCTGCGAACGCATTCAGCCTTCGCGTTCAACGTGCGCCTAATTCGACGTCTCGGAGATCGCCCCGCGCAGCATCAAATAACGGATTCCTCCCATCCGTAAATGAAACAACAGTTCTAATTTGTTTGATCGTTCTCTTGGCGATCTTTACATGTGATTTTACCGCCATTTACGCTATCTGTGCGTGATAAAATATCGATCAACTCCTCGTCTCTGTAACGTCGTCGTAATAGAGGCCGGCGAAATTCAAAAATTGAGGGGACCAAGGCAACGCTAAAGGCACCGACCCAAAAGTTTTCGAGAACCACCAGCGCGGTTTTTGGCAGAATTCATTTCAAGATCCGTTCCCCTCGCCAGACCTCCTTTTAGCACTGCTACGCCGGCTTTCAGTTGCGCGCGCTATCCTCCCCGCCTCCTTCTGCCGCAACCGGCTGTTTCGCAATCGTAACGATGGCGGCATCCCATAACCGGTACATTCTGGCCGGCGCTTCACGTCGGCGCGAGACCCTGATGGTCCGAGGCTGACGGACGCGCAGCGTTTTGGGGAAGCAAAATCAAGTTTCCCTATTCACGCTCGCTAGAATGGGGTATTCGCAAAAAGTCCAAATATTGACAATACCGATAATGGCCCGGACAGATAAAGCGATTCGCAATCGACGCGCATACACGACGTATTCGACACGTAATTTCCAACAAAGTCTGCGCTCGCGTGACGTTTTACGCGGCAGACAAGCGCTGGACGGTGCCGTCCAGCGCCATGAGCTGCGCCTCGAAGCTGATTTCGGGGTGACGCTGCCGTAACGACACCGCGAGCTTGCCGGTCATTTCGGCATGGATACGAGTTTCGGCGCTCGGATCGTTGGCGAAATCTTCCCCCAAAACCAGGGCATAGGCTCCGCAATCGCGGTGTTCGAGGACGATCAGGTGACTGATGCCGTGCAGCTGGCGCGCCAGATCGAGGGTTTGCCAGAAGGTTGCCGCCCAATCCGGCTGTCGGTCGGTGACAACGCCGATCGAGGCGCCCGGCAGGATGAGCTGGTCATAGTCGCCCGTCAGCCCGCGCTGCTCCATATAACGTGTCGTCGCGGCGGTCAGCCGGTAATCGATACAATTCAGCAAAAAATAATTGGCTTTCGCCGCTCCCCAGGCGCGGCCCGGCACCCCAGCGCCGAGCAGGGCTGCGCCGCTGCCGAGCGCCGCCCAGGTCAGGAACCGGCGGCGATCGGCCATGGCCGAGTTGCGTCCGCACGCACATAGCGCCATGCCGCCCTCCCCTCAGACGGCGCAATCCTAGCCCACTATTTCCCGATGCAGAACTCGCGAAACACGATGTCGAGCATGTCCTCGACGTCGACGCGACCGGTGATGCGCCCCAACGCCCGCGTTGCGGCGCGAAGATCTTCCGCCGCAAGCTCGGGAAGTCCGGCGCCGGCAAAGCGCTCGAGCGCCGCGACGCACTCCTCCAGCGCCTGGCGATGGCGCGCGCGCGTCACCACCGGCGCCGCGCCCGAGGCAAAGCGCCGGGCCACCTCGGCTTCGAGGCGCTCGAGCACCGCCTCCATGCCCGCGCCCGTCCGCACGGACAGACGCAGCGCGCGCCCCGCCCCCAGCGCATCCGCCCAGCCCGCGGCCTCGCCCGGGGCGAGATCGATCTTGTTGGCGATGACGATCGCGTCGGCATCGATCAGCCCGGCGAGCGCCGCTGCCGCCGCCGGTTGCGCCGCATCGAGCAAGACCAGCCGCAAATCTGCCGCCGCGGCGCGCGCCCGCGCGCGGCGCACCCCTTCCGCCTCGATCTCGTCCGCCGCCGCGCGCAAGCCGGCGGTATCCGCCAGCAGCACGGGATAGCCGCCAAGATCAAGGGCCACCTCGATTACGTCACGAGTTGTCCCGGCGCTCGCCGCGGTGATCGCCACGTCGCGCCGGGCCAGCGCGTTCATCAAGCTCGATTTGCCGGCGTTGGGCGGCCCGATGATGGCGACAGCGACGCCCTCGCGCAGCCTTTCGCCGCGGCCGCCATCGGCGAGATGGCGCGCCATCTCGGCGCGGAGCGCCGCTGCCTCGGCGGCGACGCGCTGCCGCAAATCCTGCGGCAGGCCTTCGTCGGGAAAGTCGATCTCGGCCTCGAGCTGCGCCAGGCCGCGCAACAGCCGCGCGCGCCAGCCCTCATAAAGCCGGCCGAGCTCGCCGTCGAGCTGGCGCAAGGCCTGGCGACGCTGCGCCGCCGTCTCGGCGGCGACAAGATCGGCAAGCCCCTCGGCGGCGGTGAGATCGAGCTTGCCGTTCTCGAAGGCGCGCCGCGTGAACTCGCCGGGCTCGGCGAGACGCAAGCCTGGCAAGGCGCCGAGCGCCGCCAGCAGCGCCGCCACCACGGCGCGGCCGCCATGGACCTGCAGCTCGGCCACCTCTTCGCCGGTGAAGCTGTTGGGCTCGGGGAACAGCAGCATGAGGCCGTCATCGATCGCCTCGCCGGTACGAGGATCGCTGAACCGCGCGCGTGTCGCGCGGCGCGGCGCCGGCCGCTGCCCCGCCAACATCTCGAGCGCCGTCCCCGCCGCAGGCCCCGACACGCGCAGCACGGCGATGCCGGCACGGCCCGGGGCGGTGGCAAGCGCGAAGATGGTATCGGGCACGGCAGTTCTCAGTCGTCAGTCGTCAGTTTTCGGTCGCGCACACGCCTACTGATAACTGACGACTGAAAACTGACAACTTTATTTCTATTTCTGCTCCGGCCGCAGCATCAGCCGCTCCACGCGGCCGCCACCGACGAGATGTGTCTCGAGGATCTCGTCGATATCCGCGGTGCTGTGATAGCTGTACCAAACCCCCTCGGGGTAGATGACCATGGTCGGCCCGAGCTCGCAGCGGTCGAGGCAGCCGGCGGCGTTGACCCGCATATCGGCAAGACCCAGCTCCTTCGCCCGCGCCTTCATGTAATTGCGCAGCTTCTCGCTGCCCTTTTCGCTGCAGCAGCCGCGCGGATGCCCCGGGGGCCGCGTATTGGTGCAGCAGAAGATATGCTTGCGATAGAAGAGCGCGGGATCAGGGGGCATGGCCGGTATCGGATAGCGTTGGCGAGGTAACCGCGGAGCACAATATAGTTGAGCGCCGTTCCGCGCAATGCACCGATCACCCAAGGGGGATGTTTGCTCACTATGGATCGCAACGCGCTCGCTGACGAGACCAGCCCTTACCTGCTGCAGCACAAGGACAATCCCGTGCATTGGCAGGCCTGGAGCCCCGCCGTGCTCGCCACCGCCCAGGCGGCCGACAAGCCGATCCTGCTCTCGGTCGGCTATGCCGCCTGCCATTGGTGCCATGTCATGGCGCATGAGTGTTTCGAGGATCCGGCCATCGCCGATCTCATGAACGCGCTCTTCGTCAACATCAAGGTCGATCGCGAGGAGCGTCCCGATCTCGACGCCATCTATCAGCACGCGCTCGCGCTGCTGGGCGAGCAAGGCGGCTGGCCGCTCACCATGTTCTTGACGCCCGACGGAGAGCCGTTCTGGGGCGGCACCTATTTTCCGCCGACGCCGCGCTGGGGCCGCCCCGGCTTCCCCGAGGTGCTGCGCGCAATCGAGAACGCCTATCGCAACGAGCGCGCCAAAGTGGAGCAGAATGTCGGCGCGCTCAAAAGCGCGCTGCGGCGCCTCGCCTCGCCCGAACGCGGTGAAGCGCTGTCGATCGAGGAAACCGATCGGATCGCCGAGCGTCTGGTGCGCGAAATCGATCCGTTCAACGGCGGCATCGGCGACGCGCCGAAATTCCCGCAGACCGGCTTCATCGAGCTGCTGTGGCGCGCCTATAAACGCACGCGCCAGGAGCCGTTTCGCAAAGCTGTCGGGCTCACCCTCGATCACATCTCGCAGGGCGGCATCTACGACCATGTCGGCGGCGGCTATGCGCGCTACGCCGTCGATCAACGCTGGCTCGTGCCGCATTTCGAAAAGATGCTTTACGACAACGCGCAGCTCCTCGCGCTGCTGACACTCGTCTGGCAGGACACCGAGCGCGGACTCTATGCGCTGCGCGTTGCCGAGACCGTGGAATGGGTGGCGCGCGAGATGCTGACGGCGGACGGCGCTTTCGCTTCGAGCCTCGATGCCGACAGCGAGCATGAAGAAGGAAAATTCTACGTCTGGAGCGAGGCCGACATCGACCGGCTGCTCGGCCCCCGCGCGACGCGCTTCAAAGAAATCTACGACGTCGCCGCCGGCGGCAATTGGGAAGGCCACACGATCCTCAACCGACTGCGCCATCTCGAGCTCGCCGATCCCGCCACTGAAGCCGAGCTCGCCGCTTGCCGCGCGCTGCTGCTCGAGGCGCGCACAACGCGCGTCCGACCCGGGCTGGACGACAAAGTGCTGGCCGACTGGAACGGGCTGATGATCGCGGCGCTGGCCGATGCCGCGACCGTCTTCGCGCGGCCGGCCTGGCTCAATCTCGCGTGCAACGCTTTTGCCTTCATCGCCACCGCGATGAGCGATGGCGACGGCCGGCTGTTTCATGCCTGGCGCGCCGGCGCCAAGCGGCATCGCGCCATCCTCGACGACTACGCCAACATGGCGCGGGCGGCGCTCGCACTTCATGAGGCGACGGGCGATGAGGCCTATCTCACCGCGGCCCGGCGCTGGGTGGCGATTGCCGATGCGCATTACTGGGACGATGCCGGCGGCGCCTATTTCTTCACTGCCGACGACGCCGACGCGCTCATCATCCGCAGCAAGACGGCGCAGGACAACCCCAACCCCTCGGGCAACGGTGTCCTGGTCGGCGTCCTGGCGCGGCTCTTCTACCTCACCGGCGACGACACCTACCGCGCGCGCGCCGAACGCATCGTCGCGGCGTTCGCCGGCGAGCTGCGTCGCCAGGTCTTTGGCTTCGCCGCGCTCATCAATGGCAACGAGCTGCTGCAGCGCGCCGTGCAGATCGTCATCCGGGGCCGGCGCGGCGAAGCCGATACCGAAGCGTTGCGGCGCGCCGTCATCGGTGTCGGCCTGCCCAACAAGGTGCTGGCGCTGGTCCCGCCCGACCGCGAGCTGCCGGCCGGCCATCCCGCTCTCGGCAAGGGCTGCATCGAGGGCCGCGCGACGGCCTATGTCTGCGAAGGCCCTATCTGCTCTCTGCCGCTGGTCGATCCGGCGGCGCTTGCTGCCGATCTCGCACGCCGGGGATAGGAGCAAGGTGCCTGATGCCGCGGCTCAGCATAGACAGCCCCCTCGGCCGCTTGTGCCTGGTTGAAGCGGATGGCCGATTGACCGCCGTCGAATGGCGGGGCGACGTCACGCGCGGTCAGGAGACGCCGCTGCTGCTCGAGGCCAAGGCTCAGCTCGATGCGTATTTCGCCGGCAGGCGCACCGCTTTCGACGTGCCGCTCGCCCCGCATGGCTCGCCTTTCGAGCTCAGCGTCTGGCGGCTCATGTCGGCGATTCCCTATGGCGCGACGCGCAGCTATGGCGAGCTTGCCGTGGCGCTCGCGGCGACGGCGCGCGATGTCGGTCAAGCCTGCGGCAGCAATCCGCTTCCCATCTTCATCCCCTGCCACCGCGTGCTCGCCGCCGGCGGGGCGCTTGGCGGCTATAGCGGCGGCAAAGGCACCGAGACCAAACGCCAGCTTCTCGTCCTGGAAGGCGCATTGCTGATCTGAGGGCGCTCCGCTGCCGGGCGAAGGTCTCTCGCAAGCGCGCGCAGAGCCTTGATCAGTGTCGATCCTGCGGCGGCGTACTCATCCAGCGCCCGTCGGGCGCGCGCATAAAGCCATGCTGCGCGGCATAGCGGCTCTCTTCTTCGGCGAATTCCCGCGCCAGCTCTTGCCAGGGTGCCGACGGCGAATCCGCCAGGGGCAGGAACCACAGTGTCATATGGGCGATGTCGGGTAACAGGGTCATGGCGCAATTCCCATGGTCGCGCAATGCAACACTGCCACCGACAGCCGCCCATAAGAGTGACGTGAATCACAGCGAAAACCCCGGGCTCAGATGCAGCGCCGGGTTGCTCCGAGTAAGATCGCCGTCGCGCTTCTCGGAGAGAGCCCGGTCCCATGCCCGCGCGCCGACTCATCCTCTTCATTTTCAGATTCACGCTGCTCAGCGCCGCTGCGGGCAGTCTCCTGGGGCGCTACGAATCGCTCGCGGCCGGGGGCACCGCCGCTGCGGGCAGTTTCCGCGGCGCCATCGTCGGCGCGCTCGTGGGCTTCACGCTGACGTCGTTCGAGCTCGCCCTCAACGCGCCCTGGGCGCAACGCCTACGCCAAGCACCGTTCCTGGTGCTGCTCATCGGGCGATCCCTTGTCTATCTGGGCGTCATCCTCGCAGCGCGCGCCGGCGCGCTTATCGGTTTGCCGGTGCCGCCCGGCGCCGGTCCTTCGATCCCCCGCGGTGACGTGCTCGCCTCCATGGCGATCGCTCTCGGCTTCAACCTTCTCGCCGGCATGAACCTCCTGCTCGGCCCGGGCGTCCTCTTCAACTTCATCGCCGGTCGCTATTACCGCCCGCGCCTCGAGGCGCGCGCCGTGCTGCTGATCGACATGACGGGCTCGACCGCGATCGCCGAGCGTCTCGGCGAGCTGCGCTTCCTCATGCTGCTCAACCGCTTTGTCGCCGATCTCTCGCTCGCGATTGCCGGCGAGGGCGGCGAGATTCACAAATACGTCGGCGACGAGGTCATCGCCACCTGGCGCCTCGGCCGAGCCGGCGCCGCTCAGGCGGCGATCCGCGCCTGTTTCGGCGCACGCGCTCGCCTCGCCGCGCATGCTGCCGATTATCAGCGCGAATTCGACCTTGTGCCCGAATTCCGCGCCGCACTGCATTGCGGACCGCTGGTGATCGGCGAGCTTGGCATCGTCAAAATGGAGATCGCGCTGATCGGCGACACCATGAACACCGCGGCACGCATTCAGCAGGCTTGCCGCGACTCCGGCCATGCCGTGCTCGCCTCGGCGGCGTTGCTCGACCG
>Ga0335075_10008025_pt1 | contig 16220 bp, 14 predicted proteins | sample Lox_Sample_24_FD_206723 | JGI IMG/M metagenome (GOLD analysis project Ga0335075, IMG submission 206723) | Soil microbial communities from Loxahatchee National Wildlife Refuge, Florida, United States - Lox_Sample_2.4 | ecosystem: Environmental > Terrestrial > Soil > Wetlands | place: USA... | reverse complement strand
GGTTCGTGTTCGGCGTCGGGGCGGGCGCGGGCGGCGAGAGCTTTGACACTAAAGTCCTCGGCCAGCCGCAACTTGCGCCGCGCGAGCGAAGCGACCGGTTCGGCGAGTTCGTCGAGTTGCTCGACCGGCTGCTGACCACTGACCATGTCACGTGGTCTGGCCGCTATTACTCGGCGGTCGATGCGCGCAACCTGCCGGGCTGTGTGCAGCGACCCCGGATCCCGTTCGTCATCGCGGCCAATGGCAAGCGGTCGATCGCGCTGGCGGCTCGGTATGGCCAGGGCTGGGTGACGACGGGGGATCGAGCCGGCGGGCTGGCCGCCTGGTGGGAGTCAGTGGCCGGGGCATCCAGGATGCTAGACGAGGCGCTGGCCGCTGCCGGTCGCCCGAGCGCGGAAGTGCGCAGGTACCTGTCCCTTGATGCCTCGGGCACGTTCGCGCTGACCAGCCAGGAGTATTTCGACGACGCGGTCGGCCGGGCCGGGGAACTCGGGTTCACTGATGTGGTCACGCACTGGCCGCGGCCCGAGGGCCCGTACGCGGGTGATGAGTCGGTGCTGGAGGCGGTCGCCGCCCGGTTCCGCTAGCTGCGGGTCGTGTGTCCGGGCACTCGGTATACCTGTGAGACGTCCCTGGCCACCGCGAGCGCGTCGCTGAGCTGGTCCTGGGTGAGCAACTCGTGAAAGTCAACGCTCTTGAAGGCGCCAGTCTGCGTCATCGTGGCGGCCGCCGCGGCCACGCAGACTGCGTCGGGCTCATCGACGATCGCATAGACACTGTGCGTGCCGATCTCCCAGTAGATGCAGTCAAGAGACCCGCCCAAGGATTCGGCAAACCTCCGCGCGTTTTCTTGGCGGTCATCCATGGAGCGCATCATGCGTGCCCATGTCCCAGCGGAATATGAGCCAACGGCAAGATATTTCGGCATAGGGCCCCCCTCCCTGGCCGCATGGTTTCACGCTATCGGATCACCGCCGGCTACCCGAGGCCTGGCAATCACCCGGCGCGGATGAGGCCCGCCGGTGCCGAGCTGCGCAGAATCGGTTCCGTGCCAGTGTCCGATCCTGCCTATGGAGAAGCGGCAGCGATCCAGCCGGACGCGGCGCTTCCGGCTGCTCGCTCGCAACGCTGGCTCGCGCGCCTGAGCTTCCTGCTCGCGGCGGCGGCCGTCGCGATACCTGCGATCTTCGCCGGCCTGGCGAGCTTCGCGATGCTGGGCGTGGGGCTGGGGGCCGCTGCGGTGACGTTGGCTGCTGGCTACGTGTTTCTGTCCCGCCGGGGCGTCCGCCGCTGGCTGTCGCTGGCCGTTTTCGTCGCGGCGCCGGTTATCGTCATCATCGTGTACGCGTTCGCCGCGCTGCTCTGGGTCGCGGTCGCGGCAGCCGCCGCGTGGCTGCTCGCTGGGGTCGCCGCGCGATCGGCGCTAGCTGGCGACCGGGACCGCTGGCGGATGCCCGAACGTGCGGCATCCGCGGCCAGGCACCCGTTCCTGATCATGAACCCGAAGTCGGGTGGCGGGAAGGTAGGCAAGTTCGACCTGAAGCGCAAAGCCGAGGACCTTGGCGCTCAGGTGTTTCTGATGAGCGGTCCTGAGCCAGTTGACGTCGCGGCTGTGGCTGAAGGGGCGGCCGCCGGGGGAGCCGATCTGCTCGGCGTCGCAGGAGGCGACGGCACGCAGGCGCTGGTGGCCGGCGTGGCGGCCCGGCATGACATCCCGTTCATGGTCATCACGGCAGGCACCCGCAATCACTTCGCGCTCGACCTCGGGCTGGACCGTGACGATCCTGCTGCGTGCCTTGACGCATTGTCCGACGGGGTCGAACTCCGGGTAGACCTCGGGACCATCGGCTCCCGGACGTTCGTGAACAACGCCTCGTTCGGCGCGTACGCCGACGTCGTCCAGACGCCCGCCTACCGTGACGACAAGCTGGGCACGACACTGAATCTGCTGCCCGACCTGCTCCAGGGCCATCGCGGGGCGAGGCTTCGAGCGCGCAGCGACGGCATCGAGATCGGCGGGCCGCAGGCGCTGCTGGTGGCCAACAACCCGTACGGAAGCGGCGACATCGCCGGACTCAGCCGTCGCCTGCGCCTCGATCGCGGCACGCTCGGCGTGGTGGGTGTCCAGGTTGACAGCGCGCAGCAGGCGGTTGGCCTGCTGCGGGGCAGGCGGGCTCGCGGGCTGAGCCTGCTCACGGCGACGAAAGTCGAGATCACCGCCGACACTGCGCAGGTGCCGGTCGGCATCGACGGGGAGGCCGTCACGATGTCCACACCCGTGCTCTGCACCGTCCGGCCCGGTGCGCTTCGGGTGCGGGTGCCGCGGTGTCGTCCGGGCGCCGTTCCGCAGGAAGTGCCAATGGACTGGGGGCGGCTCAGGTACCTCGCCGTCCCGCGGCCACGACGAGACGCCGGCCGGCCCGGACTTCACGGGTGAAGACCGGCTATGAGCGCGTCGCCGAGCGGCAAGACCTGCTGCGCCGTGCCGCTGAGCTAGCGCCGAAGACGATTGTCATCGACGTAGAACCCCTTGTTGCCTGGTGGGACACCGGCCGGGAGTCCCTCGACGATGGGCTCGCGGCCGTGCTCGGCCAGCTCGGCGCGATTCCCGGAGTGGAGGTGGTGTGCTTTGCCACCAATTCCGCGCGCCGCCCCTCGACAGCTCCAGAGCGCGCGGGCATCAGGGTGATGTACGTGTCGTCCGCGCGGAAGCCGATCCGGGTCGCGCCCTACGAGAACCTTCCCCGGCCGGGGATTGTGATCGGAGACCAGGTCGCGACTGACGGCCTGCTTGCCCGCCGGCTGGGATATACGTTCCTGCATTACTCCCCGCGGCTAGCGGGCGTTCCGGTCGGGCCTCGGCTGTTGCACGACTGCGGCGAAGTCGTTCTGCCGTTCCTGTTCCGGAGTGCGCGCGTCAGGTCGCGCGCTGGCGGATCTCGCTGACTACTTGCGGACCGCCAGGCAACGACGGCGCGCGGTACAGTCCCGGTCGGAGCCGGAGTCTTACGGCTTGCGTGCCACGCCGCAATAGGCGGCGACCTCACCGTCCGTGCCTCGGTCGGCCGAGGTACCCTGCCACCAGTTGCTGAGGTTCACCAGACCTGGCCCGAGCAGATCAAGGCCGTCGAAGAACCTGCTGACGTGTTCGCGGTCGCGGGCGTGGAACGTGGCGGATGCCTGCGAGTTGTAGCGCCGTTCCGCCTCCGGCATGTCCTCGGACCCGACGTCGCTGGCGCCATGCAGGATGGCCAGGTAGCTTCCCGGCGGCACCGCATCCATCAGCGTCGTGACGACGTTGTAGGGGTCGTCGGAGTCCGGCACGAAGTGCAGCACCGCGATCAGCAACACCGCGATTGGCTGGCTGAAGTCGAGAGTGTCCGCGGCCTGACGAAGGATGTCGGCCGGATCGCGGATGTCAGCGTCGAGGTATGCCGTCCTGCCTTCCGTGCTGCTGTTCAGCAGCGCGCGGGCGTGCGCGAGCACGACCGGGTCGTTGTCAACATAAACGATCCGCGAGTCGGGTGCCGCGCGCTGTGCGACCTCGTGCGTGTTGTCGGCGGTCGGAAGCCCGGTGCCAATGTCGAGGAACTGGCGGATGCCGTCGGCCGCTAGCTGGCTTACGGTGTCGGCGAGGAACTGCCGGGTAAGCCGTGCGATTACTGGCATCTTGGGCACAACCTGGCCGAACTGCTCGGCCAGTGCGCGGTCTGCTTCGAAGTGGTCCTTGCCGCCGACCCAGTAGTTCCAGATCCTGGCAGGGTTCGGCACCGTCGGATCGAGGGCTAGCCCAGCCGCGACGTGTTGCTCCTGCGAGGTGCTCTCCGTCATGCGGGCTCCTATTGCCGATGGCAAGCGAGGGCTGGCTGAAAGGCTGTGATGACAAATCATAGTTTCAGCTGGATGGCGATCAGAAACGACGCCCAGCTGGACCTGATCTTCTATGGCCCGGCGATTGCCGGGTTCAGCCGGACCAGTCGCGCGGGATTTGACTCGTCAAGTTCGGCTACGGCCTCTCGTGACTTCACGAAGTCCGAGAACGAGCGATAGCCGAGGGCCTTCTCGCTGAACGAGGGGTCCATGCGCCTCATCTGGCTCTTGACCGCAGAGCTGTGCAGCCAGTCAGCGTCGTCTTTTTCCTGCCCGAGCCGGAGTGCTCGCTCGAGAAGCCTCGTCGCGACGTCTTGCGGGTCTACGGCCTGCAGATCATCAGTCTCGTCGATCACCGCGGCCACGGGCCGTTTGCGTCGCCCCGGCGTCCGCGGCGACGTTGGCTCGCCAGACTCGACCTGCCGCGTGATGCCGGGGAGCGCGTCGTAAGTCACGAGTTCGTCGCAGGCTGCGGCGAGCGCTTTGCTTGTCGATCCTGCGACTCCAACGCCGACCACATAACGACCCAGCCGCCTGCACCGCTGGGCGAGGGCGATGTAATCGGAGTCGCCGGCGACGATGACGATATGGGTCAGGTCGGGAAGGCGGAACATGTCCTCGACCGCGTCGACCGCCAGCCTGATGTCGGCGCCGTTCTTGGCGGTGCGCGTGGTGGGAAACAGCTGCACCAGGTCCACTGCGCGACTGACAAGCTGGCCGCGGTATGCCTCGTTGACCGGGACTGACCAGTCCGCATATGCGCGGGTGAGCACGAGCGTGCCGTACGAGGAGGAGAAGTCGATCACCGCGCCGACGTCCACGGTTGCCCGCTGAAGCTTCTCGGCGATGTCCGGGTCAGCTGACTTAGCCGCGCTGTCGAACTCGCGTACCTTGTCGCGCTGGAACTGGCCACGGCCATGCAGCTGGTCGTAGCGCGAGATCACGATGTTGTCGAAGTCGATGTAGACGGCCACGCGGGCGCCGCCGGGATCGTTCATGGCTGTAGCCCCGCCGGCTTCAGGCCACGAACAGCGACAGTGTGTCGGCCACGCAGGCTGCTTTCTGCTGGCCCTCGACCTCGATCCGCATGCGTATGTGCGCAAGCGAGCCGAGCTGGGTCTGTTTCACCTCGGTCAGCGTCGCCTCGGCTCGGATAGCGGAACCAGTCAGCACGGGCGAGGGGAAGCGAACCCGGTCCAGGCCGTAGTTGATGCCCATCGTCAGGTTCTCGATCCGGAAGATCTCCATCGCCAGGACCGGCAGCAGCGACACGGTCAGGTAGCCGTGCGCGATGGTGCCGCCGAACGGACCGCTCGCCGCACGTTCAAGGTCGACGTGAATCCACTGGTGGTCGCCGGTGGCATCGGCGAAGGCGTTCACCTGCTCCTGGGTGATCTTGTGCCACTCGCTGAAGCCGAGGCTCTCGCCCTTGGCCGCGACGAACTCGTCCAGGCTGGCGAACGTGCGCATGCCGCTTACCTCCGGGGTTTACCAGGACAATAGCGCAGTCGCGGGCCGGCTCAGCGCGGCGCGGCGATTCCGGCTGCCCCCTCCGCGGCCGGAATCACTCGCGCCGGCGCTGAGCCGGCTGCTAACCGGCGGTGCGGCGCGGCCAGCAGCGGAGTTGACTGCAGCCACACCGTCCCCGGGCCTGAGAGAAGAGCGAAGTGGTGGGCGCAGCTGCCCGGGTGACTGCTGGCCGGCAAGGCAACCTCGGCTAGCTGGACGGCGACCGATCCTTCGGCCATGCCGATGTTCCACGGATGCGTGCGCAGTGAGGTTCCGGCTGCCACGTCGTGGCTGACCACGTCGCCGTAAAGCTGGACCCAGGCGCGGCCGTGGCCGCCGACGCGCCGCAAGATGAACTCGTTGGCCGCCACTTCGGTGGATGAGCCGAGCACCTGCCTGAAGCCGGTGGCAACCTCGATCCCTGGCGTGCCGGCCAGGAAACCGCCCCGGTGCACGAGGTACTCGCGCCCGGGCGTTAGCTCGATTGGCGCGATGCTGCCGGGCAGCCGTGCGGCAAATGCGACAGTGCCCTGCTGGTTCGTAGCGGAGTACTCGCTTAGTTGAGCCGGCCCGGGGGTCATCCGGATGGAGTCGGTCATCCAGGCGAACCCGCCCGTCTCAGCGATGACGTGCTCACCGGGCTCGAGTGAGATGGACAGCACTGGCTGCGTCGAGCCGAGCAGCTGATCTTGCACTGGCATCTCGCTTCCCTGTCCCGGTATGACTAGCCCGTACGCATTTTTAGCCGAGTGGGCAGGTCCGGCGAATCATGGCAATCATGTAATTAATCCGCCGGGCAAAGTGCCTAAGCGCGACTATTCGGGTAACGGGGTCGTTTCTGTCGCGGTCGCCCGCTCCGTCGCGGCGAGAGCGCTATAACACCGGGTCGGCGAGACCGTGTTCGATGGCGAACCTCGCCGCCTCCACTCGGCCCGCCAGACCGAGGTTACGGTAAATGGTCGCCAGATGCCGCTCCACCGTCGCAGGGCTCAGGTAGAGCTCGGCCGCGATCTGCTTGTTGCTTCGCCCGGCTGCCAGCAAGCGCAGCACGTCGGCCTGCCGGGCGGTCAGGTTTCCAGGGCGCGGTGCGCTAACCGGTGCTGCCGAGCTTGCCTCGGCTGCCGGTTCGCCAGTTACCTCCGCGAGCGCCGCTTCGGCTTCGGCCAGGCGGTGGGCGTTCCCGGTATCAGCCGCGAGAGCCTGAGCGCTACGCAGCTCGCGGAGCGCGTCGTCGCGGCGGCCTGTCCGGAAGTAGACGCGGCCGAGGCCGATCATTGGCTCGATGGTGTCGTGCGGATGGCCTCCGACCTGCGCCGCCGCGATCCCGGCCAGGAAGTGCTCCGCCGCCGCGGCCCAGTCCTCGCTGTGGGCCGCAATCGCGCCCTGGTTGCTGCGGAAAATGCCGGTGAGCTGCGGATTGCCCTCTGCCAGCGCGATGCCTTCGTCGAGCAGGCGCTCAGCGGCGTCCCATTCGCCGGTCCTGATGAGCACGTCGGCGAGGTTGGCCAGCCCCAGCGCGATGGACGGCTGCTCGCCGAACTCGCGCTTGATGGCCAGCGCTCGCTCGAGCAGCTCGCGCGCTCGGACGATGTCGCCGGCGTCGAGTTCTAGCAGCGCCATGTTGTTGATCGCGATGGACAGGCTGCGCCGGTCGCCGAGCTCCTCGCGAAGGCGCATGGCCGTCTCGAAGGCTGGCCGGGCGGCCTCGGTGTTTCCCAGGTAGCGGTGCGCGGAGCCAAGGACGGTCGCCGCAAGCGTCATCCGCAGCTTCAGCCCGAGCGCTCCGAAGATGGCCATGGCTCGCTCGGCAGTACGGATTGCCTCGGTGTAGTCGCCGTTCTCGGCTGCGAGAATGGCAGCCGCGCAGAGTGCCCGGCCGGCGCGCTCGTCGTCGCGCTGGCCTGCCTGCGTCAGGAACCTGGCTAGCCAGCTCCGGCCGACGGCGAGACGGCCGCGGATCAGCCACCAGCGCCATAGCGATGCGCTGATATCCAGGCCGAGGTCGGTGTCGGAATGTTCGTCCGCCCACCGCAGCGCCAGGTACAAGTCGGGGCCGGCAACTTCGAGTCGGCGCGCCCACTCGGCGGCATCCGGTCCGCCCAGTCCCAGCTCGCTTTCGGCCGCGATGCTCGCGAAGTGCAGCGCGCGCCGCTCGCGGACCGCCGGGCCGTCGCCGGTCTTTTCCAGCTGCAAGGTCGCGAACGTCCTGATCGTCTCCAGCATGCTGAACAGGTTTTGCTCAGGTCCGCGGGTCACGACGAGCCACGATGAGTCGACCAGCAGCCGGGTAGTAGCGACGGCGGTGGGCGTGTCGATGGCGAGCACGGCCTCGATGTCGTCGAGCCGGAACGAGCCGCTGAAGACGCTTAGCATCGCTAGCCTGCGCTGCTGCTCGGGAGCCAGCAGGTCATGGCTCACCTGCAGGACGTCGGCGAGGCGGCGGCCGCTACGCTGCCCGACGCCCGCAGGCTCGGAGTCGAGCAGGACGGCGCGCTGTTGCAGGATCTCCTTGACCGACAGCGTGCCGACCCAGCCCGCGATCAGCTCGATCGCGAGCGGCAGCCCGTCTAGCCGCCGGCAGAGCTCGGCGATCGCATGCGGAGCGACGTCCGAAGTGCGAAAGTCCGGCAATCGCTCGGTGGCCCTGGCGATGAACAACTGCACGGCATCTGACGCCGCGATGTCGGATGCGTCGGCCGTTAGTGACGGGCAGGCGAGCGGCGGAACCGTCCAGCAGACTTCGCCGGGAATTCCGAGCACTACCCGGCTAGTGACGATGACCCTGAGATCGGGCACGCTCGCCAGCAGGTCGCCGACCAGGCCGGCGACCTGGTCGGCCAGTCGCTCGGCACCATCGAGTAGCAACAGCCGCGGTGAGGCGGTCAGCGCGTCGCGCATCAATTCGACCAGCGGCGTGCCCTGCTGGTCATGAACCCCGAGCCGGGAGGCCAGTGCCGAGGCCAGCGCTCGCGGATCGCGGACCTGCTCTAGCGGCATGAAGACAACGCTGGCATCGGCGAAGTCGCGGCTGAGGAGCTCGGCAGCCAGCCGGGTCTTGCCGGCGCCGCCGGGGCCGATGAGAGTGACCAGGCGCGACCGGCCCATCAGTCCGCTGAGCTCGGCGAGCTCGCGGGTTCGGCCGACGAAGCTGGACCGCGCGACGGGCAACTGGTCGGCCCGGGCTCGGTCGGCGTTCCCGGTTCGCTCGGCGCCTCCGCCGCTTTCGGCGTCGCCGCCGCTCTCGGCGCGCTCGGCGACCGCGGCCTCGAGCTCCGCCAGTGCGGTCAGTGCCCGCGCGGACAGCTGTGTCCGGCCGGATTCCCATCGGTTAACCGTTGCGAAGGACACGCCAAGCCGTCGGGCTAGCTGCTCCTGGCTGAGCCCGAGGCTGCTACGCAGGAACCTCAGCCGCGCTGCGACCGATTCCGCGTCGCGCGGCTCGCTCACGCTGGCAGCCTACGATCTTTTGCGGTTCAGGGTGGTCAGGACTAGATCGTGCCGAAAAGCCGGTCGCCCGCGTCGCCTAGTCCCGGCACGATGTAGCCCTTGTCGTTGAGCCGTGCGTCTACGCAGCCAGTCACGACCTGGACCGGAACTCCGCTGTCGTCCGGGAATTCACCCGCCAGCCTGGCCAGTCCTTCCGGCGCTGCTACCAGGCAAATGGCCGTTACGGTTGCGGCATTGCGATAGCGCAGCATCTTGATAGCGGTCTCCATCGAGCCACCGGTGGCCAGCATCGGATCCAGGATGAACGTGTCCCGGCCGGACAGGTCAGACGGCAGCCGTGTCGCGTAGGTCGACGCGACAAGTGTCTCCTCGTCCCTGACGAGACCGACGAAGCCGATATCAGCACGCGGCAGCAGGTTGGCCAGGCCATCGAGCATCCCGATTCCGGCGCGGAGGATCGGTACCAGCAACGGGACCGGCCGGGCGAGCCGCACGCCGTCGGCAGACGCGATCGGCGTGACAACCTGGACGGGCTCGACACGTATGTTCCGCGTTGCTTCGTAGCCGAGCAATGTGGTCAGCTCGTAAGCCAGCCTCCTGAAGGTGGGAGTGTCGGTGCTGCTGTCTCGCAGCGCCGTGAGCTTGTGGGCGATGAGCGGATGATCGGCAACTGTCGTCTGCATGCTCGGTAGTGTGCCAGCCGCGGGCAGCCGTGACCGGACATAGCAGCCGAGCGCGGAAGATTTGCCCTGGGCTCCCTGGGTCGGGGCTAAGCCTTGGGCGCGAGGAGTTCCAAAGGACCTAGTCGTGGTTCTGGGCTACGTCGGCGGCGAGCAGTCGCTCGGCGGTTTGCAGGCAGCCCGGACCGAAAGCGTCCTCGACTGAGGTAAGCAGTGCGTGCTGTGCGCCGGAGATGGCTTCAGCCGCGGCCCGGATCTGCGCCAGGGTCCACTCCCGGCCGGCGATCTGGTAGCTAGAGCACAGGCTCCGCAGGGCAGCCGGATCGCCGGCAGTTCCTGTGCTCCATGCTTCGTGCACCAGCTTGTTCCGGTCGCGGTTTGCTTCGCGGCACAGATGTAGCGCTGAGCGGATCGCATTCCGCTGGTCGGCGGTCATCGCCGCTTCCCGCCGCAGTATGGTGTCGCAATTCTCGATAAGCCAGTGCGTGTCCTGGTTGCCAGCCACCGCAGCGGCGTACGGGCCGCCGACGAGCGTGCAGAAGGCCATCCGCAGGGCGATCTCCATAACTGCGGCGCGCTCGACGACGTGCCCGAGTGCCTCAAAGCGCTCATCCGGAGGATCAGTTGGAGGCGGCTGAGTCATAGCCGGCAGCCTAGATCGTGGTCACGGCAGCGTCGCAAGCACTGCGCTGCCGGGTTAGGCGAGATCCGGAGCATCAGAACGCGGTTGTCTGGATCGAGCAGCACCACGCCGGCGGTCGGCCTTGTCCTGATCTCATCGGCCACCTGGCCGATCGTAATGGACATTGCGGATGCGCTCAGCCGGAGTCTCCGCGCCCGACCTTCCCAGTTCTGCTATGGCGGACTTACGCTGCCCTTATGCATGCGGAATACCGGCCGCTGCGGTTTTTCTGGGCGAGCGAAATGTCCGACCCCGTTGAGACTGGCCGGGGTGATCGCTGATGGTAAGCAATGCCCGAATGCTGGCATCCACGGCAGATCGAGATCGCGCAATCCGCGTGCTGAAATCATCTTTTGTCGAGGGCAGGCTCACCAAGGACGAGCTGGAGTTGCGGGCGGGACAGGTACTGACCGCGCGCCTGTTCCCCGACGTGATGGCTGTCATCCACGACTTGCCTGTCGGCCCCTTTGGGAGGCTACCCGCGCATCCTGTCACCCCAGCGCCGCAGCGAATCAGCCTGCTAGCCGTTGCCGCGCTGGCCTGCGCGGTCTCCGCGGTGTGCACGGCAGGCATCACTGCCGCCCCGGCGATCGTGCTCGGCCATTTGGCTCGTCGCCGCGTGCGCCGGACCGGCAGGCGGGGAGCTGCGCTGGCTACTGCGGCACTTGTGCTCGGGTGGCTCGCAGTGCTGATCGGCGCGGTCTCGCTCGCCGCCGCCCTGCATGATGCGTGACGCCAGATGCCGCGGGGGCAGCTCCAGGCCTCAAACATGATTCCTCAGGCCGGATGCCTCAAACCGGATAGGGGTCTGGTGTGACTGTGTAGCTGCGGCCGTGGGGGAGTTGCCAGGTGAGGGTGCCGGGCTGGTCCTGGCTAAGGTGCCATCGGGGTGCCTGCTTGGCTTGGTGATGGCGTCTGCACAAAGGGGTCAAATTGCACTCACACGTGACGCCGCCGCGATCGTAAGGAACGACATGATCAAGATCGCAGCGTCTGGCCTGCCGGCGGCAGCCGGGAAACGAGCAGGTGCGCTGGCGGATCCGCAGGAGGTGGGCCAGGCTCGGCGGCGGCCGGTAGCCGGCGGACCGGCGAGCGTGGGTGCACGGCCCCGATTCCAGGAACTGCATCTTGCAGTCAAGGTCGGTGGCCCACCGGATGACCGGACCCGGGTCGGCCGGTCCTTTGCTGTCGTGGCTGCCGGCGTCTTGAGAACCTGGTGGGTGACTGGCGCAGGCATGAGCGACGGCACGGCCGTGTGAGCCGGTGAGAGTCAGGCACCAGCGGGCGGCCGGGCCGGTGCGGGCGGCCAGGTCGCGGCAGGTGGCGGCGTCGGCGGGGCCGTAGCCAGCGAGTTCGCCGGGAGCGTCGGACAGGCCGGCCCAAGCCGACAGCGGCATCGTGAGGTTGATGGTGCCGCCGAGCGGTCCGCCGTCCGGGCAGCCGCAGCTGTGGCCGGCGGCGCTGGGACCATCAGGGTCCGGGCTGTAGCCGGGGCCGGTGTCGCCGTCGAGGCTGGCGGCGCTGTCAGCGTTGGCGTCGTCAGCGTTGGCGTCGTCAGCGGTGGCGTCGTCAGCGGTGGCGCTGGTGCTGGTGGGCTGGCTGGCCTGGTCGCTGGCGTGGGCGGGCAGGAGGGAACCGAGGGGGCGGCCGGTGAGCCGGGCGGTGTATGCCAGGGCGCGCAGCTCGTCGATGCTGCCAGGCATACCGCATTTGGCGAGCCAGCGGGCGTCGGCGGTGAGCTGGGCATCGGCGTGCACGACGTCAGCGGGGGATAGCTCGCGGCCGGCCAGGGCGGCGTTGCCCGACGGCTCGGCCCACGACTGCACGCTGGCGTCCTTGCGGGCTGCTTCGCGGCGGCGCTGCGCGGCCTCGGGATCGTAGGCCGCGATCGCACGGGCCAGTGCGGAGCGCAGCTGCCCGGTGGTCTTGCGGGTGACATCGCCGGCGGCGAGCACGAGGCTGGCAATGTCAGCGGCGACTTCGTCGGGCAGCCCGGCAAGCAGGTCTGTGAACAAGCTGGCTTTGGCCCAGTCGATCCGCCCCGCGGATAGCGCTGCGTCGACCTCGGGCAGCCGGGCAAGACCGGCCGAGATGTCGAGCATCCGGCTGGCTGCGCGGCCGGTCAGTGCGAGCGCGGCGGCGGCCTCGTCGTCGACGTGGGCTGCCAGGCTCGGCCGGTTTAGTTCGACGGACTGCTCCTTGCGCCGCTGGACGAGGGTGTTCAGGCAGGCGACCTGGCCGGCTTGAGCCCAGGAGGCCAGTCGCTGCCAGCCACAGAGCAGCCCGATCAACTCCGATTCGCCAAGCTCTGCCGGACGCGTGCTGGCGTCGGCGGCCGCGGCCGCTAATGCCGGACCGGGCAGCGCGGTGTCGGCCCAGCCCTCGGCGATGAACCCCGGCCCGGCTGGTCCGTCGCCAGGGTCGTGGTGCAAGAAACCTGCCGCGAACACCTCCCCGGTACCGTCCCACGGCCCGTTCTCGTACGCGGCCCGGATGTCTTCGGGCAGGCCGGCCAGCCAGGCCGCCTGCTCGACAGCGTCGCTGCCGTAGAACTCATCGGTCAGCCACCACGGCGTCTCTGACAGGTCCGGGTCCGGCGGCTCATCGGATGACAGCGGCATCGCGGCGATCTCAGCGTCGGTCAGTTCCACCGGCGCATCGATCTCAGCCTGCTGGCGGGCCAGCAACTCCGCGGCATCAAACGACGGCAACGCCCGCGCGGGCGCGGACGCCGGAAGGTCGAACAGTGCTGCGTCGAGCGGCCCGTCGGCACCTGACCCGTCGGCACCTGACCCGTCGGCACCTGACCCGTCGGCACCTGACCCGTCGGCACCTGACCCGGCGGCACCTGACCCGGCGGCACCTGACCCGGCGGGCGGAGGCGCTGGCTTGGGCGACTGCTGCTCGCTCATAATTTCGCCACCGCCTTTTCAGCGACCCTGTTACCCGACAATAATATCGAGTGCCACTGACAATTCCGGTGCCGCCCGACCGGAACCGCGTCATACCGCGAGAGTCGAAACTGTGTTCTACTAATGGGATGAGTGCAGTGGTCCGTCCGGACTGGTGGTGCTACCCATTGCAGTGCTCGGCAGGGCATCCATGGGCGCCGGGGCGCGTAACAGTGGGTTGGATGCCCTGCGACTGTCCGAGCGCCAGGGCACACGGTGTGCTTGGTCATCTGTGGGTCCGGTGCCGGACCGAGGGCTGCCCGGCCATCTGGTACCGCCCGCGCCACCAACCGCCTGACTCGGGCGTCCCGCACGCCAGCTTGGCCGGTAAAGCGTTAGCTGGCCCGCCACGTGGCGGACGGTGCGACCAGGCCGCCTCGCCACGCCATGGCGATGCGATCAGCCGGCCAGTGAATAAACAGCTTGCGCATTCGCGCCGAACAGCGCCTCGCGAGCTTGTTGGACCCAGTCAGGTCGTGCGCCGGCGTCGACCATTATCGCGGCTGTCCTCTCCCATGCCTCGGCGAGGATGCGGCAGCCGAACCAGTGCGTCTCCGGTACGCCGTGGCCGTCGCTGCCGAGCAGTAGCCGGTCGCGCGGAGCGACATCGAGCATGTGCATCAGGCGGTGCGCGGTGCCGACTGGTGCAAACAGGTTTGACAGCGACAGCTCCATCCAGACGTTTGGTTTGGTGCTGGCCAGGTATGCGGCGGCTTCGGTCCACGGAAAGGAGCCGTGGATCAGTACCACCCTCGCTGCCGAGCCCTCGGGAGTGCGCAACAACTCCTCAAGCAGGTCGGGTGCCGATTCGGCGAGCCGCAGTTCAGAGTCGCCGAACCCGGTGTGAATCTGGACCGGCCGGTCAAGGTCGGCAGCGCGGGCTAGCGCTCGGCGGAGTACGAGGTCGCGTACCGCTTTGCCCCGGCGCCGGATCGGCCGGTCGCGGTCGGCGTCGAGTTCCCGCTGGGCGCGCTCGAGGTCGACGGTTGGATCCACGCCCAGTCCGGTGCGGTAGGCGAGGATCGTCTTGTAGGCGACACACCCAGCCACCGCGGCCGCTTGCATTGCGTCCTCAACCGCTGTGACGATCTCGCCGGCCGTTGCGTCCTGGCCAAGCAACTGGTCAACAATGGGGTCCAGGCGTGCCATCCACCAGACTGGCCGGCCTGCTGCGGTGGCGTAGCCGGACGGGTCGGTTGGCCTGGCCGGAGGGCCGGCCTCGTCCATGATCATTCCATCGATGCCAGCGTCATCGAACAGCTGGCGCAGCCAGCCGGCCCAGTCGCCGGCGGCGCGCTCATTACGTGCCGCTATCACGTCCTGCAGATCAACATCGAGTAGATCTGCCAGCTTCGCCTGAAGCAGGTGCAGGTAAAGCCGTCCTGGTGCGAGGCTGCGCCGCCGCTGCTCGGCCTCCGCATCGGTATTGACGTCCAGCGTGATCGCATGCAGTTCGAGGGGCGCGTACTCCAGCGGAAAGGGATGAACGTGATCGTCGATCATGGGGTGTCGAGTGCTTCGACCAGGGTCCCGCCCTCCTCGCCCAGAATCGAGCCGATCCGTTCCACCGACTGCGGCCGCTTGGACCTAAGCCAGAGAACAGCGCCGATACCCACGACGAACCACACCGCAGTGATGTAAGGCGTGACCTTGAGTATGTTCGTCGGAACAGGATAGATGGACCCGTACCAGGCGGCGGCGAAGATTATCGCGCCGATCAGCGGGATCAGGCCGTGCAGCAGGGGATTGAATCGCCGGGTCGTCCGCTTGAAGAACGCGATGCCCCCGAGGCAAAGGGCGATGTAAACCAGGATGACGGCGAGCGTGCCGAGGGTGGCGAAGAAGTAGTAGACGGTGAATGCGTCGCCGCCGAGGACAGGGGTGCCCCAGACGTAGCCGAGCAGCGCCGCAGCGGCGGTAGCGACAACCGCGATGGTTAGCGTCGCATTGACCGGCGTCTTGTAGCGCGGGTGCGTCTGCGAGAACCACGCCGGGAGGACACCCTCGCGGCCCATCGCGAACAGAGTGCGTGCACCGGCGGTCGCGCAGGCCACGCAGACGATGAACGCCGACAGCATCGCACCGATCTCGACGAGTTTCGCCAGCGCTTGGTTGCCGAATATCGCCGCGACCCCGGCGACTCCGTTGTTAACCCAGGGCGTCGGGTTCTTGGCGAGCGCGTTGACGCCGTATCCGATCGTCGTGGTGTAGGTGATGAACACGTAGAACAAGATCGCGAAGATCACGGCGGCGGTAACGGCGATCGGCACCGCGCGCCTGGGGCGGGCGGTCTCTTCGCCGAAGTCGGCTGCGCTCTCGAAACCGATGTAGGACGTCACTCCGAGGATCAATCCATAGAACACACCGTGGAAGCCGCCGGTGACGGTGTGACTGAAGGTAAAGGCGCCTGCCGACTGGCCATGGGCTCCGCCCTTACCGAGAATGATGAAGCCGACCACGAGCAGCACGATGACCGTCGCCGCGCCGACCAGCAGCTGCACTTTCGTCGTGAGGTTGATCCGCACCACCGACAGCACGATCAGCAGCACCATGCCGACAAGGAAGAACAGGAACCAGTAGTTGGTGCTGATCCCGACGATGTCGCAGAACAGCCACCCCACTCCTGCCATCGTCATCGGCACAAAGCAGGCGAATCCGAAGAAGTAAAGCCAGCCGGCTACGAATCCGCTCTCTCGACCGAGGCTCCGGCTGACATATGTATAGGCATAACCGGCGGACGCCATCCGGCGAGTGAACCCAATGACCACGAAGCCGAGCGTCAGGCAGGCGACGCCGCCGAGCAGGAACGCCAATGGCGTAGACCCCCCGGCTGTCGCAGCAACTCCGCCCGTGTTGAGCTGCATCGCCATGGCCGGAGACAACACCGAAATGCTGATGGCAACGGCGTCAATGGTACGCAGTGAGCCCTTGGCGAGCCCTTGCTCGCCGGACTTCTTCGTAGTGGAGGTAACCGGAGCGGTCTCTCGACTCATGGCGACGATCTCCTGTCTACAACTGGTCAGCCGGCGAGCGCTCGCACAGACTTGCCATCCCGTCTGGGTCAGGTGTGGTCGAGAGCAC
>Ga0335075_10008024_pt1 | contig 16220 bp, 15 predicted proteins | sample Lox_Sample_24_FD_206723 | JGI IMG/M metagenome (GOLD analysis project Ga0335075, IMG submission 206723) | Soil microbial communities from Loxahatchee National Wildlife Refuge, Florida, United States - Lox_Sample_2.4 | ecosystem: Environmental > Terrestrial > Soil > Wetlands | place: USA... | reverse complement strand
TTAATATTCAGAATTTTATTCGACAAAATCGATACTTTACTTTCTGCCTGAATTAATTCAGTTAAAAATTTAATAAATTTTTATTTCAATTTATGCAGTTAATTAATCAATTAATAATAATCTAATAATAAATTATTAGACTGCTATCTTTCAATTAAAAAAAGTTTAGTTAGCCGAAGCTATACATTCCTTCAAGTTGCTGGTTCAGCCGTTAGGCCATTGACCAATATTCCCCACTGCTGTACTATACGTATTGGGGTTTTTTCAGACCCAATGTGATCGATCGACCTCTCAGTCTCGATTACGGAATATTAAGCTAGTTAAGTCATTACCTTATCTACTACTTATCCGTTATATTTATTGTCTTCTCAAAGCGAAATAATAATTTCTTTATTTAGTTTATAAGGTATTTATACCTTACTTTGAGGTAGTCAAAATATATTTTACTCACCTGTACACCACTTCTAATAAAATACATTATTTCATACATTAAATTAGACGTACGATTAGCATGTGTCAAGCACTTGAACAGTGTTCATTCAGAGCCATCATCAAACTCAAAAAAAAAATATGGTATTTTTAGTAATTTTATACCATTACTAATATGTAATCTCTAATTCAAGTCTTTTTCAAAATCAGAATATCTTTAAGCCGGTTCCTGTATTAGGCATTAATCTATAAAAAGACTTATTTATAGGCTTGTGTGTTCATAAATCATTCTTTATTCTCTTATATTATTTATTACATAAAATGATTATTATTTTCTCTTAAATACCTATGCTTTTGCATTTTACTCATTTATTATGTAGTATATTTATATAAGTTTTGGACTTTCCTATACTGTATAGTATATACTATAGATATTACTGAAATATGTATTTTTTTTTGTAAAAAAAACTTAACTTTATTAAAGTTAAAGTGTATAATTCTTATAAAAGAATTAAGAGATATAAAAATAGAAAATATATAAATAGGGAATATATATATAGGGAATATATATATATATTAAGTGTTGCTATACCTTGAATTTTACCATTAGTTTTAAATAAAATTATTTAATTAATACACTATTTTAAATTAAATCTTTTAAATATAGTCCAAATTATTGACTATCAAACATATTTTTCAAAACTGAATCAGCAATTTGAATCAATGTGTGATACTATAAATAATAAAAGGATTTATTAATATTATAAAATAGTATGTAATTATACATTATATACTTAGACTCGAACTAAGAAAATCTATTACCCAATATTATATATTAAACTCTAATTTATTAAAAAAAACTTAAGTTAATGTAAGTCTAAACCGTCTTTTATATAACTGCTAGTTAAAACTACAAAAACTTGAGCTTGTATAAATGCAATTCCTAATTCTAAACCAGAAAATGCTATAATAAAAGCTAAAGGTATTAATCCTAAAAAAAAGAATATAAATCCTGATGTCATTATATTATAAGTGAAACCTGCTAAAATATTTAATAACATATGACCACTTAATATATTGGCACCTAATCTAAGTCCTAGAGATACATTTCTAGATAAATATGATATAAATTCAATTAACACTAATAAAGGTAATAGAGCTAAAGGACAACCAGCTGGCACAAGTAAAGAAAAAAATTCTAAACCATGTTTTTGGAATCCTAATATAGTTGCACCTAGAACAATAGTAAAACTTAAAGAGAATGTTAATATAAAATGACTTGTTGATGCAAAGCTATATGGAACCATACCTATTAAATTATTTGCCAATATAAATATAAATAAAGTGTAAATAAAAGGGAAATATATTTGTCCTTTTGTAGGATTTATTTGATTTACAACTATACTATGTATAGTGGCATATAATGTTTCTTGACTTATTGATCAACTGTTACTTATTATTTTATTGTAATTTGTTGCCAGTATATTTATACTAAGTATAAATATAGTACCTAAAGTTAAATATAATCCTATGTTTGTTAATGAAATGTGTAGATTTCCTAATATAGGAGCATCTAGACTTAATAAATTTCTTATTTCAAATTGATCTAAAGGACTGGCAATATTAAATATGTTATTATGCATATTAATATTTTTTTTTAATTTTTATTAAAAGATATAATATTTACACTAAGAATATTCAATAATAGCTTAACTTGTTTTTACTGTAATAAATATTTAAGCTATTATTGTTATTATTCCACACTAGATATAAATATATCTATTAAAATATATCAAGAATATTATAAATACCTTATAATATTTTCGTTAATATTATAACTTACTTATAAACATACGAGATACAAATAAACGTACAAATCTTGGTAATACATATTTTGACAATACATATAATATTACTATAAGGAATGTAAAAGCAAACATTACTTGATTAATAAAGTAAAATGGTACTAATTGTGGCATTTTTATATTTATATCTTTTTTTTAATGATAGATGTGCGATTATTCATTGTTATCTAATTAAAGACAAAAATTATTTGAGTATTTTAAGTATATAATAATCTTTTATCTTAAAATTACTATATATTTTTTTTCATAAAGTTCTTTGAAAAAATTTTTTATATTAAATATTGTTTATATTATTACTTGGAAATTTTATTTTTCTTATAGTTGCCTTTGTGTATACACAAATAACTTATCATAAAGATTTTTATGATATATTACTATATATTAATGAAGAAACTGAATAGTGTAGACCATCTAATATAGGGGCAGGATAAATACCCAATATTACTGTAAATATAACTAATGTAAATAAAACAAAAAATTCACGCTTACTTACATCAGGTAAATTAGCTTCGAAAAATTTACTAAAGGATCCTCCAAAAGCTATTCTATTAAACATATAAATAGTATATGCAGCAGAAAATACTATAGAAGAACTAGCAAAAACACCTAGTAAAGGTAATCTTTCAAATACACCATAAAGAGACATAAATTCTCCTACAAAATTTAAAGTAAGAGGAACACCACAATTACCTAAAGATAGAATAAAGAACAATATAGAGAATAATGGCATCATTTGTGCAGTACCTCTGTAAAAACTTATTAATCTAGTAGCAGATCTATCATATAATACACCTCCTGCACAAATAAATAGACCACTAGATACAAATCCATGTGCTAACCCTAAAAGTATACCACCTTCTATACCCTGTATTGTATTACTAAAAACACCAATAAGATATACTGCTGCATGTGATACAGAACTATAGGCAATTAGTTCTTTAACATCTATGGTTCTTAAAGTACTAAAACTGGCATATATTATTGTTATTACACCTATAAGATATATTATATAAGTATATTCTAAAGAAGCTTTAGGCAATAAAGGTAATATTAATCTAAAAATACCATATAAACTTAGTTTTAGTACAATAGCCGCTAATATTATACTACCGCTTAAAGGTGATTCAACATGAGCTTTTAATAATCATGTATTTAAAAATATAGTAGGAGTTTTTACAGCAAATGCTATAAATATACCATAGAATAAAAATAATTGTGTAGAATAGTTAAAATTAGTTTTATATAAAGCATCAAAATCAGTAGTACCCATTATTGAAGAAATACTTAATATTGATAATAGTAAAAATAAGGATCCTAATAATGTATATAGGAAAAGGTAGAAACTAGCTCTAACTTTATTATTTGACCCAAATAGTCCTATTAGTATAAACAATGGAGGTAATATACTTTCAAAGAATATATAAAATAATAATATATCTAATACTAAAAAAACTGCTAACAATAATGTTTCTAATAATAAAATTATAATAACATATGATCTAACATTCTCATTAATAGATGTTCAATTACTTAATAAAGCTATAGGACTAATAATAGTTGTTAATAACACAAAATAGATTGACAATCCATCTAATCCTAAATAAAAATCAAAATAGCTTATCTCATAATATTCTTTAACAAATTGAAATTGATTACTACTATAATCAAATAAAAAAAATACTAATAAAGATACTAATAAATTTAATATAGTAGTAGTTATACCCACTTTTTTTATTCATAAAGTATTTGAACTAGATACATTGTAAGACATTCCTGCTGATATAGTGAATATACCTAATATAGGTATACATAGTAATAATGTAAGTAACATCTTATTTTAGATGACAAACTAATCACCCTCAGGATTATTAATTTAATCTTTACTAACACTATACCTTACTATACAGTCTATAGGCTATAAAAAATATAATAAATAGAATTATTATAATACTATCCTTCTATAATTTTTATAACTATTATAATAAATGTATATTACTAGGTAATATATCAAAACTGTATAGTATACAAGGTACTAATATTATAAAAGCTATTACAATAGGTAATAGTATAGTTCAACAGAAAGACATTAATTGATCAAATCTTATTCTAGGAAATGAAGCTCTAGCTCATATAAAAACAAAAATCATAATACATGATTTAAGCCCCAAAGCTAAACCATACACTAATCCCTCAATTAAAGGACTTGATAATACACTTTCATTATATTTATTATTCATATAATAATCAAAATCAAAATATTGAACTAATTCAAATAAATAAGGTATATAAATATACAAATAGCCACCTAAAAACAAAATACTAGTTAATACACATATTAATACAATACTAGCATATTCAGCTAAGAAAAAAAATACGAAAATAACTGCCGCATGTTCTGTCATAAACCCACTAACAAGTTCAGATTCAGCTTCAGCAAGATCAAAAGGAGCTCTATTAGTTTCTGCTATAGACCCTATGAAAAATATAATAAATATAGGAAATAAAGGAACTATAAATCATATAGCTCTTTGAGCTTCTATATTTACAGTAACATTTAGGCTACCGGTTAACATTATAACAAGCAAAATAGCAGAACTTAAAATAAGTTCATAACTTATTAATTGTGCTGTACTTCTTAATGAACCAAGAAAAGCATATTTACTATTAGCACTTCAACCAGCTAATAATATACCATATGTTGATAATGAAGATACTGCTAACATGTATAATATACCTAAGTTAAAATCACTTAAAGCTAAACCAGGCCCATAAGGTATAACTAAGTAACCTAATAGTGAAAATATTAAAGTTATAATAGGACCAAGAAAAAATAAAATTAAATTAGCTTGTGTAGGTGAAACATATTCTTTTAATAAAAGTTTTAAAGCATCAGCAAATGCTTGCAGAAGACCATAATATCCTACTATATTAGGACCTAGTCTTCTTTGCATACTGGCCATTGTTTTCCTCTCCGCTACAGTTACATAAGCTACTGTTAATAAAACTGGAACAGATACTAATAAAACTTCTAATATTGAAATTAAAGTGGGTAAATAAAGCATAGTTATTTATATAAAATATATAGTTAATATAAAAAATATAGTGATAATACATTCAACTCATTTTAGTATAATTAAACTATAGGTTTAAAAATAACTTTATTTTTTTCTAAAGTCATATATTATTAAATTTAAAATATGAAGAAAAATAGTTAGTTACAAATAAAAACTCTTATCCAAGACTCGAACTTGGGTCTAGATATTAGAAGTATCCCGCTCTACCATTAAGCTAATAAGAATTATATAATATAATTATATTATATCAAAAATATATAAATTAGGCAACATATAATAATAAGAATGCCATCATAAGAGCGAATAAACCTGTAGCTTCAGCAAAAGCAAAACCTAGTATAGCGTATGAGAATAATTGACCTCTTAATGAAGGGTTTCTAGCTACACCTAATATTAAAGCACCAAATACTACACCAATACCTACACCAGCACCTATTAAACCTGTAGTTGCTAACCCTGTACCTATTATTTTTGCAGCTTGTATCATTTTAATTAAAGAATTTAATTATATACACTTAAATTAAGTATAAATCTAAACTATTTAAATTATAAAATAAAATAAACACTAAATAAGTTACTACTTTATATTAAAATGTACTTTATACATGTAATGTATAATAATACATAGAATATTAATAATATTATATTCATTAATATACTTGAAGAATATGGAGGAATCGAACCTCATATTTAAGATTTGCAGTCAAAACGTAGAACCATCTACAACATATTCTTTAATATAAATTAAATATATTAATTTATATTTAATATATGAATTTATAGTACATAGTCATTTATAATTACAATTCCTGTTTATAAGTTAATATTGTTAATTAATCTTATTATTATTATTTATATCAATAATATTTTATAAAAGCCAGAGTAAAACTTAACTTTGTAAAGGTAAACTTACAAATGCATGAGGTTTAGGAGGACTACTTAAACCTCATTCTAAAGAAGGATAAGATCTATTCTGAAGTGTTTGTAAAGTATCACTATAGAATTGTGGAGTTAATCATGGATAACGACTTGTAGCCTTACCATAAACTAATTGTAAATAAACTATATGTAAAAATAAAAATATAGCTATTACACTTATTATACTTCCAAATGAACTTACTAAATTTCAACCTGCAAAAGCATCAGGATAATCACTTATTCGACGAGGCATTCCTTGAAGCCCTAAGAAATGTTGAGGAAAGAATGTAATATTAACTCCTGCAAAGAATATTCAGAAATGTACTTTACCTAACATTTTATTATAATCTAATCCTAACATTTTAGGAATTCAAAAATATCAAGCACTAAATAATGCAAATACTGCACCCATACTTAAAACATAATGGAAATGTGCTACAACATAGTAAGTCTAAAACAAGAACAAGAACAAGAACAAGAACAAGAACAAGAACAAGAACAAGAACAAGAACAAGAACAAGAACAAGAATAAGAATAAGAATAAGAATAAGAATAAGAATAAGAATAAGAACTATTTTTTAACAATAAAATTAACGAAAATGCTTATAAGAATCTCTAAGTTTATTAAATTCAGCTTTTTTATTAACTAATTCTGAAATGTAATTAGGGTTATCTGCTTTTAACTTCTTTTCTACATTAAACCCTCTTTCAAACAAATCTGTTATAGTAATATTATGAGATTCAATTAAACTGTCTATAATAGTTATTCTCTTACTAACATTCTCAGCTTCTTTATTTGACATGTCATGAGGTACATCTATTGACATGTTCCCCGAAGAATCAGATATTACATTAAGACTTTTTTGAATTATTAATGTATTAAATTGATCTATAAATCCTGCAAATTGCGGTATTAACCCATCAATTTGATTAACTAAATCCATGATTTCATTCATCATAACTTTTTTTTTCTGTTGTTGTTGATACAGGCTGGTTATTCAACTTATACTAACTAAAGTATAAAAATATTTGGCAACATCAGTGGTGGTATACCACTACTAATATGTAATTACTAACTAACCTAACTTTAAAAAAAAATTTTTTTAATTAATCTTTCATTTTAAATTATATGGACTAGATTTTATCTAATAACTTAACTATAAAGTCTTCGATTGTCACGTATAGTCTCTACAGATCCTACTTACATACAATGTTTTATATTCAATATATGCTTTGGTTTCCACGGTATACTTTCATATCCTATTATGTATATGCTTTTATAAACTTATATAAAACTCCACCGTTAGCAATAATTTTCAAGTATTACCGGAAAAAATGGTAAAAGAAAGACAAAAACAAAACACTAATTCCATAGTGACAAGACAACATGACACTACTAATTATTTATAAAATATTTTAATAAATTGATTTAATAATTTAGATTTTTCACCCTGTAAAGGATATGATATGCAATGATTTATGATATTATTTAATATATTTTTATTAGAAGTTTTTAGTATATATGACATATTATTAATATTTTTAATATTAACATTTATATTATATAATTTATATATTTTATATAAAACAAAATAATCCTGATTATGTTCTATTGAAAATAAATAAGAATAAGAATTATCCATTTTAATTTTAAGTAAAAAAGAACTTTTTATTTCCATAAATCCACTTAACCAAGCACAAAAAAAATTAGAATCAATTTTTTTATTATTAAATTTATTAACAATATTAATTTTAAAATCAAGTCTTGATTTTCTATTATTTAAAAAATTATATAAATCATTTCTTGTAGAAGATTTTAAAAATAGATTTTTTGTTAAACAAGCTTTGAAAAATGCAAATTGATTATATAATCTAGTAGTCAAAGGTGGATAATTCTCGAAAATCTTCATTATATAAAAAATACACTTTTTATCGTCCAATAACCACATTATTTGTTTATTAGTAACTATAATATTTCCTCCCTATAGTTTTAACTATGTTAATTAACATATTATAATTTGATTTTAAAGAATTTAATTTAATAATAAGTCTATATTCTAATATTTTCTTCTTTTGTATATTTATTTGTATATCACCATTACCATCCATTAAACCTACTCAAAATTTTTCTATATAATCATTATTATATATTTTATAACAAATTTTCTCTCTATTATTTATAGTATTATATAATACTATATTACTAATAAAGAATAAAAACAAGTGTTTATCATGGAAAGCTATATCAAGAGATGCATTTGCTAAAACCACTCCACTTAATCCCCCTATTGTAAACATAAATACAAACCCTAAGGCAAATAACATTGAAGGAGTTAATTGTAAAGATCCACCATAACATGTAGCTAATCAACTAAATATTTTAATACCAGTAGGTACAGCAATAATTAATGTAGCAGCCGTGAAATAAGCTCTTGTATCTACATCTAAACCAACTGTATACATATGATGACTTCAAACAACAAAACCTAAAACTCCAATAGACATCATAGCATATACCATACCTAAATATCCAAACACACTCTTATTAGAACTAGCTGATATTGTAGTACTAATTATACCAAATCCTGGTATAATCAATATATAAACTTCAGGATGACCGAAAAATCAAAATAGATGTTGGTATAATATAGGATCACCACCTCCTGCTGCTTCAAAGAAAGATGTATTAAAATTTCTATCTGTTAAAACCATTGTTATTGCACCAGCTAAAACAGGTAATGATAGTAACAATAATACAGCTGTAACCACTACAGCTCAACCAAACAATGCCAGTTTATGTAATTTTATACCAGGACTTCTCATATTAAGTATAGTTGTTATAAAGTTTATCGCACCTAATAAACTACTTATACCAGATAAGTGTAAAGCAAATATAGCTAAATCTACACTAGGCCCACTATGACTTTGTACACCACTTAAAGGAGGATAAAGAGTTCATCCTGTACCTGCACCATTTTCTATAATGCTAGCAAATATAAATAAGAATAAACTAGGTAATAATAATCAAAAACTTATATTATTTAATCTAGGAAATGCCATATCAGGACCTCCTACTAATAATGGTAATAGAAAATTACCAAAACCTCCTATTAAAGCAGGCATAACCATAAAAAATATCATTAAAATAGCATGAGCAGTAATTATACTATTATATAGTTGATTGTCTGCTATATATTGAACTCCTGGTCCACTTAATTCTAATCTTATTAATACAGAAAAAGCTGTACCTAATAATCCTGAAAATAAAGCAAATATTAGGTATAATGTACCTATATCTTTAGCATTTGATGATAAAAATCATCTTTCTGTTCATAAAGATATATTTGCTTTTAAAACAGATAGACTAGACCAACTTCCTTCTTCAGATTCTCTATCTGATACAGAAAATTTTTTAAAGTTCATGGTATCCGAAATTGACAAAAAATTATTTATCAATACTATCCTTTTTTCATGTACAATCTGTATATAAATATATATATGCTTAATTGGTTTGTTTATATTATAATTATAAAAATTTATATACATATATTTATTAAAACAATAATACTAATAATCATCAATGATTATTATCAATAATTATTCTTTCTTTTTTATATAACTATTAAAGAAAAAAAAGGAAAAAAAGGAATTGAACCTTTGACAATTTATATATAAATAGATATATAAATCTTCTTGTACCAACAAAGAAATTTTCCTTTATACATATTTGATATGTATAATAAATAAATAAAATTTTTTATTTATTTATTAATAAAATTATTAATAAAATTGGTGATTTTATTAAAGAATTTTAATAAAAGACCTTCACTTTTATTATTTCGTAATAATTTAAAAATTTTAGTATTAATTACCATAAAATGATCAATTTTACGATATCTTTTTAAAAGGTGTTTAAAAGAAATTCTATCAAAACTTAAAAATCTAAAATCTAAATTACTTTTTGCTATTCTAAATTCTTCTCATAGATTCTCAGGCACCTTATTATATAAATTATTCTTTTTAGCTCAAGATTCTAAATCTAAGATATAAAAAGAAAAAACCCCATATGATTTCTTAAACTCTAAATCCGAATATATATCCTCTTTTTGTCTAAAAAATTTTTTTTTGATCCATGAACAAAAGTCACTAGATATTGCAGTTACTAAACCAAATATTATAAAACAAACTATAGAAGCAAATATGTAATATATATATTCATGTCATAAAATTTCTCCTATATTTTTAGAAAGAAAATAATAACAAAATCAAAGAATACTTGGTCTAATTAAAGGAAAAATAAATACACTCAATAAGCAGATTATCAAAAACTCAGGTTTTAAGAATCGTCTAAAATATTTTTTTATATAATTAATTATTTTCATTATCTTTTATTATTTCTACTATTAGCTTCATTATTTAATCTTGCTAATTTAGCATTAGCATCCTCTATATTTTCTATAGCTTCTTGTTTAGCTATTTCAAGATCATTCAATAACTCATTCATAACACCATCAACAGATTCTGGTGTTATAGGAGTATCTTCATATCTCATGTCACCTGTGATCATACCTTTAGTATATTCAATTTTTTCATAAGTACTTTTATTTCTCATACTTTCAAGTTCTTCTTTACATCTAATAATTTCATCTTTAGCTCTTTGAGCTTCAAATCGCTCCTCTACTGCTTTATACTCTTCACTTGTTTCATCATCTAAAGGTTCTTGATTTTCTCCATTACCTGATTCATCTGCTAAACGTCTAGCCGTAGTACTAAAATTACGTTTACCTAAATATGCGTATGAATAAGACATTCCTCTAAATAAACCAAAATCAGTATTTACCGAATTTATTACATCAGAATTTGCATGTAAACTTGGATTATTTAATTCACTAAAACTGTTTTCTAATAAACTCATACCAGGAACTAGTATTAAGAAATAACCAAAGTAAATTACAGTAGTAATTTGTCCTAATTCTATATAAGGAGATTCAACATGTTTAGCACCTAATACCATTAATATTAAAAAAATAGCAATAAATACATAGAATGATACTTTAGCTAAAGGTCTGAATTGCATACCTCTAGATTTACCTAGATCACTAAATGGCATTGCTAATAATATTAAAATAGCAGCAAGCATAGCTATAACACCCAATAATTTATTAGGTATAGATCTTAAAATAGCATAGAAAGGTAATAAATATCACTCAGGAACAATAGAAGAAGGAGTTTGCATAGGATTACCCATAATATAATTATCAGTATCTCCTAAAGCATTAGGCATTAAAAATGCAAATGTACTTAACATTAAAATAAAAATAAATATAGTTATTAAATCTTTAAATAAGTAATAAGGAGCAAAAGATAATCTATCATAGTTAGCTGATATACCCAAAGGATTATTTGCCCCTGCAGTATCATGAAGTGCTATTAAATGCATTAAAACTAAAGCGGCTAATATAAAAGGCAATAAAAAATGTAAAGCGAAGAATCTATTTAAAGTAGCATTATTTACAGAAAAACCTCCTCAAATAAATTCAACTAAATCTTGTCCTATTCATGGTATAGCACTCATTAAGTTAGTAATAACTGTAGCACCTCATAAAGATGTTTGACTATATGGAAGAACATATCCTAAGAATCCTGTAACAATCATTAATAAGAAAATAATTGTACCTATAGTTCATGTTAATGCTCTAGGATTTCTAAATGATCCATAGTATAAACCTCTACCCATATGTAAATAAACTAAAAAAAAGAAAGCTGAAGCTGTATTACTATGTAAGTAACGTACTAATCAACCATTATTAACATCACGCATAATATGTTCTACTGAATTAAAGGCTTCTAGTACACTAGGGTTATAATGCATAGCTAGAGTTACACCTGTAATTATTTGTACAACTAAACAAAGGGCTAATAAAGAACCAAAATTTCATAAGTAATTTATGTTAGATGGTACAGGAGCATCTATTATATACGAATTAACTAGTTTTAAAAAAGGATAACTTTTAAATATTCTCATGTTTTTTTTCTCATCATAATAATTTTTTATTTTGTCATCATATAAATGATTGTAGGTCCCAAAAAAGACTATTACACGAAATGTAATACACACCTACTTGCAGTCTAAATTGACTATCGAATCGGATTATTAATCCAGCTGCACATCGCACGTAGCTACGAACATAACCAAGGGCATAATAATTATATCACAATTATTACAATTATTAAACTATAATTGTGACATAATAACCCTATTTTCCTCTAAGATCTTTTCTTTACCATCTTCCTTCTCTCCCCTTTCCTCCCCTAACAAAAAACAACTTTTTTACTAAAAAAAATTCTTTTTTAATTCACAATTACATAAGAATTTTTAGTAAAAAGAACAACAAAATTAAATAACATTAAAATTATTTATACTATATTCACTAAAGTTAAAATTATTAATAGTAAATAACTGCTGTTTACCATACTTAAAGAAGGTGTTAATATATATATAATAAATCCTATTAATATATATAAAGCATAAGTTGTAATCACACCAGTATTTAAATTACTTATATTATAACTTAAATTAACAAAATTTTTTTCTAAACCATAAGGTCCTAATTCCTCAAGAATTCCTTTATCTAAGAACTTAGTTGTTTGACCTCCATACTCAAAAACTTTACCAGTAATATATTTATTATATAACAGTTCAACAAAAAATCTTTGGTTAAAGAATCCAAATATGTTATAACCAAATTTAGAAAATTTAAAATTAATAAGTAATTTAGGTATAAATTCAGAAAAAATTATAGCTAAAGCACTAAGAGAAATAGTAAATACTAAAGGTAATAACTTATATAAAACTGGCACAGCAAATTCAGTATCTATCATTATTTCATGCATAGGATGAATAAATAGACTATTATCCACAAAAAAATCTGATCCTAACCCTATAAAGATATCTTTAGTAATATATCCAAAAAATATAGAAAAAATAGCTAATATAATTAAAGGTAAACTCATATAAATATCACCTTCATGAGCATGTTTATAATTAATAATAGGTCCATTAGGATTTGTTAAAAAAGTTAAAAATAAAACTTTTACAGAATACAAAGTAGTAAACATAGCACCAATAGTAGCAATAAAATAAACTGCTATACTGCTAAAGTAAAATTCTCCATAAGCAGATTCTAAAATAAAATCTTTACTATAAAATCCTGTCATAAATGGGAAAGCCACTAAACTAAGACTTGCTATTAACATCACAGAGTATGTTAAAGGTAAAAATGGTCTTAAACCACCATATTTTCTAAAGTCTTGATTATCAGCAACAGCATGAATTACAGCACCTGCTCCTAAGAATAATAATCCTTTATAAAAAGCATGATTTACTAAATGAAATAAAGCAACATTATATGAAGATAAACCAACCGCTATTACCATCATACCTAATTGACTCATTGTAGAATAAGCAATAACCTTTTTAATATCCTGTTGAAATAAACCTATAAGACTACTAAATACAGTAGTAATAGCTCCTAATCATAAACATAAAATTAATACAGTTGAACTATATTCAATTAAAGGACTAGTACGCATTAATAAATATACACCTGCCGTAACCATAGTAGCTGCATGTATTAATGCACTAACTGGTGTAGGACCTTCCATAGCCATAGGTAATCAAACATGTAATCCGATTTGAGAACTTTTAGCCATAGCACCAATTAAAAGACATATACCTATTATAGTAACTATATTTTCATTAACAAAAGGAGCTAATGAAAAAACTGTAGCATAATCAATGTTACCAAAAGACCATAAAATAGCAAACATACCTATTGTTAAAAAACAATCTCCCACTCTATTAGTTAATAAAGCAGACATAGAACTTTGATTTGCTGCTATTCTAGTAAATCAAAAACTAACTAATAGATAAGAACAAATACCTACACCTTCTCATCCTACGAACATTAATAAAAAATTATTGGATGTTACAAGTATTATCATCATAAAAGTAAATAAGCTTAAATAACTAAAAAATCTTTGATTATGAGGATCATGACTCATATATCCTATTGAATATATATGTACCAAAGAACTAACTATTAAGACAGGTATTAGCATAGATACTGTTAAACTATCAAAATTAAAACTTCATAATACATTAAGTGATTCACTATCAATTCATCTAAAAAGATTTATAGAAGTAGGTATATTATTTAAACCTACTTCAAAAAATGTTACTATAGCTAATATAGTTGTTACTATTACACATGTACATGCTATTAATTGTGCACCACTAACTCCAACTTTTCTACCAAAAAAGCCTGAAACTATTGATCCTAATAATGGTAAAGTAATAATAGCTAAATACATTATTTATATTCTATTGAAATGCTTCCTCTTAATCTATAAAATGCAACTAGAATACCTAAACCTATTGCTGATTCTGCACCAGCAATTGCTATAATATATATAGCATATGTTTGGCCTAATATATCATCAAAGCTAAGTGAACTTATCAAAATAAGGAATGTAATAGCTAACAGCATTATTTCAATTGAAATAAGCATCAATATCACATTTTTTCTATTTAATACGAAACCTAAAATTCCTATTAAAAAAAGTATTAAGGATAAATTCATTGTATATTTTTTAATAATGTAATTATTTATATTTTATTTTTTTTTCTTCTTTTCCTTATTATATATTATATGATTAATAATATATACTGAAAAAAAATAGTTTTTATACTATTCATTTATAATAGTATGTATATAATCTATTATTATTCATATCAGTTATTTCCGACCTTTATTTTATAAGAATAAGCATAATTTTTAATTTATATAAGATTAAGAAAATTAATCCTAATATAATAAATATTAGTCCTGAATCTATTGTTCTTGTAATCAAAGTAAGAATTTCTCTAAACTTACACTTTGTATTACTATAGGCATAGAACTATGTAATATACCACATATTTCTGAACATTGTCCAAAGAATGTTCCTTCTCTATTAATAAGTACAGAAACTTGATTTAATCTACCTGGATAAGCATCACATTTAATACCTAAAGCAGGAGAAGCAAATGAATGTATAACATCAGCAGCTGTAACAATAAATCTTACATGTGTTAATTCTGGTAATATAACTCTATTATCCACTTCTAACATTCTTAATCCTCCTTCTTCTAAATCTGATTCTGGTACAATATATGAATCATATTCAATAAATTCCTCATCTGAATTTAAAAAATCAGAATATTGATAACTTCAATATCATTGATGACCTTCAGCTAATACAGACATAGCAGGATCACTAACTTCATCCATTAAGTATAATAATTTAAAAGATGGAAAAGCAATTAATATAAGTATTAAAGCTGGAGTTATAGTTCAAATTAATTCTATTAATGTTCCATGATTTAAATATTTATGAGAAATAGGTGATTTAATATGTCTATAGTTTTTAATTATAGAAACCATAATTCAACCTACTCCAAATAAAATTATAACTAAATAATACATTATATTATCATGTAATTCAACTAATCCTTCCATTTGTGGCGTAGCACTATCTTGAAAATACAAACCTCAAGGTCTAGGAGTGTCACAATAATTAAATAAATTTAAATATAAATTAAACATTTTAATTACGTTACTTTATCTATTCTAAATTACCTGATATAAATTTTGTTCTCAAAATTTAATATATTAGTTCAGATAAAATATAAATAATAGAATAGAAGTTATTTATACAGATTATACAATTTACATATATACACTATATTATATATGATATATATAAATATTTAATCAGATATTAAAGCAATAGTATTTTTATTATTGTTATTTAAAATCAACATTTGTCTACTATCTATCTTTAAAGCATTTTTACCTAATTCGAAAGCAAACCCTAATGTTAACGCTAAAAA